>MRWF01020566.1_pt1 | contig 11230 bp, 9 predicted proteins | sample 1013331 | NCBI WGS metagenome assembly MRWF01 (sample SAMN06117577, study PRJNA244670) | biofilm metagenome | biome: Water; feature: Cathode Biofilm; material: Biofilm; isolation source: microbial consortium enriched at the cathode of a solar microbial fuel cell | place: USA: District of Columbia ... | reverse complement strand
GGATGGAAAAATGCCTTCATTGTTCGGTCTCCTGGGTGGCTGATCCCCCGAGTATAGGCACACTCAGGCGATGATCAAAAGCCTGCCCTTGACTTTACAGGTTGGGATACAACATCCACTATGAAAGACATAAAACACTGACGCAACCAGATTACCTTTACTGCGCCCCACTCGGGGCGGAGCCAATCACAGAAGAGGAGCCGAGATGATCGAGTCACCCCTGCTGGAAAAGCTGACCGGCTATATCGGTGGTCGCTGGACTGACAATGAACATGGCAACACCTTCGATGTCTATAACCCGGCAACGGGTAAGGTGATCGCCCAGGTCGCATCCATGTCGGAAGACGAAGTGAACGCCGCCGTTGCCTCCGGCAAGTCGGCACTGCGACTGACCAGTCCCTACAGCATCGAGACCCGCCGGAAGTGGCTGGAAGACATCCGGGATGCGCTCAAGGCCAACAAGGAGGAAGTCGGTCGGATCCTGTGCATGGAGCATGGCAAGCCGCTGCAGGAGGCCCAGGGTGAAGTGGATTACGCCGCCGGGTTCTTCGATTACTGCTCCAAGCACATCCAGGCCCTGGATGCCCATACCATTCCGGAAAAGCCGAAAGACTGCACCTGGACGGTTCACTACCGGCCCATTGGTGTCACCGGCCTGATCACGCCCTGGAACTTCCCCATTGGCATGATCGCGAAGAAGCTCTCCGCTGCGCTGGCGGCAGGCTGCCCCTCGGTGATCAAACCGGCCAGTGAAACCCCGCTGACCATGATCGCCCTGTTCAGCCTGATGGATAAGCACACCGACATACCCGACGGCATGGTGAACCTGGTGATGGGTAAAGCCAGCGTGATCGGCAAGGTTCTCTGCGAGAGCCCCGACGTGCCCATGCTCAGCTTTACCGGTTCCACCGAAGTGGGCCGCAAGCTCATTGTCGATACGGCGGATCAGGTCAAGAAACTGGCCCTGGAGCTGGGCGGCAATGCGCCGTTCATCGTGTTTGATGACGCCGACCTGGATGCCGCGGCAGATAACCTCATAGCCAACAAATTCCGGGGTGGCGGCCAGACCTGTGTCTGTGCCAACCGGATCTTTGTGCACGAGAAAGTGGCCGATGCCTTCGGTGAAAAACTGGCCGAGCGGGTCAACAAGATGACCGTCGGCGACGGCATCAACGGCGACGTGGACCTTGGCCCCCTGATCAACCAGGCCGGCTACGACAAGGTCAAACGTCACGTACAGGATGCCCTCGAAAAAGGCGCTACCCTGGTTGCCGGCAAGAAACCGGAAGATCTGGGTAACGACCTGTTCTTCCCGCCGACCGTCGTGCACGGCGTAAACCGGGATATGTGCTGCTACCAGGAAGAAACCTTCGGCCCGCTGGTGCCCATGGCCCTGTTCCGCACGGAAGAGGAAGTCATCGAAGCCGGTAACGACACCGAGTTCGGTCTCGCCTCCTACGTGTTCACCAACGATGCCGAACGCGCCCAGCGCGTGGCTGCTGGCCTTCGTTTCGGCCACTGCGGCTGGAACACCGGCACCGGCCCGACACCGGAAGCGCCGTTTGGTGGCATGAAAGCCTCTGGTATTGGTCGTGAAGGCGGCCTGGAAGGTCTGTTCGAGTTCGTGGAAGCTCAGACTGTACCAAGAGGCTTCTAAAGAATAGCCCTCATCCTTGGGGGTGTCGCACGGGGGAGGTTCCCCTTCAGGACACGCTACGAGCACATCCATGTGCGCTTGGCTGTGGCCATCCTTGGCCACAGACAGTCCTGAAGGGGAACCTCCCCCGCGCTCTTTCTGGCATTAGATGAGCGCTTATTAAATCTTCTCGCCTGACATGAGTAGGTCGGATTAGCGAAGCGTAATTCGACAAACAACTACAAAACATTCCCACCCGGAAATCCCTCTTTTCTCCTGTTATACTCAACAACCTGTTTATTTAACCAGTAGCGAACCGATTCTTTATGGACGTCTCCCACATCATCGATCCGTTGAACGATGCCCAGCGTGAAGCTGTTACCGCTCAGAACGATCACCTTTTGGTTCTGGCAGGTGCAGGAAGTGGTAAAACCCGTGTTCTGGTGCACCGGATCGCCTGGTTGATGACCGTGGATCGGGTGCCGCCCACTGGCATCCTGGCGGTTACGTTTACCAACAAGGCCGCCAAGGAGATGCGTTATCGCATTGAGCAGATGATGGACATTCCGGCTCGCGGCCTCTGGTTCGGCACCTTTCATGGCATCGCGCACCGTCTGCTGCGCTCGCACTGGAAAGACGCCGGCTTGCCGGAGAACTTCCAGGTTCTGGACAGCGACGACCAGCTGCGGCTGATCAAGCGGGTGATGCGGGAAAACCAGATTGATGAGAGCAAGTGGCCGCCGAAGCAGGCCCAGTGGTTTATCAGTAGCCAGAAGGACGAAGGGCTGCGGGCGGATCATATCCAGGAGAATCCGGGCGACCATTTCCTGTCGATCATGCTGAAGATCTATCGTCAGTACGAAAAACTCTGCCAGCAGGGTGGTCTGGTGGATTTTGGCGAGTTGTTGCTGCGATCCCATGAACTGTGGCTGCATCGCCCGGAGCTGCTGGCCCATTACCAGAGCCGGTTCCAGCATATCCTGGTGGACGAGTTTCAGGACACCAACACCATTCAATACGCCTGGCTGCAGGTGCTGGCCAGCAATCGCGTGCCAATGACGGTGGTGGGGGACGACGATCAGTCTATCTACGGCTGGCGGGGCGCCAAGGTCGAAAACATCCAGCAGTACCAGCGGGATTTCCCCAATGCCCGGTTGGTGCGTCTGGAGCAGAATTACCGCTCCACCCAGATGATCCTGAAGGCGGCCAACGCGGTGATCGCCAACAACCAGGGCCGGCTGGGCAAGGAGCTCTGGACCGACGGTCCGGAAGGCGAACCGATCAGCCTGTACGCGGCGTTCAACGAGCAGGACGAAGCCAACTACATTGCCGACAGCATTTCCGCCTGGGTGCAGGACGGCAATCTGCGCAGCGAATCCGCGATTCTCTATCGCTCCAACGCCCAGTCCCGGGTTCTGGAAGAATCCCTGATGCGCCAGGGGATCCCATATCGGGTCTATGGAGGTCTGCGTTTCTACGACCGCCAGGAAATCCGAAACGCCCTGGCGTACCTGAGGCTGGTTCAGTATCGCCGCGACGATGCGGCATTTGAGCGAGTGGTGAATGTGCCGCCCCGTGGCATAGGCGCAAAAAGTCTCGCTGAACTTCGGGAATACGCCACCGAGCAAAGCATCTCCTTGTGGGAATCCGCCGAGCGGCTGCTGGACGCCGGGCAGGTGAAAGGCCGGGCCAAAACCGGCCTGCAGTCTTTCATTGCCATCATCGAAGGCCTCTCCGAAATGGTCGGCGATGCGTCATTGCATGGCCTGATGAAGCAGACCATCGAAAACAGCGGCTTGAAGGATTATCACGCCAGCGAAAAAGGCGAGAAAGGCCAGGCCCGGGTGGAAAACCTCGAGGAACTGGTGAATGCCCTGTCTGATTACGAAGTGGAGGATGGCGTCGACGCGCTGTCGGAATTCATCGCCCAGGCGGCTCTGGATGCGGGTGAGTCCCAGGCCGGGGATCATGAAGACAGCGTTCAGCTGATGACCCTGCACTCTGCCAAGGGCCTGGAGTTTCCCCTGGTGTTTCTGGCCGGCGTGGAAGAGGGGCTGTTCCCCCACGGCATGTCCCTGGAAGAGCCGGGTCGCATGGAAGAGGAGCGCCGACTGGCCTACGTGGGCATAACCCGGGCCATGAAGAAGCTGGTACTCACTTACGCCGAATCCCGGCGTTTGTACGGTCAGGAAAAGTTCAACGCGTTGTCCCGGTTCGTTCGGGAGATTCCGGGCGACTGTCTGCAGGAAGTAAGGCTGCGCAATACCGTCACCCGTCCGGCCATGGTCGAGCGTCCGAATGAGAACATGTTCAGCCAGGATTCGGCGCAGCAGTCAGGCTTCAGCCTGGGTCAGCGCGTACGCCATCCCAAGTTTGGCGAGGGCATCGTGATGAATTCGGAGGGCTCAGGGCACCACACGCGGGTGCAGGTGAACTTTGATGAGGGCGCCAAGTGGCTTGTGTTGGCTTATGCGCCTTTGGAGGCCTGCTAGTTTGAGTGCGTGCACAGGGTTGGGGTGGCCTTTCCAAAACACGCTCCTTGCGGCACCCCTCCGGGGTCCAGCCTGCAATCACAGATTGCAGTCGTTCGGCTGTCGCATGAAGCTTCGCTTCATAAGCGCTCGGCCTCACCCATGTGGCGCTTGGGATCTGCCATCCATGGCTCCGCACAGTTTTGGAAACCCTTACCCGACCTGCGCTTCAGGCTCTTTGCTGGGCGCCGCGTTTACATAAGAACTGCGTAAATCACACCCGCAAGGACAATCCGATAGATAACGTACGGCCACATCCCCACCTTGTTCAGCCACTTCAGGAAGAAGTGGATTGCGGTAATGGCCATCAGGAACGAAGTAACCCCGCCAATCAGAAAACCACTCCAGTCGACGACCACATCCGAAGTTGCCACTTCCAGCAGTTTCACCGCCGATGCCAGCACGATAATGGGAATTGCCAACAGGAATGAGAACCTGGAGGCGGTTTCCCGGGTCATGCCAAGGAACAGGCCGGCGGTGATGGTAACGCCGGAACGGGAGGTGCCGGGGACGAGGGCCATGGCCTGGGCAATGCCTACCAGGACGGCGTCTTTCCAGTTCAGTTTGTCGAGGGTGCGCTGACGTTTGGGCAACCAGTCTGCAAGGCCGAGGAGCAGGCCGAAGAACAGGGTGGTGAAGAAGATGACTTCCACCGCCCGCAGTTCGTTGTCGATCATATCCAGCAACGCCAGGCCGGCCAGGCCCGCAGGGATGGTGCCGATGACGAGGTACCAGGCCAGGGCGCCCTGGCCAACGATTTTGCGGCGGCTGACGGAGATCAGTCCGTCCCGGGCAATACCAAAAACATCCCTCCGGAAATAGAGCACAACCGCCAGCAAGGTCCCGACGTGCACCGACAGGTCGAAGCCTACGCCTTGATCGGTCCAGCCGAACAGCGCCGGGGTGAGGATCAGGTGGGCGGAGCTGGAGATGGGTAGGAATTCGGTCAGTCCCTGGAGAAGGCCAAGGAAAAGGGCCTGGAAAACGTCCATTGCGTGGATTCCGTCAGGTTCAGTGCGTCAGAAATGTGGCCGCGATATTAGCAGGGTGGGGATGAGCTGAACAGGTAATGCGATTGAGGCCAGCGCCGTGACCAAAAGCATGGCGCTGGCCGCCGCGATTTATGCCGGGAACCGATCCCGGGTCTTGTTGGCGATGCGAACAAGAACCAGCATCAGAGGTACCTCCACCAGTACCCCGACCACGGTCGCCAGCGCTGCGCCGGATTGCAGGCCGAACAGGGCGATAGCCGCGGCCACGGCCAGTTCGAAGAAGTTGCTGGCACCGATCATGGCGCCCGGCGCGGCAATGCAGTGGCGTACTTTCCAGAGCCTCGCCCAGCCGTAGGCCAGAAAGAATATCAGGAATGTTTGCACGATCAGAGGCACGGCGATCAGCACAATGTGCAGGGGATTATTCAAGATCACTTCGCCCTGGAAGGCAAACAGCAGCACCAGGGTGACGATCAGCGCCGCCGGGGTGACCGGGCTGAGACGCTTCATGAAAACGTCGTCGTACCACTGCTGGCCATGGCGGGAGATGAGGGTGCGGCGGGTCAGGTAGCCGGCCGTTAGCGGAATGACGATGTACAGGACGACGGACAACAGCACAGTATCCCAGGGCACCTGAATGTCGGAAATGCCCAGCAGGAAAACGACAATCGGCGCGAAGGCGAACAGCATGATGATGTCGTTCAGGGAAACCTGAACCAGGGTGTAGGCGGCATCGCCTTTGGTCAGGTAACTCCACACGAACACCATGGCGGTGCAGGGCGCCGCACCCAGCAGGATTGCGCCGGCCAGGTATTCGCTGGCCAGTCCCGGAGCGATCCATGGCTCGAACACCACCATCAGAAAAAACCAGGCAATGGCAAACATGGTGAAGGGCTTGATCAGCCAGTTGACGATGGTAGTGATCGCCAGGCCTTTCGGTTCTTTCCGTACACCGACCACCGCACTGAAATCAATCTGCGCCATCATCGGGAAAATCATCGCCCAGATCAGAATGGCGATGGGGATGGAGACCTGCGCGTATTCGAAGCGGGACAGAGTCTCGGGCACTACGGGCGCGAACTGGCCCAGCGCTACGCCGGCAATGATGGCCAGAGCCACCCACACCGACAGGTACCTGCCGAACAGATCCATGCCTTCGCCGGAGCCTTCCGCCTGGGTGATTTCGGTATTGCTGCTCATTGCCTTTCCCTCACATGGACCGCTGGTTGACGCGTTTGGAGACTTCTTCGGCACTTTCCACCCGCTCCGAATACCGGTCGGTCAGGTAGTCGCTCCGGTCCCGGATCAGCAGAGTGAATTTCACCAGCTCCTCCATCACATCGACGATGCGATTGTAATAGGGCGAGGGCTTCATGCGGTCGTTCTCATCAAATTCCATAAACGCCTTGGGCACCGACGACTGGTTGGGGATAGTGACCATCCGCATCCAGCGACCCAGCACCCGCAGCTGATTGACGGCATTGAAGGACTGGGAGCCGCCACAGACCTGCATTACGGCCAGGGTCTTGCCCTGGGTGGGACGCATGCCGCCAATGGACAGCGGGATCCAGTCAATCTGGGTTTTCATGATGCCAGTCATGGCGCCGTGACGCTCTGGTGAACACCACACCATGCCTTCAGACCACTGGGCCAGATCCCGCAGTTCCTGCACCTTGGGGTGAGAGGCATCTTCTGCATCGGCCAGAGGCAGCCCCCGTGGATTAAATACCCGGGTTTCCGCGCCCATGGCTTCGAGCAATCGGGCAGCCTCTTCAACGGCGAGCCGACTGAACGAACGTTCCCGCAATGAGCCATACAGCAACAGAATTCGCGGCGGATGTGACGACGGCTTTGCGCTGAATAGCTGGTCCGCTATTGGGGTGTTGAACGATTCCGGATCGACGTTGGGGAGGTCCTGGTCTCGGGTGCTCATTTTTTTGCCGGATTCCTTTACTCATGAAGATGCCGGATCTATTATGCACAAAAATAGATATTCATAAAATCGAATATACGGAAATTCAGATATGAAGCGCCGCGTTTTGTTCGTCTGTACCGCCAACAGTGCCCGTTCCCTGATGGCAGAAGCCTTGCTCCGGGACATGGCCGGAGACCGGTTTGAAGTGGCCAGCGCCGGCACCGAGCCAACCAGGCCCCACCCGATGGCACTGCAGGTGCTTGAGGAAGCCGGCATCTCCACTGAAGGATTGCATAGCAAGCAATTGGCCGATGTGCAGGGGCAATACTGGGATTACGTGATCACCCTGTGCGAGAAAGCCGCGAACGAGTGCGGTACGGTCTGTCAGCCTGCCCAGCAGATTGCCTGGGATTTTGCCGATCCGGTGCCGGCAAACCGCCATTCCACCTTTGCCCTTACTCTCAAGGAAATCAAAGAGCGCATTGCGCTGTTCGCGCTGGTGCACCAGAAAGAAACCGGCCCGAAACCCGCCAGCTATGACCCGGTCACGGTGTTCAAGGCACTGGCCGACGATTTCCGCCTTGCGGCGCTGTTACTGATCCAAAGCCAGGACCAGCTCTGTGTCTGCGAGCTTACCGAAGCTTTTGAAGCGCCCCAGCCAAAGGTCAGCCGGCATCTGGCGACTTTGCGGGACGCTGGCCTGCTGGCCACGGAGCGTCGGGGCCAGTGGATCTATTATTCCCTGAACCCGGGCATTCCGCAGTGGCTGGCCCGTGTGCTGGATGAAACCGCCAGCCATAACGGCCGTTTGATAGAGAACCCGCTTGCACGGTTACAGGCCATGGCAGGCCGCCCGTCTGTCCAATGCCTGTAATCCTCACGCGGTCTAATGTACGAACAGTTTCATCAGGAGCACACCATGAGCAAGATCAAAGTAGGCATTAATGGATTCGGCCGAATCGGTCGTCTGGCCTTGCGGGCCGCCTGGGGCTGGCCAGATATGGAGTTTGTGGCCATCAACGACCCGGGTGCCGATGCCGCCACACTGGCCCACCTGCTTAACTTTGACAGCATCCATGGTCGCTGGAGCCAGGAGGCCACTGCGGACGGAACGGATATCGTCATCGAGGGCCAACGTATTCGGGTGACTCACAACAAAACCATCGGTGAAACCGACTGGTCTGGCTGTGATCTGGTGATCGAGGCCAGTGGCGTGAACAAGAAGGTCAGTGCTTTGCAGGCGTACCTGGACCAGGGCGTGAAACGAGTCGTGGTCACGGCACCGGTAAAAGAGGCCGGCGCCAAGAACATTGTGGTTGGTGTGAACGATGATATTTTCGACCCGGCCAACGACCGCATTGTGACCGCTGCCTCCTGCACCACCAATTGCCTGGCGCCGGTGGTGAAGGTGATTCATGAGAAGCTGGGCATCAAGCACGGCTCCATCACCACCATTCACAGCCTGACCAACACCCAGACTATTATTGATGCGCCGCACAAGGATTTGAGGCGGGCGAGGGCCTGCGGCAGCTCATTGATTCCCACCAGCACAGGCTCGGCAACGGCGATTATCGAAATATTCCCGGAACTGAAAGGGCGCCTGGATGGCCACGCTGTGCGCGTGCCGCTCACCAACGCGTCGCTGACCGACTGCGTGTTTGAAGTCGAAACGGCCACAGACAGAGATACCGTAAACCAGCTGTTGAAAGAGGCGGCAGAGGTTGAACTGAAAGACATCCTGGGCTACGAAGAGCGCCCACTGGTGTCCATTGACTACAAGACGGACCCGCGCTCGTCCATCGTCGATGCCCTGTCCACCATGGTGGTCAATGGCACCCAGGTGAAAATCTACGCCTGGTACGACAACGAATGGGGCTACGCCAACCGCACCGCGGAACTGGCGCGCAGGGTGGGTGCTGCCTGATATGACCGCCGCCATCCGACAGTACCTGGTGATCACCGGCAACTACTGGGCCTTTACTCTTACGGATGGGGCCCTGCGGATGCTGGTGGTACTGCATTTCCACCAGCTGGGTTACTCGCCCCTGGAAATCGCCCTGTTGTTCATTTTCTACGAGTTCTTCGGGGTGGTGACAAATCTGGTGGGCGGTTACCTGGGTGCCCGCATGGGGCTGAACCGCACCATGAACATCGGGCTGTTCCTTCAGATTGTGGCGCTGGGAATGCTGGCGGTGCCGGCGGCGATGCTCACGGTACCCTGGGTTATGGCGGCACAGGCGCTCTCAGGGATTGCCAAGGATCTGAACAAGATGTCCGCCAAGAGCGGCATCAAGTTGCTGGTGCCGGACGAGCAGCAGGGCACCCTCTACAAGTGGGTGGCGATTCTCACCGGCTCCAAGAACACCCTCAAGGGTGTGGGTTTCTTCCTTGGCGGTGTGTTGCTGATGGCAGCCGGCTTTACGGGTGCGGTCATTATCATGGCGGTGGCGCTGGGGCTGGTCTGGCTGGCCAGCCTGTTCCTGCTGGGGCAGGACCTGGGCAAGAGCAAAGCCAAGCCTAAGTTCAGCGAGATCCTGTCCAAAAGCCGGGCCATCAATGTGCTCTCGGCGGCCCGGATGTTCCTGTTCGGGGCCCGGGATGTCTGGTTTGTGGTGGCTTTACCGGTTTACCTGCACACGGTCTTTGGCTGGGACTTCTGGAAAGTGGGCGGCTTTATGGCCACCTGGATTATCGGCTATGGCTTTATCCAGACCATTGCCCCGCGCATCACCGGCAACATGGAAGGCAAACAGCCTGCTGTGCTCTGGGCAGCAGCGCTGGCGCTGATTCCGGCAGCTATTGCCATTGGTCTGACGGCGGGCTGGTCGCCCCAGTTCGTGATTGTTGGTGGTCTGCTGTTGTTTGGCGTGCTGTTTGCCGTCAACTCGTCCCTGCACAGCTATCTCATCGTTAGCTACGCCCGCGGCGATGGCGTATCGCTGGATGTGGGTTTCTATTACATGTCGAACGCTGCCGGGCGTTTGCTTGGCACCATTTTGTCGGGCTGGGTCTATCAGGCTTATGGCCTGGAGGCCTGTCTGTGGATATCGTCCGGTCTGGTGGCCACGGCTGCGCTGCTGTCCCTGATGTTGCCGGAGCGGCGGCCAGTGACAGCCTGAGCGGGGCTCAGAACCGAATGGCCAGCCCTGCGGCGGCTTCCACCTGCAGGTAGCCGCTGCTGTCGAATCTGAGTTCGCAGCCGCCGGAGCAGAACGCGGAGCCGCCCGAGTTCAGGGCTGTGTAAACACCGCGCAGATCCAGCCTCAGGCGCAGCTGTTCAGTCACGAAAAACTGGTACCCGCCGCCAATGGACAGGGCGGCCCGGTGATGGGTTTCATACCGTGAATCGTCCGGCTCGAGGCGGGTAGCGCCGAACACACCGGAGACAAACCCGCCGTGATTCTGGCCGCCCGGGAAATACAGCCCGCCGAACTGGAGTTGGTAGATCGTCAGGTCGATGGAATCCAGGCTCGGTGCAAACAGACCATTGTCCAGTTGGGCGGAGGTGTTCTGCCGGCCGAAATAAATCTCTCCCTGTTTGCCGGGCTCTGCCAGATCAAAATTGAACACCAGCCCCTGGCTGGCGGAATCCAGGAAGTCGATCTGGTCTGAGGTGCTGGCGCCGGCGGTCTCGATATCCACCGAACTGCTCATGCGAAAACCGGCAAACGGTGCCAGACTGACCTCTGCTGCCAACGGCGGGGCAATCAGTGCAACTGCCAGTGTGAACGTAACAAGAGATCGAAGCTTCATACATCCCTGGCCTGTGTGGCTGGTTGTTGGCAGGACACTGTGCAATGGTATATCCGTTATGAACATTGGCGAGCCCTGATGAGGCTATCTTGACAGATTTGGTCCTGAAAAATCTCTGTGTTGGCACTCTCAGTAACGTGTCTTTGACGGTACCTGGTGGACAGGTTGTCTGTCTGTCCGGTCCGTCAGGCAGTGGCAAGAGTCGGCTGCTGAGAGCCGTGGCGGACCTGGAGCCCCATGGGGGCACCGTGTCTGTGGCTGATACCTGCCAGGAGGATTTGCCCGCCCACCAATGGCGAAGCCGGGTGGTGATGGTGCCGGCAGACAGCCAGTGGTGGTTTGATGAGGTTGGAGGTCACTTCCCGGATCATGTGAAGGCAGATTTGCCGTCAGCGCTGGGCTT
>MRWF01012801.1_pt1 | contig 11269 bp, 7 predicted proteins | sample 1013331 | NCBI WGS metagenome assembly MRWF01 (sample SAMN06117577, study PRJNA244670) | biofilm metagenome | biome: Water; feature: Cathode Biofilm; material: Biofilm; isolation source: microbial consortium enriched at the cathode of a solar microbial fuel cell | place: USA: District of Columbia ... | reverse complement strand
ACCGCCATGAACAGCATCGCGCCGCTGCCGACCGCCACCGCCGGCAGCGCGATATCGAGCAGGGCCGGCAGCCGGCGCGCCGGCAACCGGACGGGATCGTTGGTGTTGGCATCGGTCATGACAAAACTCCTTGGTCGGTCAGCTGGCGGTCAGGGGACGGTTGCAATCGCGGCAGGAAAGCCGCGCGGCGGGTTTGGCCCACGCCTTCAGGCCGCAGCCGGCGCATTCAAAGCGCGTGCGGGTGGATTTGCTTGGGGTGTTATCGGACTGCCGCTCGGCGATTTCGGGCAGGTCTTCTACGCCGTCGCGCCAACGCAGTTTAAATCCGGTGGCGAGCAGTTCCGCGCAGTCGCAATCAAATGGACCGCCGGGAATGATCTCGAACGACAGGCCGTATCCAGATTTCTTGTTGCCTTGCCGCCCGACCGGACGCAAACCAACTTCTTCCATCTTCTGGGCCCAGGCGACGGAACGATAGCCACGCGTCCCCGGTGTCTTGCGCTGCCCGCGAACAAAAAGATCAACAAGCGCTGCGACGATGATCGAAAGGATCGTCCGATCATCCGCCGCCTTCAGCGAATGGATATTGAGGCTGATTTCGGGAACCTTGACTCCCGACGCGTCAACAAAGGCATCCGTGCGAGCAAACGCGCGACTGTTTGGCTGACGGTTGAAGGTAATGATTGGACGCGACAGTTCGCCGTCGAACAGTCGCTCAATGAAATAGCCTATACCGCAGTCGGGGTCGCCATACGCCTGAAGCGTCGGCGTCTCGCGGTTCTCCGAATTCGGCTGTACAGTCGAAGCATCGCCATCTGCCGAGAACGGCCGCAGCCATGTTTCGAATTGCCGATCCTTCTTTGCCATTGCCGTACCTCTTGGAGGAAACGGCATCCCATATGGCACACCAGTGACCGATGCGGATGCAAACAGATGCAAAAGCGAAGGACGGGCCAGACACGCACACGCGCGCGTTCGATCCGCTCATCAAGGAGCATGCGCTAAAGATCTTGATCGACTACAGCGCTTCCACCAGGCGTAAGTGGACAGCAATCATGAAGGAGATCTTCGCGGTCTCCTCCCACAAGCCGACGAGCAGCGCTCCGCTCTTAACCCGTCAAGATCTCGAAAGCTGGGCGCGCGGGGACAGTGTCCTGGGCGATGAGAAGTTCCGCTATGTGTTCGAATTCCTCACACACCCGGCAACCCTGGCTCGGCCGGAATTAGCCCATGCCTCCGCGTTGACAGATCCTTTCTATCGTTTGCTGCGTGTCGGTCGTGTGCTGGGCGAGTTCTACAGCGACTTCGACAACAGCCCGTTCATCGGACATCGCGGTTTATTCAGTCCGCAGGCAAGCCCCGACGAGACCAACGCCCGTGCCGACGCGATGTGCGGTATCTATGTCGGAACACACAGGGACCGAGCTACGTGCCTGTCGCTCGAACGGATCCAATCCGAGGCCTTCTTCATCGCGCATCTCTTCACTTCGCCGACTGGTTTTTCCGACGCCGCAGACTGGAACCTTGATCGGTACAGCGGGTACGCAACTGCCGATCGACGCTTCTTGGTGCATCTCAAGGGCGTGCTGGTCAGTTTCACTCGCGTATTCTCGCTACTTCCTCCGCGGGATCAGGACCCGCCGCAGTATATCGATGTTCTCAGCGATGAATTAGCCGACAAGGCATTGGAAACTCTCTTGTGGAGTAATATGGAATATACGAAGAAGCGACTCCCCTATATTAATCCATTTGACTTCTCTTTTCGCCTGTCTAGATCAAAAGACAAGACCTTACGAGATTTGGTCGATACTTTTCGCTGGAGGGTGCTGGCATGACCAGCAGGCCGAGAAGGGCCCTGCTGCCCGGCACCACCCCCCAATCGGGAGACATGGAACCTGACATAATACGGGGTGCGTTGAACAATGATATGGACGAGGTGCAAGCGGCTCTCGACCGCGATCCACGCGACATAAACAAGCAGCACGACCTCAACCGTTACACGGCCCTGCACATTGCCGCTGCCTATGGCAACGTGACCATGGTCAAGTTCCTGATAAAGCAACCGCGCCTGCGCTTCGGCGTCAAGGACAGGTGGGACCGCGATCCGCTTGCTATCGCCATCCTTGCCGGCCATCCGGAGGTTACAAGGGTACTGTTTCACTATCGGGCTTCGAAACTAGGCTTGGCTGGGAGTGGCAAAAATATACCTGGCGCGCGTCGTCCTCCTATCTCGATTAAGCCTAAGTAAGGGTAAGCACGCAGCCCTACATTCTCTCTCCTATTCGTCGACAGATTATCGCCATGCCGCCGGCCGCCTCAGATATCAGGGGCCAGCCGCGCTCTGTTTTTGTGCACTTGCCATATAGTACTCAAAGGCTATTCTGAGAGCAGCTTTCAAATGACGACCTGCCGGGAGCGCTATCGCCCTTCAAATAAATCAGGAGAAACAACTTGCCTCGCATTGGTAACTCGCATAAAGTAAAACGAAAGTATAAGTGGGCAACGGGTGTTACTCCGGTATTGCCGAGAGAAATTAAGACACCAATCGCAATGCTGCGTTTTAATGACCGTCGCCGTGACGGGTGTATTGACGAAGAGGATATTTGTACTTCGCTTCTGGAGACGGGTTTAAACGCCTATCTGGGGCAGGGCACGGCCGTTATGGCTGAGTTTCGTACAGTTTACAACGAAATGGCAGGCACCTATAATTTCTTTAGCAGACTGATTCGCTTTGAGCGGGTATACGTTCGCCTTAATCAGGCGCAGTATGAACGTATTTGTCGAGTATTAGCCATAAAATCAAAGAAGGAGGCCTCGATCGCGATTGGGGCTTTGGTGAGCTTGGGCTTCGCTATATGCGACGACGACGAAGAGATAGTGGCGCGCTATGTGCCAGAAGGGGTATCGCTTTGACGCAGCTCCAGAAAGCTTTTTGGCGAGTCGCGATTTCGTTGCCTGGTGTGCGGGTGTTGACCGGGTACGCTTTTCGTAGAGACGCTGGCTTTCAGGATTTTCTCCAAGAGTTTGACGCTGCCGCTTCATTGCACGCCAAAAATAGACTAGAAAGCATTATAGCTCGAATGCGTGAACGTGGTCGTTTGAGTGCCGAACAGATTGACAGATTTAGCTCCGTCAAGCGAAGACATCCCTAAGGAACTGACAATTAGCGGCGCGGACTTGCGCACCGTTCAGGGAGTTATTAGGCACATTGATGACCGGCTCCTTGAAATTTCTGGCGTCACGCGAAAGTTGGCCCCAATCCTAGACATTAAGGTATCTGACGATTCCGCCCGCTATAGAATCGAATCAATTCGAAATGTTATCCCTCATTATACCAAGATAGTACGCAAGATTGCAGAAGATGATTTTGCGATGCTAACAAATGTTTGCCAAAGATACGCAAACATTATGAAGAACATTGATAAATTTCCAAGCTTGGCCGGTAAGCCGAAGCCGATTTTCTATCAAAACAGTGTTGCACGCGCGAGAATTCTTATCGACGAGTTTGAACAGGAAGCAGCTAAATTGCTGGATTCGTCAGCGACCATCGACTTAGAAAAACTAAGAAGATCATTTGATGATTATTGCATACACAGGGATAACGTTTTCAACAATGTTGGAAAAATACTTGAAGACTATGAAAAAATAACATGGGACAGAATCCGGGGCTGGTGTGCTGTCGTCGGCATTTTCATCGCTTGCGTTCTTTTCGCGATTGAGATGGTTATTGGGTAATTGCGTCAGTTCAACTGTCTCGCAAGCTGTCGGCTGAAGCCGCCCGTCAGGTCGCGTTGCGACCCTCGCAAGCTGTCGGCTGAAGCCGCCCGTCAGGTCGCGTTGCGACCCTCGCAAGCTGTCGGCTGTAATACGTATTAGCGTGTCCTAAATCAGCATACAGCCGCATCTTGCCAAGGGAGGCCCGCTGCGCGCCTCCCGTTGGATCCCTCCCGGCCCAGCTTCCCGGCAATTACCGCGATTGCCCAATGCCTACCCAGCCCATGCCTAGGTGATACGAACGCTTGGTTGGTACCGGGGTCATAACGCGACGTCCGCATCAGAACCACCAGCGGCGAGGGCGTTCATATACGCTAGACATAATTCGCACGAGCGGTAGCGACCATCATAAGCTTCCTTCTCCAGCCGCTCGACAATTGGAAAGGTAGAATAGACATAACGGACATCGTCGCGATCCGTGATGCCGTAGAGATGAAAGAAGATGGCATCGAGCTTCGCGCGCAATGTAAGTCGACGTTCTTCGTCCCATCCGAATGGAGGGAGGACATTCCCAGAATCGTCGGTGTAGCCCATGTCCCGCGCGAACGGTGTCATGTCCTGAGCGGTGTAGGTAAGTTCAAGAACAATATCGCGCAGGAGTTCCGCCGCCGAACTCGATCCAAACTTCGTATCGTAGAAGCGCTCAGGCAAAATCACCGGAAGCTGCTCGACGATGAACAGATTCAATGTCTGGCCCTGCACCTTTTGCCTGGTAACATAATCAAAGGGTATCGAGTTTAAGTTCGCGGCAAGCAACCACTCTTCGCTGGTCTCGCCTTCGCGCAACAGCAACGGCACCTTGTTCCCAAAGGCGACGGTCGGCAGCAGAGCTGCGATGAACGTTCGTACATTAGTAGGCGCGGTTATTTCCTTGAATCCGAGAACCCATCCCGGCTCCGCGGACCATTTGCATTCTTCTTCCAATACCCAATACTGCGGAGCTGGAAGCCATGACGGGTCGCGATGTTGCTCCAATGTTGCGGGTTCCGGTTGCGCGGGGCGGTGTTGGTTCTCCGGATTAACGACTACGCTTGCCGCACGGTGGTCAAAGGCCTGAATCATCTTGCCCTCATAAAGGGGAACCCAATCCCCCTTTGGGCTGCCATAGCGGTTTCCCCCTTTGTGCCACCCGCCTTCCTGTTCTTCCAGTTCCTGTCGAGTACGGAAAAGTGCGGAGTCATTTGTCATATGAAACATGGTGGAATATTTCAGCGGCCACGCTTTGATCTCATCGCCACCTGACCGGTCAGACAGAATCTTCCCGCTGGAATAGACTGCCGTTGTAAGCACAGCGTCACGGCGCGAGCGGAATATCGGCGCAGTACCGGTATTAGGGTTTACCCGCGAGAAATCTTCAGCCGTAAGTGCGAAGCGCTGCTCAGGATCGTTAAGTTCGCTGACGCTTTGCAGGAAGAAGGCGCACTTGGCCGCGTCGGCGGTCGGGGTTGGGCTTGCGACAAACACGCAGAACTTGAAGCGGCTATCGACATCGGGGAAGAACGGAGCGGCATTGTAGCGCGTGCGGCGGTTCTCGAAATCATAGAGCGCCTTGAGCCGACCTTGTGTCGAAACGCCCTTGAAAAAGGTCGACGACGTTTTGTCCGATGCGATACCGGATGGCGTGAGCAGGCCCACCATGCCGTCCCGCTTCACGAGCGTCATGGCGCGCTCGACGAAGAGCGAATAGATATTCACGTCACCGCCGGAGAGCAGCGGATAATCGCCGCCAGACCGCGCCATTCGCGTCGCCGCTTCGGCCCGCTCGTTCGCCTTCTTGAATTCGCCGGAAAGCGGATCATCATTTCGTTCCAGCTCATCGATCATGCGCTTGCGAACGGCCGCTTTCTGCGCCAGCGCAATCTCTCGTTTGCGTGCAGCAAACCACTCGACTTGCTGGAGTTTCATGCGGTCCCACGGCGGATTGCCGATGATGGCATCGAAGCCGCCGGACAGGCCTTCGTTCTCCCAGTCCGTCCAGACGCCCGGAAACGCGACCTGCCAGTTCAGGAAGCGCTCTTCGGCTACCAGCTGTCGCGCCACGTTGAGGATTTCGAGGAAACGGCGGCCGTGGTCATCGCGCACCTGTGGCTCGCGCTTGCCGAGCGCAATCTCGAAAGGGTCTCCGAACGAACCGTCAAAGTAGCCTTGTATGGCCTTGGCGTTGTCCTTCCCCCTCAAGTCCTGCCATTCAATGGCGTGTAGCAGCGAGAGGAACGCATTGAGCGGCGCGGTCATCACCTGGACGCCTTCAAAGATTTCCTGCGAGCGGTGCGCTTCCGCGATTTCCGCGTCCGGCAGGCCTTCTATGGTTTGCATCGAAGCAGCCGAACCGAGCGCCGTCTTTACCGGCTCGTGCAGGAGTAGAGGACTGCCATAGGCCTTCGCCTTGTCGATGCCCGTCTTCACCCATGAGCCGAACAGGCTATCGCCGCAGCGCAGATGATGGTCGAGGAATGAAAGCGGCGCGCCGACCGTGAAGCTGTGCAGCCAGAGAGCGACCTTGGCCAGCTCGACCGCCATCTGGTTCTTGTCGACGCCGTAAACGCAGCGCTTCAAGACCATGCGGCGGATGATGTGCCGGTCGTCGAGCTGCTCGGGATCGACCGTCCAGTTTCGTTCTTCGGCATTCCCGAGAATGGTGTTGCGGATGCCTTCAATGCGGTCGGCAAGCGGCGAGATATAATCCGCCCACTCGACCATGGTTTCGGTTTCCGCCATGGCGGTAATCACCTGGTCGGCCATGTAGTCGACAAGGCTGACAAGGAAGTGTCCCGAACCCATGGCCGGATCGCAAATTTTAAGATCGAGCAACCTTTCAGCCGGATCAAGACGCTTTAGAATCCCGAGCTTGCGCCCTTCATCCTGGTCGGAAGAAGCAAGTTCTTCGGCCTTGTTCCTGAACGCGGCCAGGCGCGCTTCGATCAGCGGCTCAAGCGTTTCGCGAATGATGAGATTGACGAGGTCGTCGGGGGTGTAATAGCTACCCGAACCCTTGCGCGCGAAGATATTCGGACGGATGCCAACGACGTCACCATCTCTCACGACTTCGCGCTCGAGAAGCCGTTCGTAGATAGACCCGAGTTGCTGCACACTCAGGTCGCGGTAGTTGATGTATTTGCGCGTATCGTCGGCGCGCTCGAAAGACAGCGTGTCGATGACTTCCGCCATGACGGCGTCGGAAAGACGCACCTGGTGCAAGAGCGGCGTCCGCTCGGGGTCGAACAGCCCGCCATTATATGGTGGCAGTCCGATCGAGGTGTCGCCGTTGTCGATCGCGCGGCACAAATCGTCAATGACAGACCAGTACCGCGCCGCCGTGTTCGAGAAGGCATCGCCCTTGTCCTTTCGGTCGCCAACATCGAGCCGGACTCGGTCGCGCAGGCCGTAATCGTCGTAGCGCCTGTCATTAACCGGCAGTAGGTCGCGGTCTTCCGCATAGAGGATGAAGAGCAGCCTGTAGAGAAGGATCAGGGCCGCTTCGCGCACATCCTGGAGCGGGGCGTCTGGCGCCTTGTCTGCAATCGAGCGCGCAAGCAGCGGGTAGATCGTATCGAACACGAGATCCGAAAGATCGGAGGCAACACGTTCTTCATAGAACTTGCCTTCATCAAGGGCGCGGAGATGAAACGTCCGCGGATCGGTCGCCGAAGGCAGAAACGCTTCCCTGCGGAACACCAGTGCAAAGACGCGCAAGGCATGGCGCCTCTGCTCGTCATTGAGTTTAAAAAGGCCATCGCCATGCCCGGCGATTCCGAGGATGGCGGCAAGGTCGAGTTCAAAAAACTGTTCGGACACGGAACGCGCGCCCGCGTAATAAAGTCGCCACCTGCCGCCGTTCGTGAGGATGCCCCACCGCAAGTTGCCCGTGGTCAGGTCATCGACCCGGCGCAGATAGCGGAGCATCTGCGTTGACGGAGCCAGCTCTTCGCCCCGCTTGCCGGATCGCCGATCGAGTGGCCGGCGCCAGCGTTTGGACTCCACGATCGCGAGGCCGAACTGGTAGCGCTTGTACTCTTCCGGGAAGCGGTCAGCCTGCATCTTGGTATCGGCATCGGCGAACAGCAGTCCGTCTGGTACGTCGTCCCGCCCCTTCACGGTCAGGTTTTGCTGGCGCATCGCCTGGTCCCAACCGAGCCGCCGCAAAACAGGCCAGATCAGGTCATCTTCGGTCCGGGTTTCATTGGGCGTCTGGCTAACGGGGAACGCAGCGAACACGGCAGCCAAATCTGCGGCCAGGGCATCGATGTCGTCGTCACTGAGGCTTTTCCAGTCGGCGTTACTGACAATCGACTGTGTCAGAAAATCGCTGGTAAAAAGACTGCCCTGAAATACGTTCTCTATCATAGGCTTATTCTACCCGAGCGAATCCTCAGCCCAACCAGAAATATGCTGATTGCCGGTCTTATGCCCATGGAAAACCTGTTTACCAGACATCAGGATCAGCCGTTCCAATTGGCTGCCCCGGCTTTGCCGGGCGGGCTCTATCTCGCGTTCGCTCGACCGAACCCGCTTTTGCGGTTTCGGCCCGTGCGGGTGACGATCCCTGACAGGGGAAAGGACGGCCTGACGGCCGGCTTTCTCTTTTTGGCGCGCTGGTCGCGCGCCTGGCACCCCTTTGATCCAGCTTACACCGACGCCAGGGACGTGACCCAATAGCCTCAGGCCCTCCGGCCCGCTCCATTCGCCGCGTGGAGGTGCGCGGCTCCCGTGTTGTCGGGCCCGCCTGCGGCGCCGCTGGCGCGGTTCGGCTTTGGCGCCCCCGGCTTACGGTCCTTTGCGTCCATCATTGATGGTCGCCGCCGCTTTGGCGGCGGCGTGGTCCTTTGTCGGTTGGGGTTTTGGACGCTCGGCGCTGGCCAGGGGTGCATGCGCGGCTTTTTGTGCCTGCCCGGTGGGCAGGGTTCGAAGGGCTTCGCTTTCAACACTTTGGCTATGAAAGGACCCAAGCCCATGAAACTCACCCATCTCAAACTCAGGGAATTGTTCCCCTCCAAACTCAATGTCAGGAAGAAGGGCGGCAGCGATCTCTGCGATCTCCTGCCCTCCATCCGCTCGCTCGGCGTCTTGCAGCCCTTGCTGGTCAGGCCGGACGGGGAAGCTTACGAAATCATCGCCGGAGGGCGGCGCTACCGGGCGCTGCTCAAACTGGCCGAGGAAGGTATCGCCGAGCCGGTGCCCTGCGCGGTGATGGAAGAAGGCGATGACGCCAAGGCCCTCGAGGCCTCGCTTGCCGAAAACATCGCCCGTCTGCCCATGGACGAGATCGACCAGTACAAGGCCTTCGCCGCGCTGGTGAAGAAGGGCATGGACGCGGCGGAAGTGGCGGCGCAGTTCGGGGTGACCGAGCGGCTGGTCAAGCAAAGGCTGGCAATCGCCAATCTGATTGGCCCGATCCTCACGGCCTACCGCAAGCAGGATATCGATCCCGGCACAGTGCGGGTTCTGACGCTCGCCACCAAGGCGCAGCAAAAGGCATGGTGGGAACTCTTCACCGATGAAGAGCAATACCCGCCCTACGGTCAGGCGCTCAAGGACTGGCTCTTTGGCGGGCAGCATATTGCCGTCTCCGCAGCCCTCTTTGCCGAAGACGAGTATCCGGGCGCGATCATCGCCGACCTGTTCGGCGAGGAACGCTATTTTGCCGATGCGGCCTCCTTCTGGCCGTTGCAGAACAAGGCCATAGCCGAAAGGCGCGATGCCTATCTGGCGGCGGGCTGGAAAGAGGTCGTGATCGGTGAGCCCGGCGAGCGTTTTGCCACATGGGAGCATGCCAAGGTGGCCAGAACCAAGGGCGGCAAGGTGTTCATCGCCATTGCCCGCAACGGCGCGGTGACCTTCCATGAAGGCTATCTCACGTCCAAGGAAGCACATCGGCTGGAAAAGGTGCGGGCGGGCAAAGGCGGTGATGGTGGTGGCGGCGACGCTGCTGCCGACACCAAAGTCTCGCGGCCCGAATGCACCAAGGCGATCGTCAACTATATCGGTCTGCACAAGCATGCGGCGGTGCGCACCGGGCTTCTGGCCCACCCCAAGGTCGCGCTGCGGCTGGCGGTGGCCCACATCATCGCCGGATCGAGCCTGTGGAGCGTCCATCCCGAAGCGCAAAGGGCGCATTCGGAGGATATCGGCGACAGCCTTGCCGGATCGGCGGCGCAGCAGCAGTTCGCAAAAGAGCGCGAGGCGATCCGCACGCTGCTCGCCATCGAGGAGCCGGGCGAGGACGAGGATCAGCGCATCGTGCCGCCGGGGCTGTTCAAGCATCAGCGCGAACTCGCCGATATCCTCGCCATGCTCTTGCATATGGACGATGACACCGTGCTGCGCATCCTGACCTTCGTCATGGCCGAGACGCTCGAAGCCGGAACCGGGCTGATCGAAGGGCTCGGCCTGTTGCTCAAGACCGATATGGCCGATTGGTGGAGGCCGGGTGAAACCTTCTTCGACCTCCTACGCGACAAGCCCGCCATCAACGCCATGCTGCGCGAGGTCGCGGGCGAGGCGACAGCGGACGCGCATCTTTCCTCCACGGCCAAGGTGCAAAAGAAGATCATCGCCGATTGCCTCTCCGGCGAAGGCCGCGCCAAGGTCGAGAACTGGCTACCGCGCTATATGCGCTTCCCCGGCATAGGATACACCGGGCGCTTCGAGGGCTATGCCGTGGCAGGTCCGCTGGCGGCAGGTGCCGATGATGACGTCGAGGACACCGACGCCGACAGCGAAGGCGCGGCAGCCTGAATCGACACCGAACGATATTCGCCGCCCGGCGTGAGGTCGGGCGGCGAATATCAGACGGAACACTATGATGTGTCTCGGATTAGCTGATCTCCTCTCGAATCTTCGAGGATACTTATCTTGGCATTGCGCCGCGCGACCCTCGAAAGTAGACACGGCTGCGGGTTGGCGGCAGACTTAGGGTGAAAATCCCCGGTCCAGCATGCTCCACTTCCTTACGGCATACGCATCACGTGACACTCCGTCCGAAACTGCGTCGTCAGCTAGGTCTATGGAATTTTGAGCAGGTATAAGCCAGTATAGATCAGACCGGTTTCACCGTTCGGCCAGGCACCGGCTCTGGCCATCGCGGCTAGGGCTTCACATGTGTTCGCCCTGGCGCGATTATCTTGTCCCGTCATTATTGCAATATCTGCACTTACTGGTCCGTTGCTCGTAGTTGCGACACATCGATTTCTTGCAGCGGGTCAATTCCGAGAGCCACACACTCACCGGCCCAATACTCCAATTCGCTGAGCTCTTTAGCTAAATATCTTGACGCCGCAAATGCGTGAATCTCAAACCCGTTTAATTTTAGCGCCGTGATATATGCGTCGAGCGCATCTCTTAGGTCACCCTCATCCCAAGATAAACTCCCTTTTTTTGCAAAACATGATGCATATACACCGCATACTTCTTCATTTTCAGGTTCTAACTTATACGCTCTCGCTGCATAATCAAATGCCGCATCTAGGTTATTAACATACATAAACACCCTGCAAAG
>MRWF01003926.1_pt1 | contig 11275 bp, 23 predicted proteins | sample 1013331 | NCBI WGS metagenome assembly MRWF01 (sample SAMN06117577, study PRJNA244670) | biofilm metagenome | biome: Water; feature: Cathode Biofilm; material: Biofilm; isolation source: microbial consortium enriched at the cathode of a solar microbial fuel cell | place: USA: District of Columbia ... | reverse complement strand
TTAACGCTTTACTCAGCCGGCGCGTCAGCGATCGGCTGCAGTTTCTTGTTATGCCTATTAGCGCGCCAAGAACGTGCTGCAGGCATCACCTCGGATTCCCCAGGAAGACCATTGGCCAGAACCTCCTTTGGATATAAGAGCGTAATATCCAGCGAGAACGTCATATAGAAGTGCGTATGACTGATCGACTGCAACCACATATCCCGTTCTCGTTCCAATAGGAAGCCGCTCATCTTCAGGGATCATTAAGTCGTTGCAGTAGTATTCGCTCTCGTAGGGCTCAACCATCAAGCGAGCCATTTCCTGTACTTCTCGCTTCACTCTCTCTTTATTCCAAGGCGTTCCCAGGATTTCAGCTTCCCTTGGGGCTATATATTTATCAAGGTACTGCTGCATCTCTTGTTTTAACGCGGCTACAAGACTATCCATGCTCGTCACTCATAGGCATAACGCCTGCAACAACGGGCAAAAAAGCCGCTAGGCCTTTTTTGGTCCTGTTGCTTGCTCTTGTTAGGTAATATTTTAATTTTCAAATTCACGCTTCAAACGCCTGCAAATACCAAATATGAAAAATAAGGCTAAAGGGTAGCCTATTATTCTTACGGGGTTGAGAAAGTGAATCCAATTAGGCCTAGACTCCCATTTTTGCATTCTTTCTTTGAGGTAGGTCTCATCATAACCCCAATCTGGCATTGGTGATATGAAGAATATCGATAGGAAATAAAGACCAAAGAAGCCCTCATGGACTAGAGTGCCTAATAGGATGGGGCCAAAAAAAACAAATGAATGAATGCCTGACTCGAATGCGAATGAGCTACACACATCAAAGAAAAGAATCTTTCTTACCTGCTCCCAATTTGGGTGAGTTTCTTTAATTGCTTCAGCGTATCTGGGGTATTCGGTTTCTTCTAGGCCGATTTCTGTCCATGCCATAGAGCCAATATCCCAGATTTCAAAATTGCTCATATTCACCTAACGTCGCCAACAGGGGCGCCTGTAAGGCGTCCCCGCTTGCTTGGCCTTGTTAAGCGACTTCATCGTCGCCCGCCCAGCTAACCTGTACAGAAAAGCCTTTAAAGTGAAGAATGACCCCCTCGCCCGGCTCTCTGCCATTGCTGTAAATCTGCTCGCTCTGCTCAAATCTGGTGTCGCCGGCGTATTCGCAGCGCCCGAACCGATGGCCTTTGGAATTAAGATCATCTACCAGGCCTTCCACAAGGGTAACTAGCATCTCGGCTAGAAAGCCCCTTCCTTTGTCCCGCGCTTCCAAGTAGGAGGCGCGAAGTGACTCATTGAGTTCACTCTGAAGATCAAGCATCTCCTCGTAGCTCAATTCGAAATCGGACATCAGAGCAGACACCTTTCCGCTTAACGCCGCAAACAGGGGCGCCGTTTACGGCGTCCCCTCTTGCTTTGCCTTGTTAACTGATGCCTGGCTGGCAAGCTCTTCCAAAGCCATCCATTCAAAATCGTAGCTTGGCTGCTTTGAGTTCCAGCGAGTCCTTTCTCCGATAAAACGGACGACCGGAAAATCCTTCTGCCACTCTGGGGGCCTGTAACTGCCATCTCTCATCTGGTCGTGCACGAAGGTTGCCTGAACATAGATCTGATGATTTGAGATCTTCACTGGTAAGTCCTGAATATCCCAAGCATAGCCCCACCAATTGTCTCCATTCTTATCTTCAATTATCGGGATAAAATGCAAAATCGTTCTGTAATCACCATCACCATCAACCTTATAGAAGCCAGAATCACTTCCATCTTCATATCCGCTAATTATGAGGCGGATCCTTGGGTCACTTTCCAAATACCATTCGGCATACATGCAGCCGGAACTGCCGCAGCGATTGTTGTCTGAGTTCGTAACCGCCACCAGCTCAGCAGCGCTTACATACCCACATAACGTTAAGCTAGCTAGCAGATATCTCATCGTATCCCAGTTAACGTCGCAGTCACGGGACCAATGTAGTGGAACAAACATGTGATAGACTGAGCGTAGCGAAGCACATGTTTGTGGAGCGTAGTTGGTTCCTGTGCACTGCCTTGTTATACGCTTTTCGATTCATTAATTAGTTCTATTTCATTAACAGCTTTTTCGATACGCTCCTTTGCTGCTTCTCGCATTAATGCAAGACCCCTTTTCTCATTTTTGGGGTTTTGATCGGTACCGTAATACAAGCTAAATCCGTACGTAAACTTACTATATGAATGCCCCTGTGATATAGCCCTTTCAAAGTACACAGATGCTAATTTGTAGTCTTGGGGAACATCATCGCCGTATAGATGATTTACTCCCATTTGATAAGAAGCCTCAGCTAAACCACCTTCAGAAGCACTTATCATCTGGCGCACATATCTCTGCGAATACTCAGCCTCAGATTCCTTGGATTCATTTAGGCTAAACCTTGCGCTTAGGTATAAGGCAAAAGGATCCTCTTTTTCCACGTAGGGGATGAGCACCTCTTGTAGCGCTTCAAGCTCTCCCTTGTCGAAAAGCTCAGTTGCCTTATCCCTTATTTCTTCTTCCATGCGTCCAACTTTGCCTTCGTATAACGCCGCCAACAGGGGCGCGCGCAGCGCGTCCCCGCTTGCTTGGCCTTGTTAGGCTTACCAACCCGAATATCGAACATAATCGGCCTCTAAATCAAAGGAATACTGCCTTAGTTCTGATCCATTAATGGACGCGCCAAAGGTCAAATAATTACTGCCGACCTGAATTTGATTCCATTCATAGCTTGTTTTGCAGATAACAGTAAAGTGTAGCAAGCCATCAGGATATGTTTGATGCGCGCGTTCATCGCGACTGACTGGCTCGCCATCAATCGCTTTTCCATCAGGACCATGTAAAGCCAGGGCTACAATCTCTATGCCGGGCTTATCTTTTTCATAGTATGCGCGGACGCAGGCAATAGCCTGCTTTTCTGAGTGGCTACGAACAATGATCTGGGGATATAAAGAGACGCCATCAAAAGCGTTTTCTCGGATTTTCTCTAAGCGCCCTTCTGGGAATTGCAGATCTTGAGCGAGATCATGGCTGACCACACGGAGCGTCGGCGGGCCATAAGCGCAGCCGCCAACTAGTATAAGGATGCTCGTTAGTGCTGGACGCATATATCTGCCTAAGGTCGCAAACAGGGGCGCGCGATAGCGCGTCCCTGCTGCTTTGCCTTGTTATGACCTTGAGACAAAATAAGCCTGCTTATGGCCCTTCGCCTCATATCGCTCTTTAACCGCGATAGCGGCCTGCTCAGTGTGGAATTTGAACATCTCAATATGATTCCCGTTATCGTCATATCGCGACAACGTCCAATGTGCCCTGCCCAGCGATTCGTTCTTCCATTCGATGTCTGATGGCGCCAGGCCAAATTGCGCGCATAGCCGTTCAAGAGCAACCTTTGTATCAGGCTCATAACTCAAGACCTCGAACAGGCAATCTTCGGGAATATGCTCTCCGGCTGGTCCCATAAGCCAGAATAGGGTGCCATCTATATCAAAAATACTAGCGTCTATAGTGCCCAAGCCATCCTCGATGTAGCTAAAGACCTTGAGATTGTGTGCCGCGCAAAATCTTCTAACTGATACGCCTAGGCTGCAAAGAGAAATTGGCCTATAGACCTCTTTCCAATCACTCTCATTTGCTTGCTTAAGCATCGCTAGTGCCTATTCATAACGCCAAGCTAAGCGGCTGCCTAAAAGGCAGTTCGCTATCTTCAGCGTATTGTTATGTTTTTCTCTTTCGCTTCTGTGACTGTAATGCATCTTTGGTAGCCGCCTTGAAGGTCTTGAAGTTATAGGTTCCACCAAATGCCTTCATTCTCTGATCTAGCCCTGAAAACGTGCGGCTCAACATGAGACCTAACCAGGCTATAGCCAAAAGGCCTAGCAGAGAAACTCCCGCAATAAATAAGACGGGCTGATCAGCCTGACTAATACGCAAGGTTCGGATCATTACCTCGCCGGACTGCACGGCATAAAATATAAGATAGACCAAGATTCCGATCACGCTTAAATCAAATGTAAATCTGGCAACCAGCTTCATAGAATCCGTAAAACATAACGTCGCAAACAGGGGCTCGCGTAGCGAGTCCCCGCTTGCTTTGCCTTGTTAAGTGCCTTTCACCTTGAGGCACTGTGTAAAAAATAAGACCGTAAACGCAATCAAACAAAAAGATGAAAGCGCCTCTAGGCTACTTTGAGCGGGCGTGCACATAACTTGGAATTTATCACAGAGTGCATGAAACACCAGAAACACGGGCCACAACACAAAGAAGATCGGTATCATGAAAAGTCGGCTTCGCTTGAGTAATAGCCAGGTTCCGCAACTGGGGCACTGAAAGCCTTCTGAGGACCGATAGGCTTTGTAGCCTAATTCATCTATGAATTCACCCAAGGCCTCTTCGCATTTGGGACAGTCTTCCTCTAACTCTATACGCATATCGATACTTAACGTCGCCAACAGGGGCGCGCGTAGCGCGTCCCTGCTTGCTTGGCCTTGTTATGCCCTCTAGTCGTCGCCTTCATGGAACTCCATATCAGGCCATTCTATGCTCCCGTCGGCACTGATATTGAACCACAGGCGCATCTGGCACTCGCCAAGCGTTACATCTTTGGCCATATCTCCCAAAATAGACTTGGTTATGGCGAGCTCCTCATCATTGGGAAAGTAGTAGTGGAAGACTGCCACCTCAAGCCCGCCAAACTCATCGTCCGTGACCTCCCGAGCAAATGAAAACTCAGCCAGGCCGTCTGGGGCTTCAATATCTATGCGGCCCTTCAGAGCCTCCAGCTCGTAATAGCTGAGCTCCGCGAGGCCCGATAGGATCTGCTCCTGAAACTCAAATGCCTTGTCTGTGGGTCCACCCATCTAGTGCCTCACGACATAACGTCGCAAACAGGGGCGCGCTTTAGCGCGTCCCTGCCTGCTTTGCCTTGTTATGTGCTTTCCTATTCATACTTTCTTTCTTCCGACTCTTACTCCAAGACAAAAGAAACACGATTGCCAAGCCAATAGGTAAATTCCAAGCCATCAGAGATAGGTTTCTATCCGATAGCAGCATGTCAATCGAACAGGTATACGCTACAAAGCAGAGCCCCTGAACAACCACAAGCGCCAGCAGCAGGAATAACACTGCGGCTAAATATATAGTTTTCATAGCGCCTCAAGCATAACGCCGCAAACAGCTGTGAGCGAAGCGAATCCGCTGCTTTGCCTTGTTATGCATTTTACTCTACCTCTGCCATGAAGTTACCGTTAAATAAGATTGTAACTTTGCCCCCTTTTGAGACCAGATATGCGTCATCTGCTCGATACTGCGACCAAACTGATTTAACAAACTTTATCCCAATTGGAGTTTCGATTTCTTTACGCAGATCAAGACCAAATTCACAGGTTGCTCCGCAGCTTGTTCTGTAAAGGCGATAAATTCCATTCTCAGTTTCAGCCTCTTTCAGGTATTCATAGCTAAAATCCTTGCCCCGCTCTATTACATCGTACCCTACCATGATAGCTAGCAGGCCATACATTCCGAAAGGTATTATTAGAAGCCCAGACAAAACGATAGCGGTTGGTCTTGCGAGGCGTTGCCTTATGGTGAAGGAAGTGGCCAACGCCAAAATTGGCAAAGCAAAACTAAGAGTCGAGCTCACAAAGTAATTTAGCGGCGAGCACTCAAAACGAACTTTGTATGGCCATCCTATCCAATTCCATAACACAACAAAGAGAACAATGAAAAACGCCAATCTAATTTTATTGCTCAATCTCTGCTCCGTATGCATAACGTCGCAAACAGGGGCTCGCGTAGCGAGTCCCCGGCTGCTTTGCCTTGTTAAGTGCGAACAACATCCACTCCTGAGTCACCAGAAATACTGAACATTGTTGCAAACTCAATAACTTCATCTTCGGTTTCGCCTGGATGGCTGGTCGTTGTTATATATCTTGGCGCGGAACCATCACCGATGGCGATCCAGTCCATGGCATCTTCCCACGCTTCGCAATCAATACCCGCAACGCAGAACAGCTGATAGCCCCTTTCTAAGAGAGAGCGCAGTAACTCTTCATGCTTCTGTTCGTATCTGGTTGTGGATATAAGAACAAGCTTTCTGTTTCTCATAGCATTTAACGCCTGTCTTCAGCGGCGTGGCGTCAGCCACGTCCGCTGCAAGCCCTTGTTAGAAGGCTAGTTCCCATTTACCCAGACTTCTTGAATCCAACTTTCCAGGCTTGGCCATTTTTCATCAGTCACCCCATTATGCGACCAATATAGAATCTCACCTGATTCGTTCATGCAATAGTAGTCACCATTGTCTTCGGCAATTGGCACTAAAGTTTTAGGAACTCCCATTTTTCTAGCGCTATTTACGACGTTACCAATGAATGTATGCCCAGAATCGACTGGTATTGTCGCTGGTTCTAAGGTCCCAAAGACAACATCGCTCGCTTCAAGAAGATACCGTACGTAGTCGGGATGGAACTCTAAACCAAATTCATTTTCAACGTTATGGATTTCTTCTTGGCTTGGAAGTCTTAATGGCTTTGGAACCGGTTCATTAAGTTCCCTAAGTTTCTCTATTATCCTTTCCATAGATTGCTATAGCCTTCTAACGTCGCAAACAGGGGCGCGCTTTAGCGCGTCCCCTCTTGCTTTGCCTTGTTAGATGACTCTGCCTGCGAATATAAAGATTTACCAGATGCCATTATTGCTCCATATAAAGCGGCCAAAACGACATAGAGCCAAGTTGGAGCGTGCTCAAAGCGAGACGCAACGATTAATGCAACCAGGCCAGCACCAAAGCCAAATGTCGCGGCCAATGCTGCTCGTTTGAGAGGGGGTATCGCATTCTTTAAGAAACGCTGTCTGGCCTCGAACCCAACAGCCGAGGAAAGGACTGCCAAACTGAATATTCTAATGATCTCGATGTCCATATCTATCTAACGTCGCCAGCACAGGCCGGAGCACGCAGTGCGGAGGTCCAGCCCCAAAGGGGCGATTGTGCCTGGCCTTGTTATGAGTTTTACGAACATCGCTAGCTACTACCCAAAATGTTGTTTATTTCTGTTTTTAAACGAGAAAGCAGTGCCCGTTGTTTAGTTGTGTCATCTTGCTCGGATGATCCTTGCCTTGCTTGCGCATAGTGAAGGCGCTTGGTGGCAACATCTATCTTTTCGATTATATCTTCGGCATTCTTTCGAATTGGATTAATCCACGACAGTGCTTCTGATAAATCATCCGCCCCCTGATCTGAAAGCTTTCTTATTAAGTCTACTGAGTTCATGTCATGACTCATAACGACGCAAACAGGGGCGCGCCTTAGCGCGTCCCCGCTTGCTTTGCCTTGTTAACTTATGTACGGCCCATATTTATTCAGCATTATGTCTTCGAATTCTGGGGAGGCAGTGATCTCCCAATAACTTGAGTCGACTGCCATCAGTCTTATAATTTCTCTGTCTCCTAAAAAGCCAGAGAACACTCCGTCAATGGTCTGGTTTATGCATTGGCATAACGAAGAGAACCCGAGGGGAGAGAGTTTTGCTCCGCCTCTAGACAGCTCCTCAAAAGCAATTGAGCCTTCTCCAATGAATTCCTCTAGCTCTATAAGCCAGTAGTCTACCTTTCTTTGAAAGCGGTCCAGGTCTTCAAGAAATCTCTGAAGATCATTTAGCCTTCCTGATTCTGTATGTTGCGGAATCTTGATCATAGACACCCGTTAACGCCGCAAACAGGGGCGCGCATAGCGCGTCCCTGCCTGCTTTGCCTTGTTAAGTGGTGTGCCTTTAGTCATTGTCCCCTGCTCCTTTTTCGGCGATAGGCTACTAGAAAAAGTAGAATGCCGCCCACAGCCATGGAGATTCCATAAATCACGTCTGGATCCGAAAGTGGTGAGGGGCGCTCGGCTGCACCAGGCCAAAACAATGCGAGCTGTGCTGTCATGCCCCCAATAAACAAAAGCACGCTGCCAGATAGCATGACTATCACTTGAATCGTTTTCTCCATCTTTCTTCAGCCTGCCGAACTTAACGTTGCCAACAGGGGCCCGCGTTAGCGGGTCCCTGCTTGCTTGGCCTTGTTATGACTCTTACCTAAGGCCATATTCCTCGGCCAAGGCTATGGGTTCTACAACAAGAAAAAATTCTCCAGTGCCCTGCATGTGCAGAATGGTCTTTACCTCTGCTACGCAATGGACTTGCTCAATATGGTGGCCAACATCGATTGGCACTGAAGACTCGAACTCAGCATCTAGGGTTCCCAGGTCATCTTTGGGTATTCCGCGCCAAAATAGCTTGTATTTATAGTTCATCGGCTTTCCTGCCAATATTCATAACGTCGCAAACAGGGGCGCGCTTTAGCGCGTCCCTGCCTGCTTTGCCTTGTTATATAATCAAACCATTGCAGCCAAGGCCAGCAACCCCACCGGGGCAATCAGCCACTTGGCCCAATGTGCCTTTGGCCGCCATATGCAGAAGGCAGCAACTGCCAACACCGCAGGGATTAGGCCATAGACCAAATAGACTCCAAACTCCCAGTCCTGTTCGGTTAATGGCAGAACAAACTCCACCCACCAAGCAGGCTCAGTTAAATCAAGAAGCCGGATTATGGCGCGCGCCAAGAACCAGTAGCCGAGTAGCACAGCAATCGCTCGCAGCCCTTCCTCAAACTTTTCGCCGCCCTTTCTGTCGTACTCTCTAAGAGTCTTAAGCATCACAGATATAACGTTGCCAACAGGGGCGCGCGTAGCGCGTCCCTGCCTGCTTGGCCTTGTTAAGTAGTTTTGCCACGCCGGACCTCCTTTAGAAAGTGCAAAAAAGGCAGCTGGTGCTCGCATTTTGGACAGAAGGCTGCTAAATGCGTTGGCGTGGAGGTTCTAAACTTGCCTAATTGAGTGATCTGAACCTCGCCGCTGCCGGACTCCTGGCCCAAATACTCAGGGTCGAAAGAACCGAAATCAGCATGGCAGAAATCGCAGAGGACAAGCTCCCGCCCTAGCACCTCAACCAGGTAGTGCAATTGGCGACTCGGGTCTGTCTCCATGCCTCCGCATAGCTGGCAAGAAGAAGCTGTTATTTCTACAAGCGCTGAATTACAAATCGGACATTCCATAATCTACTTAGCGCTTTACTCAGCCGGCGCGTCAGCGATCAGCTGCAGTTTCTTGTTATGCCTATTAGCGCGCCAAGAACGTGCTGCAGGCATCACCTCGGATTCCCCAGGAAGACCATTGGCCAGAACCTCCTTTGGATATAAGAGCGTAATATCCAGCGAGAACGTCATATAGAAGTGCGTATGACTGATCGACTGCAACCACATATCCCGTTCTCGTTCCAATAGGAAGCCGCTCATCTTCAGGGATCATTAAGTCGTTGCAGTAGTATTCGCTCTCGTAGGGCTCAACCATCAAGCGAGCCATTTCCTGTACTTCTCGCTTCACTCTCTCTTTATTCCAAGGCGTTCCCAGGATTTCAGCTTCCCTTGGGGCTATATATTTATCAAGGTACTGCTGCATCTCTTGTTTTAACGCGGCTACAAGACTATCCATGCTCGTCACTCATAGGCATAACGCCCAAAGCAGCGGCCGAGCATGGCGAGGTCCGGCCCCGCAGGGGCGAAGCTGCCTTTGCTTGTTAAGTGTTTTGCTCTGAGCATATTTCTTCCTTTATTGCCCCGGAGACATTTACCCAAATTGGGCTTTTTGAAAGCCTAAGTGAAAGCCCCAATTCCGACGCAGCTACCGCGATAATATGTCTATACCAGTCCGCGTGGCTCCACTTTCCTGGGGCCGGAGCTTTGAATGCCTTGCGCTCGCCATCCCAAGAAACCTCGGCAGCTGCCCGATATATGTATTGATACATCGGCTTCCCACCGCTGGCGAGAGCTAGAAGCATTTCTCCGTTATCCAGTATTTCAATCTTGGATATTTCTTCGATTTCCATAGAGACACTTAACGTTGCCAACAGGGGCGCCTGGAAGGCGTCCCCGCTTGCTTGGCCTTGTTAACTTTGACTTTACTGCGATACATCTGCATAAAAATATGGCTTTTCAGTCTCTTTGGTTTCAGGCGGCTGCTCGCCAAAGCCGCCAACAATATTAAGGGAATAGATCGGAACCCCCTTAATGCTGTAACTATATGTCAGCTTTGTGCCTGCCGGCAGTAATACCTGACTCTCTCCTTGCTTAAGAATGCGATCCTTTGAAAACTGCACTGTAGTATTTGAATAGGGCGCGCCAAGCAGATCCACGTCAATGGCAAATACAGCCACCGCAGCATAAAAGCCCACTGCGGTCCCTGAAAAAAAGATTAATGCTGCTACTAAGTGAGTTCTCATAGGTTCTAAAGTTAACGCTCGCATTTGCGGCTGGTTTGGAGCGCAGCGGAAAACCAGTCCGACAACATGCGCTTGTTAAATGTTTTACTCGTACCAACCATCTAACAGCATTTCCTTGAAACTTTTATACCAACCAGCATCCATGCCAAAGCAATCATCGTTAGTAAAAATAAGACCCCATGGATAGCCAGCTGCGCCCTGGCCGCCAAGGCAGAAAGCGGCGCCTACATTACGCACTCTAAAGTCGGCGAACTCCCAAGCCGGAAATTCCTCGTCGTTTCCATACTCCCACTTGAGAATCTTCTTCTTTACCGGAACCAGTATAGATTCAGCGTATTCTTTAAGCCCCGGCTCCATTGCTTCAACCTCTTTCTCAATGAGAGACCGCATCTCATCAACAGTTGGTAATTTATTCATAATGACATTTAACGCCTGCAACAACGGGCAAAAAAGCCGCTAGGCCTTTTTTGGTCCTGTTGCTTGCTCTTTTTAGGTAATATTTTAATTTTCAAATTCACGCTTCAAACGCCTGCAAATACCAAATATGAAAAATAAGGCTAAAGGGTAGCCTATTATTCTTACGGGGTTGAGAAAGTGAATCCAATTAGGCCTAGACTCCCATTTTTGCATTCTTTCTTTGAGGTAGGTCTCATCATAACCCCAATCTGGCATTGGTGATATGAAGAATATCGATAGGAAATAAAGACCAAAGAAGCCCTCATGGACTAGAGTGCCTAATAGGATGGGGCCAAAAAAAACAAATGAATGAATGCCTGACTCGAATGCGAATGAGCTACACACATCAAAGAAAAGAATCTTTCTTACCTGCTCCCAATTTGGGTGAGTTTCTTTAATTGCTTCAGCGTATCTGGGGTATTCGGTTTCTTCTAGGCCGATTTCTGTCCATGCCATAGAGCCAATATCCCAGATTTCAAAATTGCTCATATTCACCTAACG
>MRWF01017351.1_pt1 | contig 11301 bp, 9 predicted proteins | sample 1013331 | NCBI WGS metagenome assembly MRWF01 (sample SAMN06117577, study PRJNA244670) | biofilm metagenome | biome: Water; feature: Cathode Biofilm; material: Biofilm; isolation source: microbial consortium enriched at the cathode of a solar microbial fuel cell | place: USA: District of Columbia ... | reverse complement strand
TTTTTTTGATTGAAAAGTTATATTTGTTGTAAATTTTGCAGTATTTATAATTTATTGGGGTGAAAATTTCAAAATCCAGTTTAATGGGGATAATCTAAGAATTGCCTGTAATATAAATACCTAATTACATCTTTTAGGGTGTTGTAAAGAATAATCTAAATAAAGATCATCAAGTACATTATTATGAAAGCAACAGGAAACACGAAACATACTAGGTTAACCATTATTGTAATCTTTGCTTTTCTGGGTATTACTTTTGCTAAAGCCCAAACCACGGCAGAGCCTTCAACCGAATCAATATTGACATTTGATTTTAAAGGAATGCATATTGGCACCGCAGAAAACGAGCAAGGCCCCACAGGTACTACGGTATTCTATTTTCCAGATGGAGTAATGGGAGCAGCTGACATTAGAGGAGGTGCAACGGGTACCGTAAATGCACATGTTGTGACACGTAGCTATGAGAGCAAAATGATAGATGCCGTTGTTTTTTCTGGTGGCTCTTGGTATGGTTTGTCGGCAGCTACTGGAGTTGCCAATGCCATTAAGGACGAAAATGCAAAGCAGGGAAACGTCAACAAAATTGCAGGTGTACTGGGAGGTATCATCTATGACGTCGGTGGACGAAGGCTAAGCCGTGCCACCCCTGATGACCATCTGGGAAGGGAAGCTTTCCTATCGGCAAAGCCCAATTCGTTTCCTCTTGGGGCTTACGGTGCCGGAAGATTCGCCATGCAGGGTTCCTACTTTTTTTCCGGTGCAAAAGATAGAGAGAATCAGTTTGCCTCATGGCCGCATTCAGGTCAAGGTGCCGCCTTTGCTCAAATCGGGGAAACCAAGATTGCCGTTTTCACGGTTGTGAACGCATTGGGAGCCATTGTTGATCGAAATGGCCAATTGGTAAGATGCTCTAGAAACAAAAGTGATACCAACTGTATATCCATATCACAATTGATAAATGACACAGGACTCATGAAAGACCTAACAAAATCCAACAACAATGGTCCAACCAACAATACTACCCTTACGTTGGTGGTCACCAACAAAAAAATGCCGTATTGGGCCCTTCAACGAATGGCCGTACAAGTTCATACCTCCATGGGAAGGGCAATTCAACCGTTCTCTACCCAGTATGATGGCGATGTTTTGTATGCTGTTACTACAGCAGAAGTGGAAGACCCTGATTTAAGTCCTATGGCATTAACGGTTGCAGCTTCTGAATTGGCATGGGATGCCGTGCTCAATAGTGTGCCAAATGTACCGGAACCGCCAAAGCCACTTAAAACGTCGACAAGTCGACAAGTCCTTGAACCCTTTGTTGGCATTTATGAATTTTATGGCGGATTTAGCCTAGATGTCTTTTTAGACTCAAACCAGTTGAAGGCGAAATGCAACAAAAACGCGGGCATCTATTTTAATAAGGACCAAATTTACAGGCTTATTCCAGCCTCGGACGGGCAGTTTATAATAGAAACACCCGCAAAGGATGTCATCAGGTTTGAACTGACTCCTAAAAAAACCGTTACTGGTCTAACCGTCAATCCAGGGCCTTGGCATTTAGAAGCAGTAAGGAAGTAAAGTAAGGAGACAGATAATACCATATAAAGTTGAATTATCTGGCTATTTTAGAACGTGAGATAAACATCAAAAGTATTGGTTACATATTTTATATTCCACCATTTCCCTAAAGTAAAGATTAAAGGGCTGTATCTTAATTAAGACACAGCCCTTTTCAACTAACTCACAGAAAAGAGGTTCTAAAACCCCAAATATCTTGGTATATCAAATAGTTTATGGGTTTTGGTATTGGTACATGTGTGACTTTTTCATCAACAGTGCCAAAATTAACCAAAACTTATCCAATCAATAACCAGGGTTTTGCACCATGTTTCTATTGGTATCCATCTCAGATTGGGGGATTGGAAATAAAGCACGGTTTTCATTGGCATTTACCACACCACGTGAAATAGCATCTGACACCAAGGTACCTTGGCGTATCATATCTTGACGTGTCATACCTTCATAATGAAATTCCCATTGCCTTTCCTGAAATATGATGTCTCGAAACTGTTCTTTGGTTCCAACCTCAGCAAGGGTCAGTTCAGGTATTTTCGCTCTGTTTCTTACTTGGTTTATGAGATCCAAACTTTCAGGGTTTGGTCCATTCAATTCATTCAATGCCTCTGCACGGGTTAGAAGGATATCGGCATAACGTAGCAATATCCAGTCATTGCCCCCAAAACCTCCACTTGCATTAGGGTCCAGACCATATTTAAATGGGTAAGACCGGTCATTGCCCAGTCCTACTACAAGTTCACCAAAGCGATTGATATACTCAGTGGTAATAACCTTTGCTCTATCATCCCCTTCTGGATACGAAAGCACAAAAGAATCATAAACATACAACCTTGCAGGAAATGTTGACTGTGTTCCAGTAAATGGATAATCCGCAGGATAGGTCAATCCTGCAAGGGAGTTATTTAAATTTGGTGCCGGATCTCCTGGCTGAACCCAAAGCGCTTCTGAATTCCCTTCATTGGCTATGTGGAATAAGGTGGTAAAATCTGGAAATAATTCATACTTTCCTAAATCAATTACCGCTTTTGCTGCATCGGCGGCCTTTTGCCACTGTTTTGTGTTCAAGTAGAATTTTGACAGCATTCCATATGCCGCACCCTTAGTGATTTTTCCATAGGCATCTTGATCAACTGGCAAAAGTTCAATAGCCGCCAAAAAGTCCGCTTCTATTTGATTCCTTGTTTCCTCATCACTCGCCCTGGCCTTCTCCAATTCCTCTGGAGCAGTTGTGGTTCTTAGTACCACAGGGCCAAAAAAGTCATACAGCCAATAGTAAGCATGCGCTCTTAAGGCCAAAGCTTCACCTTTGAGGCGTTTTTCAAAATCACTTCCAAATTCAAACTCTTCTAGACTTTCCAAAATGGTATTACAACTATAGATAACGTCATAATTACGGCTCCAATGTACATTTAACAACCAGTGGGTTTCGTTCCAAGACCATAATTCAAAGATAGATGTCGTGGTACCTTCCCAAGCTCCTAAATGTCCATCACCTCTTCCGGTCATGACTATGTCTGTCTGTAACATGCCTGTCCAGTCATGTCCTGTTCGTTGTTCTCTGGCATACGCCTGAAACAATACACTTTCCAACCCTGTCTCGGTTGAAAGAAAGTTTTCAGTGGCCAATTGAGAAAATAGTTCTTCTTCCAGTGGCTCTTCGCATCCTATCAAGGAGGTTAGTACCACACTATAAATCGTCAATACTCGTATAATATTTTTCATAATAACAATTTTTTAAAACCCTAAATTCAATCCCAAAGTTATCGTTCGCGCAATTGGATACGCCTTGTTCTCGGCAGCACCATTACCTTGGTTATTTATATTACCCTCGGGGTTCAACCCTGTGTAATCTGTCAATATAAGTAAGTTTTGACCTGTCAAATACAATCTTGCCCGATCTAAAAATCCGAGGCTTTCTGTAGGCAGATTATACCCTAAAGTAACTGTCTGCAACCTTATAAAAGAGGCATCCTCTATAGCCAAAGAATTGATTATACTACCGCCATAAGTCGATGGGGCAATACCCGATGGCCATTGCGTATCAGGATTTTCTGGTGTCCACCTGTTCAAGATTACGTGTCGAAGTCCATTTTGCAAAGGTGCTTGTGGATTGTATGAACGGATTATATTTCCGTTTAGAAGTTCTGCTCCCAGTTGACCATCGATAAAGAAATCTAAGTCAATGTTTTTAAAACTAAACTTATTTCGTAATCCGAATGTAAAGTCTGGCCAAGGACTTCCCACTATTACACGGTCGTCCGGAGTTATAACACCATCTTCGTTGGCATCCAAGAGGATTGGATTTCCTGGCCTTGAATCAGGCTGTGCGGAATTGTCCACCTCCTCTTGGGTTTGAAATATGCCGGTCACCTTATACGTATAATACGAATTGAGTTCCTCTCCAGGTCGAATCAACCCATAATTTGAGCTAAACAGGTTACCTGTAATAATAGCATCAAGGTCACCAATGTCCGTTACCTCATTCTGTATTGTTGAAAATTGAAAAGAAGTATTCCATGAAAAATTTTCGCTCACAATATTTTTTGAATCTATCATAAACTCAAATCCTTTATTCTCCAACGAGCCCACATTCCTTAAGATTGAATTAAACCCTGAAGAGGTTGGGATAGGCAAATTCAGCAATAAATCATCTGTTTTCTTAAAAAAGTAATCCATACTAACCTGAATTCTTTCTTTAAAGAGTCCCAAATCAAGTCCTAAATCGGCTTGCGTGGTTGATTCCCATTTTAAATCGGGGTTTGCAATACGTGTGGCCGCCGTCCCTTGAAATGGAGATCCCCCCAAAATTGCTTGTGAACCCAAAGCAAAAGTGGATAGAGATGCAAAATTGCCGATCTCTTGGTTACCAGTGACCCCATAGCTTGTCCTAATCTTAAGGTTGGATATGAAGTCAGGAATGAAGTTTTCCTTACCTAGCTGATAAGCCAATGCAGCTGATGGAAAATAACCATATTTATTATTCTCTCCAAAGCGTGAGGAACCATCAGCGCGGAACGAGGAGGTAAACAAAAATTTATCAAAAAGGGTCAGGTTGGCCCTAACCAAGTATGATAACAGTGTGTTTTTATTTTTGTTACTTCCCAAGGTAACCGTTTCCACATTCCCCAATCCCAAATTGTTGGTTAGGAGAATATCAGTTGGGAAATCATCTATCCCAACAAAAAAGGAACGGTTGTTAAACTCCTCATAGGTAGTACCGGCCACGGCATTTAATTTGACGTTTGGGCTAAAATCTTTATTGTAAGTCATTGTGTATTGCAACAAGTAATTGTTGCGCTCCAAATTAGATACATTCGCCGAACCCCGTATTGCACCACCTGTAATCGATTCTCGGGTAGAATATAAATCTTGTCGTCCTGTATTCCTATCAACTCCAAGCCTAAAAGCTGCCGATAGCTCGGGCAATACCTGATATGATAGGCCTGCACTGGCGAGAAGCCTATTTGTTTCTGTTCTGGCCAATTGTCCTTCAGCATAATAAACCGGGTTTGAAATGGTCAAAAAAGGTGAATCAGTCAAATTGCCCTCTTCATCTCGGACAGGTGTTGTTGGCTCGTATATTGCAGCGGCATAATAGGGTCCTTGGAAAATCCCAACAGCTGCTCCCTCAGTTGCATGATCGTTTGACAGAACGCTATTGGTCAAGCTCAAATCAAACGTCAACTTGTCATTAAATTTATGATCTAGGTTAACCCTGAACGAGTATCTTTTGAATCCTGAATTCTTAATAACCCCTTCTTGATTCATATGATTGCCCGAGACAAAGAACTTGGATTTTTCATTGCCTCCACTAAATGAGAAATTGTGGTTGGATACAACAGCGTCCCTTGTCACTTCATCAAGCCATCTTGTACCTTCACCTATTTCCGCAATATCAGCATCCGTAAACAAAATGTCATTTCCACGGGCCAACTCAAGGCTGTTCATCGCTTCAATGTACTCACTGGTAGACAAAACGTCCAAATGCCTATAAATGGTTTGCACTCCCAAATAGGAGTCAATACTCACATTCAGCCCTGAACTACCTTTTTTAGTGGTGATGATAACCACCCCATTTGCGCCCCGCGATCCATAAATTGCGGTAGAAGAGGCATCCTTTAAAATTTCAATTGAAGCTATGTCATTAGGATTTAATGAGTTAAGAGGGTTTCTAGGGTTGCCATTCAATGGAATATTGGCTGCATTCCCCCCAGTAAACATTTCCTCATTGTTAATGGGGACTCCGTCTATCACATAAAGTGGTTGATCTCCTCCGGTTATAGAGTTAACACCACGGATCCTGACTGAGACACCACCTCCGGGTTCAGCACTAGCCTGATTGATCTGTACACCGGCCGCCCTACCCTGAATGGCTTGATCGACTGATGTTACAATTCCTTGGTTTAAATCATCGGAACGTAACGAAGATACCGCTCCGGTTAAATCACTTTTCTTCACAGACCCATAACCAATAACAACGACTTCATCCAATGCCTTGACATCCTCTTGCAGCTCCACATCCATTACAGACTGGTTGCCAACGGTAACCTCTTTGGTTTGGAAACCAATATAAGAGTACACTAAAATATCATCTGGCAAATCAACTCGAATTGCGTAGTTTCCATCAAAATCCGTAGTTGTGCCATTACTTGTGCCTTTAACTACTATCGACACGCCAGGCAAAACCTCCCCATTGGAAGTAACTTTCCCGGTTACGGTATTTTGAGCAAAAATCGGAACACAAAATAGAAATAGGAAAAACCCAATGAATACCGTTTTGTTCAACTTAATTTCATTCATACTAAATAGTTTTTTGGTTAATTCAGCTTGTTGGTTTTTTTGATTACTTAATCGTTTAAGTAATTGCACATAATTTTACAATATTAACCTCAAATAAAATACTTATTTGTAAAAATAACAAGAAATAACACATATTTTATTCAAAAAAAGATATTTTTTGCAAATATTTCAGTAATATAATCAATAACTGCATATATTGCATTAAAGGTTTTGGCATGGCTTTTCTTTAGAAATCACAATGCCGTATCCTGCAAGATAACCAGATTCGAACCTCAAGGACAATGAAGTCCACATTTTTTTCTTTTTTAGAGCATAATGTTAACTTGAAGAAAGTTATCCTTGTTCCAAGACTTTCATTAATTCATGGTTCAGATATAATTTTGCTTTTCCTACTTTATTGGATTTCAAAAAGCCCTTACCTTCCAATTCGATCAAATAGTTCCCGACCGTTTTAGGTGTTCCCAAACCAATATCGATAAGGCTTTGGCGTTCAGTATAAGGAAGTTTGAAAAGCACTTCGACCAAATCACTCTAATATACCTTCGGCAATTGTTCCTCGATTTTAACCCTTGTTCTTTCCATCAAGACAACAATGAATTCCAAAAGGTTTAGACCATGTATGAAGTTTGCTCCAACATATCAAGTATTTATAGAAAATAATCCGACCAATTATTCTTTTCCGTTACATTTCGTAGATGTCCATAGTATTTCTTTTTGTGTTTGATAATATACTCGCTCGGGAACAGGACCGGTATGTCAGTTGTTCCAGTTTTAATTGTGCCAAAAAAAGTATCTGCCCTGTTCTCCCGTTCCCATCAAAAAATGGGTGAATGGCTTCAAATTGGCAATGTGATTTGGCAATTTTAATCTTTGGATCAATTCTATTGTCTGATTGATGAATTTTTCAAGATTGACCATTGACGTCTTCTTAGGAAGGAGGGATATATACAACTTCCCATTTGTATTTGACAGTGCCGTGCCAATTGAAGTCCTTATTCCTGAAGGATTTTGTTTGATACATTGGACAATTATAACACAAAGGTTCGTTGTTATAATAGGTTTCACTTCTAGTCTTTTGAGACCAAGCCATATAACTTCCTTGTAACTGACAACTCCTTTGGTGGCAGAATGTGAGAATGTTTTATAAAACAATAAATTTCAAGCATTTAACTACTATAATTCCCGATAGGTCGCCTTTTAGGTCCCTTTTTAACATCTTCCAAAAACCTAATATCTCAATTCCACACGCCTACTACCGTGCTGTTCCTTTAGGACCAACTTCAAGTGCTCCTTGTCCCCTAGCACAATCTTGGACAGGACATATACCAACCGAACCACCTCCCCGTCCTTGACCTTATTCGGAATACCATACCCATGGATGGGTTCCAAGGGGATCTCCTGATAGGAGGCCCTTCGTTTTGCGCTCCCATTGATTCGAAACACTTCCAGTCGGTCCAAATCAAACCGACCACCAATTCCATCCATCCCATATTTTCCATAGCAATACTGTTTTAAATTCCGATAGATCCCGATTCCAAGGCCTTTCCGATCCCTTTTTTGAGCTGCATCATCGCCTTATAGGCCAATTGGGCCTTGTTGGTGGGGATGGTCGGCACCTTTACCCCGGCCTTGAAGAGCAGCTGCTTGGCCGCTTGCCGTTCATTCGTTGGCAATCCCAATAATGCGGAAAAGAAGCGTTTGGGATCCTTGTCCAAGAGGTTACGGGCATGGTAGGTCTCCACAAAATTTCTTTTGTATCCGAACTTTTTGTCAAAAGTCTTTTCCGCTGCCCGATAGAACTTATCCCGATCAAAGCCCTGTTTGACGGTCTGCCCATGGAGCGTGGTCTCGGAAGTTCGGAACTTGGACCCCGGGGAAAGGCTATGTGTATTGGTCCTGTCCATTCGGCTCACGATGATATGGATATGGCTCTGGTGGCCTTCCTTGGCCATACCGGGTACGATGCGCTTCCCGTTCAATTGGTGTGGGGCCTCTCTTTCCAATGCATTTATCTTTTCACGGAGCTTGGCAATTTCCCCTTGCTCCCGCCCTTCTTGGATGGCCCTGACCCGGTGTTGCAGTTCCAAGATCTTGCTGGCATGGGCCTGGTTCTCCTTGACCTCGCGATCTTTTTCGGAATAGGCGCGTTCCCGTTCCAATTTGGCAAAATAGAGGATATCCTTGACGGCCACTTCACGGTCCCGGTAAAAGGAGGCCGCATAGGCCTGCATGACCTGCCGGGTGTATTGCCGTAGCTTTTCGGGATCGTTTCCGATATGCTGGAGTTCCCTTTGGGAAGGGCTCACCACCAGTGAATAGAACTTGGGTTCCCGTTTCTTGAGCTTGGCGGTATTGGCGTCGATCTCGGCAATGACCCGCTCCGCATGGATGTTGTTCTCTTCCTGGTTAAAATACCCTTCCTGTAGTTCCGGTTCCTTCCCTTCGTTCTCCTTTTCCAGATAGTTGACAAAATCCCGGGCACTCCCCCGAAAATTGTCCCCCAGTTGTTGGCGTGTGATGGCGATGTACATACTTATTGCTTTTTAAGTTTTGTTCGGTATTTTTCAATGGCCTCGGGGTTCAAATCCAATTTGAGATGGTCCTTGCCAAAGCGGTTGTGGTAGACGCTCACATGGTCCAGCACGTACGTAAAATCCTCCTTGAGCTCTTCCATTTGTTCCTCCAGTCGGTCATAGCGGATCTTGGGCACGGTGACCTCCCCATCAAAAGATTCCATCTCGTTGGATGGCTTGGCCTCGGTCAATTGCTGTTCGATAAAATCAAAATCGCTGTCCCATTCCTCGTCATCGGATGCCAGCTCCTGCTCAAAGAGGGCCCGCATCATCCCGACGGTGGGCAGGGTCTGTTCCTTTTCGATGCTGCGCATAATGGCGATCATGGCATTGAAGCGCCGTCTTATGTAGTGCTTCATACTGGCCATGGTCTCCCCTATGTGTTGGTCCGGGGAGATTCCATGGCGTTCAAAAAAGTCCATCATGGCCAAAAGAGTCAGGGATTGGGATTTTCCAAAAAGCTTGGAAAACCGCCTAAATTTCAACAATACCGGTTCTTTGATGCTCAAACTCTTGAATCGTTCATTTTTGCTTTCATTTTTCATAATTCCGTGAAAAATCCTTTGATTTTATTGGGCTCAAGGCCGTTTTCCGTGAAAACCGTTTTTGCCTTTTTTCCTTATATATCTGCCAACCCCCATAAACAGGGGCCTTGCGGAGCAAATATGATCGGTAGGACGCGCGAGCGTGCTACCCTCTTGCTTCTCCGATTTGTCCCGCAGGGACAAAATCGTATCGCACAACATGACCCAAGGGTCAGTTGCCTATGCTGTGAAAGTCAAATAGAGGGGTACGGAGCAAGGAAAGTCAAACCAATCTACCGAAGCAGATCAAAATAGTTCCGTACTTGAAATGCCGTTGAAAACCAACCCTTTAAAGATAGGAAAACCAATGTTCAGGACATAAAAAAAAGCCCATCATAATGGATGGGCTTCGATGGTGTGTTTTGTGGTTCACATATTGAACATAAAATCATAATTGTATAGATTTCGCATGGCTTCTCTTCGACTCCGCTCAGAGCAGGCCCAAGAGGGCTTCATAGTCCTTATCACGGGTTTCTGCAAATTGGCGCAATTCGGTCCCGGAACGGCTTTCCACATCTTCTTTGGATACGGAAAGCAAGCGTTCCTGGGTTTCATTATAAAGGTTTGTAAAGTTCAAATAGATCATTATTCAAATTTTGAATAGTTCATTGTTCACAGATCATAAAGGCTTGGATCGAACCCATCGGGATAATACCTAGGGTCGTTTTGTACTTCCAACCATTCCTCAAATTCGGTCATTTCTGTATTCGCTTCCATGGCATTTGCATTATAGAATCCCGTTATCTGCAAAACTGTAGTAGCACCCATCAGGTGCAAGAATGATATGGTCCAAAACTTTGATGTCAAAGAGCTGGGCCGCCGCTTTGATCTTTTGGGTCAATTGTTTGTCCTGATAACTGGCTTTGAGTTGTCCCGAGGGATGGTTATGGGTCAAAATGATCCCCACCGAAAGGGTCTTTAGGATAATGGCAAAAAGGATGCGCACATCCACCAAGGTTCCCGTGATGCCCCCATGGGAGAGTGGATAAATGCCTTTGACCTTGTTGGACTGGTTGAGCAGCACGACCTTAAAGGTCTCGTGCAGGCCTATGGTCTTGTTGTCCCAATTTTTGAACAATAATTCTACTACCTCGTTGGAGTTGGTCACGGACAGGGATTTCAGGGTACTGAGCTTTTCCCGGTAACTGATCTGTATTTCATTGACACGATGTTCCATTTCATGTGTTTTTCAGGATGAAAAAGAAAAGGATGCCCCCAAGTTGTTATGGGGCACCCCTATCCATTTTACTCGGTGGTATTGTTCTCACCCCCACCCAATAGCAAGATCTCACTGGCCACCACTTCGGTGACATACTTTTTATTGCCCTCTTTGTCCTCGTAGGAACGGGAGGTCAATTTTCCCTCGATGGCGATCTCCTTGCCCTTGGTCACAAATCCCTCGATGATGTCGGCCAACTTGCCCCATCCGATCACGGTGTGCCATTCGGTATTGGTCACCCGTTCCCCTTCGGAGTTCTTGTAATGTTCATTGGTGGCCATGGTCAGGCGTGCCACGCGTTTCCCTTTATCAAGGTCTGTGATCACGGGGTCTTGCCCCACGTTTCCGATAAGTTGTACTTTGTTTCTCAATGTACTCATGATAAAAAGCTTTAAGTGCCTGCCCCCTTCCTATTGGACAATCAAGCAGACGGGTTAATAAATTCCCCTCTTTTTTTGGTCATTGTTTCCCAAATTTTAAGGGGCGTTTGTTTGCTTCTTACGTGCGCAGCACAATAAAAGAAGGGGGTTCTGTCAAGGCTTTTGGG
>MRWF01029254.1_pt1 | contig 11350 bp, 9 predicted proteins | sample 1013331 | NCBI WGS metagenome assembly MRWF01 (sample SAMN06117577, study PRJNA244670) | biofilm metagenome | biome: Water; feature: Cathode Biofilm; material: Biofilm; isolation source: microbial consortium enriched at the cathode of a solar microbial fuel cell | place: USA: District of Columbia ... | reverse complement strand
CCCCGATGTTGCGGCGGGCTGGTTCCTGAACCGCACCCCCGGGCGCACCGGCTTGTTCCTGGGTCTGACCGGTGCTCGCCTGAACGGCGCTGACGCAATTTTCACTGGCCTTGCCGACCGCTTCATCCGGCATGATCTGAAGGCCGATGTTATTGCCGAGCTGTGCAAGCGTAACTGGCAGGGCGAAGATCCTCATGCAGTGGTCGGTAGTGTGTTGCGTCGATACGAGCGTGAGAGCGCCGACGCCATGCCGGAGTCGCCTGTTCGCACTCATTTCGATGAGATCAATCGGGTTACCGATGCTGACTCCCTGGAAGCGACCGTTAACCAATTGAAAGAACTGTCTGGTGGCGACGGCTGGGTGGCGAAAGCGACCCGCTCCCTGGCTGGTGCGTCACCCACATCCCTGGCTTTGGTCTGGCGGCACCTGCACGGCTGCAAACACGACAGCCTTAAAGAGGTGCTCGACAAGGAACTGGTGCTTTCCACCAAGTGCCTGACCAAGGGCGAGTTTGCCGAAGGCATCCGCGCGCTTCTGATCGACAAGGACCAGCAGCCCCGCTGGCGCTATGCGTCCCTTGCCGAAATGGACAGCGCCTGGATCGACGATTTTTTTAGCTGATCTATTACAAGAACAAGGAGAAAAGACATGGCAAAGATTACCTTTATCGGTCTCGGTAACATGGGCGGCCCAATGGCCGGAAACCTGGTAAAAGCCGGCCACGAGGTCACCGTATTCGACCTGTCCAAAGACGCTGTTGCCGCCCTGGTGTCCGAAGGCGCGAAAACAGCAGGCACCGCCCACGAAGCAGCCAGTGGCGCGGAGTGTGTCATCACCATGCTGCCTGCCGGCCAGCATGTGGAAGCGGTATACCTGGGAGACGATGGTCTGCTGGCAAAACTGCCGGCCGGCACCCTGGTGATTGATTCTTCCACCATCGCTCCGGAAACAGCCCGGGGCGTTGCCGAAGTTGCACGAGCCAAGGATATCCCGTTCCTCGATGCGCCCGTCTCCGGCGGTGTTGGCGGTGCCAAGGCCGGCACCTTGACCTTCATTTGCGGCGGCTCGGAAGAGGCCTTCAACAAGGCCAAGCCGATTCTCGACACCATGGGCAAGAACATCTTCCACGCCGGTGATCATGGGTCCGGCCAGGTGGCCAAGATCTGCAACAACATGCTGCTGGCCATCCTGATGTCCGGCACCAGTGAGGCACTTGCGCTCGGCGTGAAGAACGGTCTGGATCCGGCGGTTCTCTCGGAAATCATGAAGCAGAGCTCTGGCGGCAACTGGGCGTTGAACGTCTACAACCCCTGGCCTGGTGTGATGGAGGGCGTACCCGCGTCACGTAACTACGAGGGCGGCTTCCTGGTCAATCTGATGACCAAGGATCTGGGGCTGGCGTTCGACAACGCCGTCAAGAACCAGGCTTCCATTCCCATGGGCTCTCTGGCCCGCAACCTGTTCCAGCTTCATGCTGGGCAGGGCAACGGTAGCCTGGATTTCTCCAGCATTCAGCGGCTTTATAAGCCTGAATAAAGGTTGGGTAAAGACACGATCAAAACGCTGGACGGGCGCTACCTTGTGGTAAAGGGGCGCCTGTGGCGTTGTTCGAATCCCGATCTTCCGGAGCAGGTGTACCGGGAGCAGGTCAAGCACCTGATGTCTGCTCGCCGGATGGTGCGGGATGCGAAAGCATCCGGCGACGAGGGTCAGGAGCGTGAGGCCCGCCAACAGGTGGATCACGCCAAGCGTGCCCTGGGTGAGCGCGGGCCGGTATGGTGGTCTGATGGCGAACCGGACTACACCCAGTGCAAGATCGAGAACACGCCGTACGCCGAATGGTATCGTTCGCTTCAGGAGGCGAGTGAGTAACGTCTGGTCTTTTCGTTGAATAACCGCGGCTACGCTGTTAATGTTTCACCCGCTACGATGGAAGAACTGCCAGGGATAGTGCAGTTTTTGTAGCAGAATCATCCGGATTGATGACTTCAAAGGATTGAAGACATGCCCCAGGCAAATGGATTGCAGTTCACCGTCCGCGTTGGCGGTCTCCCCTCTGATATTTTTTCACTCGTCGGTTTTACCCTGACCGAATGCCTGTCCGAGGTGTTTCACGGTCGGCTTGAGCTGGCCAGTACCGATCCCTCAATTCAGGCAGCGGAAATTCTTGAGCAACCGGTGGATCTTGTGGTCTGGCAGGATGGCGAGCCGCTAAGGCGCTTCACCGGTGTGGTCAACGAATTTGTTCGGGGCGATGCCGGTCACCGGCGCACCCGCTATGAACTGAATATTCAGTCGCCACTCTGGCGTCTGGGGCTGATGCACAACAGCCGGATTTTCCAGACCCAAAGCAGCGATACCATCGCGCGAACCTTGCTGGAAGAGCGCGGCATTATCGACTCGGTTTTCGATCTGAAACGCACTCCCGAGCAGCGGGAGTATTGTGTTCAGCATCGAGAAAGCGACCTAGCCTTCCTCGAACGTCTCGCGGCTGAAGAGGGCTGGCATTACAGGTATGAACACGGGAGCGTGGACGCAGACACACAGCCGGCGCTTGTAATCGCCGACCATCATGGCGATGCGCCGAAGCTGGAGCCGGCAGAATATAAAGCCAGAGCCGGCGGCAGCAGCAGGCGCCCGGTCGTGTACCGATTTCGATATGAAGAGCGGGTGCGGGTGGCCTCTGTGGCCATGAAGGATTATACCTTTAAGAATCCCGCCTATGCTTTGATGCATCAGCATGCTTCCGGCGACCTGAAGCACCGGGAAGATTACCAGCACTACGATTACCCCGGCCGCTTCAAGGCCGATGCCAGTGGCCAGCCGTTTACCGAAGCCAGACTGCAATCCCTCCGCAATGATGCCAGTACCGCATCCGGTGAGAGCAATCGCCCGGACTTCAGCGCCGGCGCCAAAGTTGAGCTGAAGGAGCACGACAGCGACGCCCTGAATCGGGAATGGCTGCTGACCGCAGTCACTCACACCGGCACCCAGCCCCAGGCCCTGGAAGAGGAGGGCGGCAGCGAACCCACCACCTATCACAACCGGTTCAATGCCATACCTGCAGACCTGACCTGGCGTCCCCGAACGCCCCATCGTCCTCTGATGGACGGCCCGCAAATTGCGATTGTCACAGGCCCGGAAGGCGAAGAGATTCACTGCGATGAACATGGCCGGGTCAAAGTCCGTTTCCCTTGGGATCGCTACTCGAAAAACGACGAACACAGCAGCGCCTGGCTCCGAGTCAGTCAGGGCTGGGCCGGCGGCCAGTATGGCTTCATGGCCTTGCCACGAATCGGCCACGAAGTAATTGTCTCCTTCCTGGACGGCGACCCGGACCAGCCCATCATCACCGGGCGAACCCATCACATCACCAACACGCCACCCTATGGGCTGCCGGAGCACAAAACCCGCACCACCCTGAAAACCAAGACCCACAAGGGCGAGGGCAGCAACGAACTGCGGTTTGAGGATGAGGCGGACCAGGAACAGATCTACGTCCACGCCCAGAAAGACCTGGACCTGCTCACCGAGAACAACCGCACGGAGGTGATTCGGAACGACAGTCACCGCACGGTCGAAAACAACGAATTCAGTCATGTCAAAGGCAATGAGCACCGAACTGTCGATGGCGAACAGCGTGAGTCGGTCGGAAGTGATTACAGCCTCTCCATCGGTGGCAGTCTTCACAGCAAACAGGGCAAAAACCAGCTCGTTGAAGCTGGCACCGAGATCCACCACAAAGCGGGTATGAAAGTCGTAATCGAGGCGGGCGCCGAACTCACGCTCAAGGCGGGTGGCAGCTTTCTGAAGCTGGATCCCAGTGGCGTTACGGTCTCCGGGCCTTCGGTGCGCATGAACTCTGGCGGTGGGCCTGGGAGTGGGAGTGGGGTGTCGGCCCAAGACCCGGCGCTTCCGGCCAGCCTGAGTGAAATTGCCGATACGAATAAACCGGCACAGCTTGCTGAAACCGACACCCGGGCTTTAGCAGGTCCGACTCCAAGTTCGGTGCAGGCCCTGAAAGCGGCGGCCAGGAACGATGTTGCACTGGTCAAGCAATGCGGGCGCAAGTCGGATGGCACCTGCGCCCTCTCATCCTGTTCATGCGAGGATGTGACTGCATGATAGGGCTGGATGAAACAACCAGGGCGAACGCCTACATTCTTTTTGACGGTGCATTGTTTGATGCACCGCGCTTCACCTACGAGCATGATGATCAGCCCCAACTGGAATATCTGTTCTTGGGCACACCACATGAAGCGGCTATGGAAGTAACCCCTTGCCTGGTCAAACCCTCCGAGGGTACACGGCTTTGGCGTGCCCAGTCTGAGTGGCAGGATAAAGCCATTATCCTTCTATCGGATCAAAGCCTTCCCCTTGTGGCGGGCCATTTGCGCAGTTTGCTCAGTGTGCGGATGCCGAATGGGGGATTCTCCTACCTGCGCTATTACGCACCCAAGCAGCTCACGCGGCTGATGTCTGCACTGAATGAGCAGGAACGCGCTCGCTTTAGTGGGCCAGTCAGAGAGTGGCTGGCCTTCCAGCCGAACGGAGAGCTATCCCGGTTCGATTCAGATGGCTCGCAACACTTCAGGAAAGCGGCTGAGGAAGGCTGGTTTCTCCTCACTGAAAATCATGTGGCAGTGCTGTCACAGAGCGCCAGGCATGAATTCGTCGAGAAGTTGGGCCGTTTTCTCGACATCACGGATCGAGCACGGTTGGAGCAACTCATCAATGAGGCAACCGCGCTGGGTTTTCGAACCGAAAAGGAGGTTAGCCGTTACTCAGAGCTGGCCGTGGTTCACGGGGAGCGGATCAAGCTTGCCGAAATCCGCACCATTCTGTCTGACTCTGAGGTCTCGGCTAGCGCACGTCTGAAAGCAGTGGATAACCATTTGGCATACGGAGTTGCCTGATGAATTCTGAATACACCGTTCGCTCCGGCGACACCCTCAGTGCGATTGCACAAAGGCATCAAACAACCCTGAGCAGCCTGATGCGGCTGAATCCTGCAATTGAGAACCCGGATCGTATCTTCCCCGGACAGCTGCTCAAGCTGCCAGCGGCCAACGAGGCTGATTTCTCCAACTGCGAAGTGGGATCTGTTGCTCAGGAGCCTCCCTGTTCCGAAGAAATCGTGGAAGTTGTCCATGTAACCGGGTCTGACGAACTGATTCTCCTGACTGAGGCGGAATTGGCGGAGTGGGTCGAAGAAGAGGAATTCGTTTGTGGCCCCATCACTGAATTTTACGGGAAGCTTGACGGGCTTGATGAGGGTGAGACCGACTCTGAACTGGGCGTGAGTGAGGGCGAAGGGCGCTTGCTGTCGGAAGTACAGGAGGAGAAAGAACGGCTGATAGACGAACTTGAGGCACGCTCAGTCCTGACCAACGACATGCAATCCATTCCACCGATTACTGAAATAAAGCGGTTGGCCGGCAATAAGCACGTCACATTTGTTCGCTCTGACAAGATCGCGAACCACCCTCGCCGGTATTCGATGGCATCGCGAGACAGGGAGCGCAGTAAGGGTTGGCTAACCGAGAACGGCGTTGATCCGGCTAAGCTACGAGATGCTATCCGAAGCGAACTTAACATCAAGTTCAACGCAACCCTCTGGGAGCCGGATAAAAATGGCGCGCTGATGACGACGTTGAACAAGTTTTACGATGAAGCATCCTGGTCTATCTGGGGAGACGCGGAAGCCAGGCGGGAAGCGGTCGATGAGACCGGGTTTGATGCCTCTGCGGAGGCACAGTTCATGCGCTTTGCTGCCGGCGCGGCGGCCTCGGGCGAATTTGATCCGCGCAAGGGGAAAGTGCATTTCCAGGCGAAAGCGGAAGCGCAGTATGCCCTGGCGCAGGGCAAGGTTGGTGTTGAGCAGGCGTTTCCGGTGAATAACCGGTCCGAAATCCGGATTCCTTATCGGGTTGGAGGCTGGGATGGCGAGCGCAAGATCGCGTCGCTCGGCCATTTCCAGGCAGCGATCAACGCCTCGCTGACCGGATTTGCCGGCGCCTCGGCTCTTATTGCTGGAAATGTTCACGTGTCCACCAAGGACGGCCTCCCCACTCTGAAGGGCATTGCTTCGAGGAATAACGGGCAGAGGGCGGGGGCTGAGGCTGGGGTATTCGCAGGCATTCGTGGCGGATGTGAGGTGGCAGGTGAGCTGCGTTGGAAAGACGTACTGACCGAGAAGCGAGAGTGGGAAAGGCTTTGTAGGGTAGGTAAGAAGGTCGAGGCAGCGTTGGGGGCTGGGGCAGAGGCCGAACTCAGGCTGTTATTCAGCCCGGAGACTGGCAAATTTTATGTAAACGCACACGCTGGGCTTGTGCTAGGCGTGGGGCCATCTGGAAGCTTTCTCTTGGAGATCGAGACTCAGAAAGTCATTCGGATGCTCCATTTCGTCTACAACGCACTATTGGATGTGGATTTCAGGTATTTAGAGCTCTTTGATCAAAGTACCGACGCTTTCGAGTGGTATAAACGAATGGGGCTATATGCTTTGGCGAGAGGGTTGTCGGCATTTGAAGTGGCTAACGAGTTTGCTGGTTCTATCGCAAATGAGCTGGCTACATACGCCCAGGAGGTTTTTGTTAATCGTTACCGAGAAAAACAAAGCACTGACATCGCGCAAAACATACTCACTGATCTGCAATTGAAGGAGAATTCCGTTTTCCTGCATGCCCCACCTGAGGTCAAAGGTACGGTTCTGGATAATATTCTTTATGACTGGTGGGTGACACCCGATTTGTGGGATGACGATGACATCAAAATTACGGCTGTTAAGCAGATAATGGAAACTTTCCAGGGGTGGCGCGATTTCGAGGAAACCGTTGTGCGAATGAATCCTGAAGGTTTTGCAATGCAAGAGGAGTTTGACTCGAACGTTGAACGACTTTTTGCGTTCATTGGAAAAAACAAAGCGGATCAGCGCATGTTCATGCTCGGGCTTCAGGGTCAAACAGCAATAGCGGGAAGGCCTGTGAGAATGGATCCTTTCGACGTCTGCCGTATTTGTAGGATTGGCTAAGGAAAACCACATATGGTTCTGAACAATGGTTTGCAGTTGGGGTTGTTGGTGTTGCTTGCAACCTCATTATCTGCTTGTGAGAGGTTTGGTAACGGCTCGGCCGATGCGGTTTCTCGAATCAAGCAAAAAGCGATTGAAAATCTGGTCTTTGTTGACGGAGGTACTTTTAAGCTGGGTGATGTGGGACACCCGAATGGTTCGCCTTATGTAGTTTTAACCGATCATGCTCGGCCTGCTGTCGAGGTTAGTGTCGATAGCTACTCAATCTCCAAATACGAGACAACTTGGGGAGAAATGCATGTCTACTACGAAAAACTTGGACGCTTTTCCTTGTATGAGGGCTCTGTCTATGACGAGAAATTTATCGCCGAACCAAGTGAAGATCCCTTTTCTCCTTATTTTTATCTTAAACCTGCCAGAACGCCAAACTACCATGAAGCGGAAGGTTACTGCGCCTGGTTAGGCGATCAAACCGGCTTGCCTTTTGCTCTCCCTACGGAAGCGCAATGGGAATTCGCTGCCCGAAGCAGGGGCAGTAATGTTCCCTTCGCCACAAATACTGGCGTTGCAGATAACGATACATATTTGCAGAGGCCCAGGCAGTATATTGATCCAAGTATCCCGCCTTCCGGCAATATGCTTAGCCATTCTTCTCTAGTCATGGAGAGGAGACCTGTTGGTAGTTATCCGCCCAATCCGATAGGACTTCATGACATGTCGGGGAATGTTGCGGAATGGACTCAGGACTGGTTTCAGAAGGACTATTATCAGCATGCGCCGCGCAACAATCCCAGAGGTCCGCTGAAACCCATTGACCCAGATAGTCCGGAGAAAACTGTAAGAGATTGGGCTGGCCACGGAGACCACGTAGGTGGCAATGCTACTGTGTTTGCGCGATCCGGTGTGCCTGTTTCCGCTGGCGGCAACGGCTTCCGCTGTGTCGTTAATCATCCGAAGCCAATCAATCGATAAGCTTAGTCATATGAACAGGGAAGTTAGGCTAGATGCAGTATATTGCAGCTTTTTTACTCATACCTTCGACTCTCATTCTTATTAGCTACATTAGAGTTTCGGTTTTTGAAGGTGCCGAGGCATCCTTTCTAGAAATTGAGAATGGAATCCTGAACGTTGGGTTCATGATCGCATTTGCCGTTAGCACCCTGGCCGGTTGGTTGGCGGTTCTCTTCAGTGTTCCTTTCCGGGATAACAATCGAATTACTCTTGTGGGAAAAGGGGTGTCTCTGGGCTTTTTGACCTGGCCTTGGGTTTTTGTTTGGTTATTTTTTACCGAGCGGATTGCTCTGGCGGCGTGTTTGCTTTCGGGCTGGGTCGGTTTGCTTACTCTGGCAATGCCAGCGTTGAGCGACTCCTCGAATCAGCGATTACCTGCTTTCGGTCTGGTCGCTCTCATGGCGTCTTTTCCGATTGTGGTTAGTCCGCTTTTATGGGCCGATCCACAACCCGATGGGCTGAAAGAGGCTAATTGGGGAGTCTATCACCCGGACTATGAGGTGGAAGAGGGTGAGGAGTTCGTAGCACACTACCAAGAGCATGGGCGGCGCTTTAACAAACAGGCGAGGCTCATCATATCGAAAACGACCATGTTTATGGCTAACCTACTCGGGCAACCTCTCTCCAATACCTTCAATTTTTGTGATTATAACGACAACTATGCGCTGTTCATGAGCTCCTTTGGTGATGGGTGTGCCAGCCAAAAATCGAATAACAGAGGGGCTTTGCTCGAAATTGAGTTTTACGAACCTGGCAAGTTGCGTTGTATGAATTGCCGAAAATTCGGTAAGCCGAAGCACTGGGTTGTGGTTCAGAGCTTGCGGCAATGGTATTCCTCGATGGAGCCACCAATACCCTATCCTGAATGACGGTTGCTTTCTTGAAGGAACCCGACCACCAATAAAGAATGGGGGTCTGGATTTACCAGACCATTTCATTTCCAAGGTGCGCAGGGTTCATCATGGAAGAGCAATTAAAAATTGTGAGTCGGCAGGTGAGAGCAAGCGCCCGCTGATTTCATCGGATCTTGCCACGCCGATATACGGCTTGTTCGGCTTTGGGACCCTGTACACCCAGTACGTGGCTAATCAGATTGTTCTGCGCATCATTCTCGCGGTAATGACCAGCCCGCCATGCTCGCCTCTGGTCAAGAAGGCATACGTTAAGTGGCGGATTCCCCGGATGATCAGTTCTCTTCCGGGTTGGAGGCTAGGATGGGGTGCGCAAGATTGCGTCACTCGGTCATTTTCAGGCTGTGTTTAGTGCCTCGCTTTCGGGTTTCGCCGGTGCTTCGGCTCTCATTGCCGGAAATGTTCACTTGTCCACAGCCGATGGCCCTCCCACCCTGAAGGGAATTGCCTCGAGGAAGAACGGGCAAAAAGCGGGGGTGAATTAGGCGTACTCGCACGCATTCGTGGTGGATGTGTGCTGGAAGGTGAGCTGCGCTTGCAAGACGTACTGAGCGATAAGCTCGAGTGGGATAGGCTTTGTCAAGTGGGGATGAAGGTCGAGGCAGCGTTGGGCGTTAGGGCTGAAGCTGAGCCCAAACTTTTATTCAGTCCGTAGACTAGAAAATTCTACGTAAACGCTCACGCGGGGCTTGTGCTAGGCGTGGGACCATCCCGAAGCTCTCTCTTCGTCCACTCATCGTTAGAAACAGAATGGCGACCGCTAGGCTCTTATCCTCCGAATCCACTCGGTATACACGATATGGTAGGTAACGTCTCGGAGTGGACCCGGGATCGATACTATTCCGGATTTGGTCACCTGGGTACCGTTAATTCCGTTGCAGCTGAGCCGAACGAGTCCGAAGCGGATAAGAAAACTGTCCGCGATCTCGCCGGTTACGGCGATCACTCGGGCGGTTTGGCAACGGTCTACGGTCGAAGGGCTGTGAGTATTGACTCTCCAAACCAAGGCTTCCGCTGTGTCGTCAATCATCCAGAACCGATAAATTGAGCGCCCTACAAATGTGGGGAACATTTGAAAAGGCAAGTGTCATGGGTTCCGGTAGTTAAATTTTTAAGAGGGAGCACCGAAAACCGGTGGATTCATTTGTTGCCCGTTCTATCGCTTTGCGTCTTGTGACTGTTGTGTTCCCTGAGAAGTCTCTAAAATCGCCGCCTCGGAGGACCCGGAAGGGTTCGTTGCTCCAGCTTTCTATGATTGGGCTCTCGGGTCCCTTAGGGTTATTTACGGGGGAGCGCTCATAATAATCGGCGTGATAATAATCTCTCACCCATTCCGCAGCATTCCCTGACATGTCGTACAGGCCAAGCAGGTTTGGAGGGTAGCTCCCTGGCGGCTGCGGAAGTGATTTATTCTGTCGTCTGTACTGTGATGGGCGTGCTGCCATTGTTACACCTTCTTTCGCGTCTCCGTTCTCAGTAGCATAGCGAAACGGTTTGCCACCGCTTCGGGCTGCATATTCCCACTGTGCTTCCGTCGGGAGTTCAACGGCTTTGCCAGTCTGAGATCCAAGCCATTCGCAAAAATCCGACGCATCTTTCCATGACACTACTGCCGGGAAGCTTGATTGAAAGCGATCCGGAGAATGATCTCTAAGGCTTTCGTAGGAACTGTTCGAGTGTTCATACCCCGTCACCGCCATAAACAGCTCAAAGTCCCCCTGAGTGACCTCATACTTCTGAATATAGAAATCGTCCAGAACTACTTTATGCGGCGGCCAGCTGTCGTTGCTTCCATCCCACCCCCCAGGATTCCCCATCATAAACTCCCCACCTTCCACAAAAACCATGGCGTCCATCTGACGCTGAATCATGTCTTTTGCCTGGGACTCGTAATAAAGGCTACAACCGGAAAGGGCAGAAGTGACAACAAGAGAAGAAAAAACGAGGTAACGCATGCTTGCTCCGTGCAATGGGGTTAACACTCCATGTGTTGGGAATATTCTATCAACTTGCTTGGAGCAACAGAATTACCATAGAGATAGTTTGTATGGATTGGAGGAACCGCGTCTCATCTTGTGACTTTCAAGCCTTGTTGAATCGAGTATAATTCCGAGTTCCGAAAACAGGGTGTTTTCGGGCAAGGAAGCAATCTTCAAGGGAACTGATATGAAAACCTTCAATACGCTGCGGGTGATTTTTTCACTCGTGGGTGTCGGCATGCTTGTCGGCGCCTTTTTCTCTTTCCAGAGCACTTCAACCTTTCTTGAAACCGCGACAGCCAAGCCGGGCGTTGTAACCGACCTGATTCGATCACGATCCAGTGATTCCAATACCTACTATCCTCTCGTCCGTTTTGAAGACGAAAAAGGCAGGCTCACAGAGTTCCTCTCATCC
>MRWF01009740.1_pt1 | contig 11379 bp, 9 predicted proteins | sample 1013331 | NCBI WGS metagenome assembly MRWF01 (sample SAMN06117577, study PRJNA244670) | biofilm metagenome | biome: Water; feature: Cathode Biofilm; material: Biofilm; isolation source: microbial consortium enriched at the cathode of a solar microbial fuel cell | place: USA: District of Columbia ... | reverse complement strand
CCGCGCCGTGTTCGTCGAACAAGGCCGCGTCCTCGTCGAAATCGCCGAGCGGCCGGATGACCGGCAGGATCGCCGAGCCCGAGCCGAGCCGGTCGACGAAGGTGCTGCGCAGCGCGCGCGCGGCCCGGCGCGTCGGCACGTAGAGCGTCACGTCGGCGAGCGCCAGCGGATCGCCGTCGAAAACGAAATCCTCGACCAGCGTGCCGTTCAACAGCGCCTCGGCGAGAGTCGGCAGAAAGGCCGCGCCAGGGGGAACCGAAAACAGGCGCGGCGCGGTTCTCACCGCGCTTCCGCCTCCGCCATCGCCGCGTCCAGCGCCGCCTCGGCGAGCGGAATCGCATCGGGCGTGCCAACGGTGAACCAGCGCCCGGCGAGGTGTTGCCCGTACAGGCGTCCGCTGGCGATCGCCTGGTCGAAATAGCCGTTGAGCGAATGCGGTTCGACCGTCGCGCCGGCGAAGATGCGCGGATGAAGGATTGCCGCCCCGGCATAGATCGCCCCGTCCGGCGCTCCGCGCGCCCGCTGCAGCCGACCGGCCGCGTCGACCGAGAAATCGGCGCCGCCGCTATGACCGATCGCCAGCGCCGGGTCGGCGAGCATCAACAGGATATCCATGCGGTCGTCGTCCCAGGCGGCCGCCAGCCGGACGAGGTTGGATTGATCCTGGTCGATCCAGAACGTATCGGAATTGAGGACGAAGAACGGCCGGGCTCCCAGAAGCGGCAGCGCCTTGACGATGCCGCCGGCCGAATCGAGCAGCATGGCGCGTTCGTCAGATATCAGCGTTTTCGGCCGGCGCCGCGCGGCGACATGGTCGATGATGCGGGCGCCGAGATGGTGGACATTGACCACGGCGGTCGCCGTGCCGGCCTCGGCCAGCGCGTCGAGCGCCCGGTCGAGCATCGCCTTACCGCCGATTTTCACCAGCGGTTTCGGCAGGGTCTCGGTGATCGGGCGCAGGCGCCGGCCGAGTCCGGCCGAAAGCACCATCGCGGTGGCGGGGACCGCGCTCATGGCGCGGGCGCGTCCAAGAGCGCGTTGTCGCGATAGAAGGCGGCGACGGGCGCCAGGGCGGGGTGGCGCAGCGCGCGCTCGAGATAGGCGCGGATGCGCGGCATGTGACGCAGATAGCCGGCCTTGCCTTCGCCGCGATCAAGCCGCACGAAAATGCCGAGGATCTTTGAGTTGCGCTGCGCTGCCATGACCGCGAAATCCCGTTCCAGCCGCCGCGCGTCGAACGGCCCGGCCGATTGCCTGGCCGCACAATAGGCCGACACGATCTGCCGCTCCAGCTCCGCGGGGATGGTCACGCGCGCGTCCTGGGCCAGCGATGCGAGGTCGTAGGCCGTCGGGCCGATCAGCGCATCCTGGAAGTCGAGCAGTCCGATCCGGTCGAAGCCCTGCCGTTCGGCCCGCCAGACGAAATTGGGCGAATGGTAGTCGCGCAGGACGATACCGGTCTCTGCGTCCCGGATCGTGTCGAACACCGTGTTCCAGGCGGTGGCGAAACGCGCCTTCAGCGCCGCGTCGGCGGGCCGGCCGAGCACATGCGGCACATACCAGTCGACAAACAGCTCCGCCTCGACCATCAGCGCATCGCGATCATAAGGCGGCACATGATAGGGCGCGCGTCCGGCGACCGGCAGGCTGTCGGGCCAGGCTTCGCCGTGCAGCGCGGCAAGCAGGCGCGCGGCCTCGCAATAGCGCTCCGCCACCGGGTCGCCGGTCGCCGACAGGAACCGGCCGGTTCCCAGATGCTCGAGCAGCAGGAAACCCGCGTCGAGGTCGGCGGCCTCGATGCGCGGGGCGCAGAACCCGCGGGCGCGCAGGGCATCGGCCATCGCCACGAACGGCGTGACCGACAAAGCCCGGTGCGCGATCTCGTTGTAGGACCGCCCGTCCCTTAGCGGCGGCCCGGCCGGTTGCGCGGGCGCGTTCATCAAGATGGTGCGCGCGCCTGCCTCGGTCACCGTCTCGTATGTGCGGTAGGAGGCATCGCCCTGAAGATGATGCCTTTGGGCGCCGCCCCGGCCGGCATCCTGGAGAAAGCGCCGCGCCGCGAGCGAGCGGGCGAGCCGCGCCATCGCGCCGGCCTCGCCGTCGATCGTCGCCAGCCGGCCGTCGCCATGATGGTCGAGCCGCACCGTCAACGCGGCCCCGTCGAGACGGTCGCCGGCGCGCTCGGGCCATTCGACCAGCACCACCCCGGTCTCGGCCAGTTCGTCGAAGCCGAGTTCGTCGAGTTCGTCAGGCGCGGCGAGCCGGTAGAGGTCGCAATGGTGCAGGTCGAAGCGCAGCGCGTAGCTCTGCACCAGCGTGAAGGTCGGCGAGGGAACTTCCAGTTCGGGGTCGGCGGCGGTGGCGCGGATGATGGCGCGCGCCAGCGCCGTCTTGCCGGCGCCGAGGTCGCCTTGCAACAGCACGACGTCTCCGGGCGCAAGCGCCATGGCGAGGTCGTCGCCCAGGCGCGTCGTGGCCGCCTCGTCGGGCAGGGCAATACGCAACCGCCGCTACTCCGCCGCCGCCCGTGCCCCTTTCGGCGCGACCGGAAAGCGGCAGGTGACGGTGGTGCCGCGCGCCTCGCCGGTGTCGATCTCCACCGTGCCGCCATGCAGCTCGACGAAGCTCTTGACGATCGACAGGCCGAGGCCGGCGCCGCGACGGCGGCCGCCATTGGCGTGGGGTTCGAAGCGCTCGAACGCCGCGTCCAGGATTTCGGGCGGCATGCCGGGCCCGTCGTCATGGACGCGGAACTCGACCTCGTCGCCGATCACCCGGCAGCTGAGCGCGATCGTGCTGCGCTCGGGCGCGTAATTGGCGGCGTTGGACAACAGATTGAACAGGATCTGGCGCAGCCTGTTCTCGTCGGCATGCAGGCTGGGCGGCGCGTCCTTCGTGTCGACGGCGATCGCGATCTGGTGTTCGCGCAGCTTCTCGCCGATCAGCTCGGCCGCTTCGCCGACGATGCGGGTGACCTGCACCTCGCCGATCTCGAGCTGCATAATGCCGGCGTCGACCGTGGCCAGGTCGAGAATGTCGTTGACGATCGTCAACAGCACCGAGGAGGAGGAGGCGATGTGGTCGACATAGTCGCGCTGGCGCTCGTTGAGAGGCCCGGTATCGGGCATCGTCAGCAATTCGGTGAAGCCGATAATATTGGTCAGCGGCGAGCGCAGTTCGTAGGAGACGTGCTGCACGAAGTCGTTCTTGAGCTGGTCGGCTTTCTGCAGCGCCTCGTTCTTGTCCTGCAACGCGCGTTCGAAGTTCACGCCGTCGGTCACGTCGACGAAGGTCGTCATGACCTGCCCGTTGGGCAGCGGGATCATCGCATAGGACAGGATCGTGCCGTCGGCGAGTTCCGCCTTGCCATGGGTTTCGAGCCGTTCGTCGTCGAAGCCGGTCACGGCCGCGACGAAGTCGCTCCACGGGCCTTGCGGACACTGTTGCGCGCACACGTCGCGGATTCTGGCGATATGGGTGTTGGTGCCGATTTCGGCGTCGTCGAGGCGCCACAGCGCGAGGAAGGCCGGATTGAACAGCCTGATGCGCCCGTCCGGGCCGAAAACGGCCACCCCTTCGGCGAGATTGTCCAGCGTTTCTCCCTGGACGCGCACGGCCGCATTGTAACGGCTCTCCAGGTCGAAGCGCTCGGTCATGTTCTCGAATACCCAGGTCACACCGCCCTGGGGATGGGCGCTGGCCACGACGCGGATCGTGCGTCCGTCCGGAATGTGCCACCAATGTTCCTGGGGCTCCACGGCCCGGTAGGCCGACAGCAGGTTTTCCTTCCAGCGCCGCCATTCCGGCTGCTCGGCGAGCTTGCCCTCACTGCGCAGGCGGTCGAGGAACATGGTGTTGTCGGGCCGGGCTTCCAGGAAGGCGTTGTCGAGCTCCCACAATTTTTGAAAAGCCTGGTTGAAGAAGCGCAGCTTCTGGTCAGCGTCGTAGATCGCGACCGCGGTCGAGAGCTGATCCAGCGTTTCGGCGTGGCTCTTGATCGTACGCTCATATTCGGCGCGCAGCGCCTCGAGGTCGCTCTTGTCGACCGCCAGGCCGGCGACCACGCCGTTGGCGCAAACGCTGGTGACGGCATAGAGCTTGCGGTCCCCGTCGACGACGGCGGGAAGATTGCGGCGCAGTGTCGCTTCCGTCACATGCTGGCGCGCGATGTTTTCCCGCGCCTGGGTCGCCAGCAATTCCCTGCCTTCGGCGACCGCCGCTTCGGGCGTGCCTGCTTCCACCGCCGCGGCATAGGCCGCGTTGACGGTGCGCAGCCGGCCGGTCTCGCTGCGCAGCCAGAACGGCATGTCGAGACTGGCGACCAGCGCCAGAACGGCCTCGTGGTCGGCCGCCAGCGCGGCATGCTCGGCCTTGAGCGCGGCGTGCGCGGTCTGGCGGCGGGTCAGCGAGACAAAGCGTACGATCGCGTGCGAGGTCGATCTGCGCCCCAGCACCTCCAAGAGCGTGCCCGATTGCGCCTCCACGACCAGATCGAAGGATGTCCCGGCCTCGCGCAGCGCGGCGATCGCGTTGTCGAGCATGGCGGCCGAGCGGGCCGTCAGCCAGCGCCCGAAGGCGAGGAAGGAGCTACGCTCGTCTGGAACGCCCGGCGCCGCGGTCAGCGTGCCGACCAGATCGGGTTTGTGCCGGTCTCCCGCCCACACCACGGTTCTCTGATCCTTGGTGGTCAGCATCGCCTCGGCGCGCTGTACGGCCGCGTTCAGTTCCGCGATCCGCTCGCGCAGCACAAGGTTTTCGGCGGCGATGCGGCCGCGCTCGCGAATCAGCCAGATCGCCGACAGCATCGCCGCGCCCATCACGCCGGTGAAGGTGGCGATCTGGATCACTTCGGAGGCGCCGAACGTCATGTTTGGGAGAACGCCGAGCCCGGCGGTGGGCAAATCCTGGGCGTGCGAGAGGATCGTCGACGACAGATAGCCGGTCAGTCCGACGCCGGCGGCAACGCGCAACCGTGCCGGCCCGTTGCCCGTGCGTTCCGGTCGGTCCGTCGCCCTGGCCTTGTTGTCATGCCCGCTGATCCCCGAATCCCGCGGGCCTTGTCCTGGCATCCCTTTTTCCTCTCCGCCGCATGAACGCCATGGCCGCCCGGCCGCATCGTCGGCGATGCCCCGTCCCGGGCGCGCCATCCTGGCGAATCACGTCACTGTACCGGCCAAGCGAATCGGCGTGAAGAAGGGGGCGCCACAAAAGTAATGCCGGGCGGTTTGTCAACCGCCCGGCATCAATATCTAGTGTCTTTGATCTGTTGGATCAGTATCTGTAGTGATCAGGCTTGAACGGCCCAGCCGGGGTCACGCCGATATAGCTTGCCTGCTCGTCGGACAGCGTGGTCAGCGTCGCGCCGAGCTTGTCGAGATGCAGACGCGCCACCTTCTCGTCGAGATGCTTGGGCAGCACAAAGACCTCGTTCTTGTAGTTCTGCCCCTTGGTCCACAGCTCGATCTGGGCGAGCACCTGGTTGGTGAACGAGGCCGACATCACGAAGCTGGGATGGCCGGTCGCGTTGCCCAGGTTGAGCAGGCGCCCTTCCGACAGAAGCAGGATGCGGTTGCCGCCGGGGAACTCGATCATGTCGACCTGCGGCTTGATGTTGGTCCATTTCAGGTTGCGCAGCGCTGCGATCTGAATCTCGTTGTCGAAATGGCCGATATTGCCGACGATGGCCATGTCCTTCATCTTGCGCATGTGATCGATGGTGATCACGTCCTTGTTGCCGGTCGTGGTGATCACGATATCGGCGGTCGGCGCGGCCTGGTCGAGCGTCACGACCTCGAAACCGTCCATCGAGGCCTGCAGCGCGCAGATCGGGTCGACCTCGGTCACCTTGACGCGGGCACCGGCGCCGCGCAGCGAGGCGGCCGAGCCCTTGCCGACATCGCCATACCCGCAGACCACGGCGACCTTGCCGGCCATCATCACGTCGGTGGCGCGGCGGATGCCGTCGACCAGCGATTCCTTACAGCCATATTTATTGTCGAATTTCGACTTGGTGACGGAATCGTTGACGTTGATGGCGGGGAACGGCAGCAGCCCCTTCTTCTGCAGCTGGTAGAGCCGGTTGACGCCGGTGGTGGTCTCTTCCGTCACGCCCTTGATGGCGTCGCGCTGGCGGGTGAAGAAGCCGGGCGTTTCGGCCATGCGTTTCTTGATCTGCTTGAAGAGGATTTCCTCTTCCTCGTTGCCGGGGTTCGACAGAACGTCCTCGCCGGCCTCGGCGCGCGCGCCGATCAGGATGTACATGGTGGCGTCGCCGCCATCGTCGAGGATCATGTTGGACGGTTCGCCGTCCGGCCACTGGAAGATGGCGTCGGAATAATTCCAGTAGTCCTCGAGCGTCTCACCCTTGATGGCAAAAACCGGCGTGCCAGTGGCCGCGATAGCCGCGGCGGCGTGATCCTGGGTCGAGAAGATGTTGCACGAGGCCCAGCGGACCTCCGCGCCCAGCGCCTGCAACGTTTCGATCAGCACGGCGGTCTGGATCGTCATGTGCAGGGAGCCGGTGATGCGCGCGCCTTTCAGCGGCTGCGCCTCGCCGAATTCCTCCCGGCACGCGATCAGGCCCGGCATTTCGGTTTCGGCGATATCGATCTCCTTGCGGCCCCAGTCCGCCAGCGCGATATCCGCGACCTTGTAATCCAGTTTCTCTGTCATCGCTTAACTCCTGATGTCTTCGCTGTGCGGCAGCCGGCGGCCGTGAAAGGCCCGTCCGGTCGTTCGAACTGTCGTCGGACGGTAGAAGGGGCGGGCACGGTCGTTTCCGACCCGCGCTTGTGTTGCTGCACGCTGCGGATCCGATTGGTTCCGGCCGGCCGACAAGCATCCGCGCTGCGGAGCGCCCCTGTCCGACGGAGCGCTGTCTAGCAGATCGGCGAAAGCCTCACAACAGGATATAAGGAAATCTTTATTTGTGCATATGGGCCGGGGGCCCCGGAGACCGCCTGGCGTCCTGCGCGCCCGTCGCGGCGTCGTCCTTACGCCTCTTCGCCGAAGCGGTTGGCAATCAGCGTTTCCAGTGCGGCCATCGCCGGGGCGGCGTCTGCCCCGGTCGCCGTGACGCGGATGGTGCAGCCCGGGCTCGCGGCCAGCATCATCAGGCCCATGATCGACGTGCCGCCAACCGAAACGCCGTCCTTTTCCACGGTCACCTCGGCCTCGAAACTGCCGGCGAGCTGGACGAAGCGGGCCGAGGCGCGTGCATGCAGGCCGCGTTTGTTGACGATTTCGATGTCTCGAACGATCGAGACTTGCCGTGTCGTGGTCATTTACCGTTCAGGACCCGGCTCGCCACGTTGATATATTTGCGCCCGGCAGCCTGGGCGCCTTCCAGCGCCGCGGCCATGTCGTTGTTGGCGCGTACGCTGGTCAGCTTGATCAGCATCGGCAGGTTCATGCCGGCGATCACCTCGATGCGCCCGGGTTCCATCACCGAGATGGCGAGGTTGGACGGCGTGCCGCCGAACATGTCGGTAAGAATGACCACGCCGGCGCCGTCATCGACCTTCGCGACGGCCTCGACAATATCCTGTCGACGCAGTTCGATATCGTCGTCGGCTTCGATGGGTACGGTCTCGAAAGCGTCCTGGGACCCGACGACATGTTCGACGGCATGCCGGAATTCTTCGGCAAGGCGACCGTGCGTGACCAGCACGACTCCGATCATGAATGCTTCGCTCCCGTCAGCGCTCCCAGGATCGGAGCGCATCTGTTCTACAAATTTGTCACCCGCCAACCGGGCGGCAGGTGCGCTATCTTGTCGACGGGCCGGCCTTTGACAAGCCCAAATGTCGGATCACGTCCGATCAATATGGCCGAAAACGGGTTCGTGCGGGCGAAAAACACCGGAACCGATGGAAAATCCGGACCGTTTTTACCGGGTTGGTGTGCCGCAAGCACGGTGGTCAGAGCGTTTCCCGCACGCGCTGCGCGGCCTGGCGATTTGCTATTATGTAATTGAAAAATAAAGATGTTCTATTTCGGCGATATTGTCAGTCCTGGTGTCGATCCGGTGCCGCCGGCGCGGCGGCGATGTCCGCCAGCGCCGACTGGCCGCAGCCCTCGGACGCGCGTTTCGTCGCAACCGGCCTTCGACCGCCGAGCGCCTCCAGCCGGGCGAGCACGGCCGGCATCGCAGCGGCAACCGCGCGCTGGGCTACGGCGAGCGCGGCAATCTCCAGATTTTCGATCAGTTCGACGCCGCCGGGATCGAGCCGCGGCGCGTCCCGTGCCGGCACGAGCCTGACGCACAGATCGATCACCGCGGCCGCTTCGTGTGGCTGCGCGGCCGGCCCATGGCCGTAGATCTCGGCCAGCCCGGCGATCGTCTCGGGCACGCGTGCCACCAGGCGGGCGCCGCGCCTTTCAAGCACCAGCCGGTCGTCGCCGACCAGCCAGGCCGGCATGCCGCCCGCCCGGCATCGCGCAACGAGGGCAAGCGCCAGCGTCGATTTGCCGGACCCGGACGGTCCCAGCACGATCACGCCGCGATCGCCGATGACGAGCCCGCATGCGTGGACGTTGTTCATCGACCGGCCATGCGAGGTTTCCTCAGTCCTCGGCTGGCAGCTTGACGACGAAGCGTGCCCCGCGCACGTCGCCCGACTTGCTTCCGGGGATGTTTTCGGCCGTCAGCGTGCCGCCATGGGCTTCGACGATCTGGCGGCTGATCGACAGGCCGAGACCCGAATTCTGTCCGAACGCCTCGCCTTGCGGCCGGTCGGTATAGAACCGCTCGAAGATGCGGTCGATGTTTTCGGCACGGATACCCGGCCCGTTGTCGTCGATGGTGACGATGATGTTGCGGGCGCTGCGCGCCAGCGTCAACAGAACGCGCCCGCCCTCGTCGGGGACGAAGGAGCGGGCGTTTTCCAGCAGGTTGGTGAACACCTGGCCAAGCCGCAGGTCGTGGCCGTTGACCATGAAGCCGCGCCCGTTCTGGCCGGCCTTGGCAACGCGAAACTCGATCGCGACCTGTTTCTTGTCGCGGCTGTGCGCGCTCGCCGCCGCGACGAGATCGGTCAGGAATTTCTGCAGGTCGAGCGGCGCGGCGTCGGCGCGCGCCAGTTCTGCGTCGAGCCGGGAGGCGTCCGAAATGTCGGTGATCAGGCGATCGAGCCTGCGCACGTCGTGCTGGATGATGGCCAGCAGCCGGCTGCGCGATTCTTCGTTGCGCGCCAGAGGCAGCGTCTCGACCGCGCTGCGCAGCGAGGTTAGCGGGTTCTTGAGCTCGTGCGAGACGTCGGCGGCGAAACTCTCGATCGCGTCGATGCGGGCATAAAGCGCTCTGGTCATGTCGCGCAACGCGATCGACAGATTGCCGATCTCGTCCTGACGCTCGGAAAAGTCGGGAATCTCCTCCCGGCTTCGCACGCCGCGGCGCACGCGCACCGCGGCCGCCGAAAGCCGCCGCAGCGGATTGGCGATCGTGGAGGCGAGCAGCATCGACAGGATCGCGGTTACCAGCGCCGCCACGCCGAAAACGCGGAAAATGGCCTTGCGCTCGTCGGCGACGATCTTGTCGATGTCGCCGCCCTGGGTCGACAGCAACAGAACGCCAAGCACGGCGCGGAAGCGTTGGACGGGAACGGCCACCGACACGATCATCTCGCCCTGTTCGCTGATGCGTACGACAAAGCCGGGCGTGCCGATCAGCGCCCGCATCACCTCCGGGTAGGCGGCGCCGTTGCCGCCCGGCTGCTCGCGATAAAGCGGCAGGTCGCTGCGGCGGAAGAAATCGGAGACGAACTTTTCGACGCGATCGAAGAAATCCGGCTCGGCCTCCTCGAGCGGCGGCAGGTCGTAGCGCAGAATCTGGCCGCGCGAATAGAGATGGCGCGAATCCAGCAGCAGGTTGGCATCGCGATCATAAATCCGTGCGCGGGTGCGCGTCGGAGAGATCAGGCGGCGCAGGAGCGGTGCGACCAACTCTGGATTGATGGGGAATTCGAGGCTGTCGAGCTGGTCGGTGCCCGGCGCCAGGCTCTGGCCGGCCTGCAGTTCGAGCAGTTTTTCCGGATCGATGCTGATGGCGTCCGTTTCGACCGTGGCGGAGGCCGCGACGGCGGCCGCGATGATCTCGCCCTGGGTCATCAGGCTTTCGACCCGCGCCTCGATCAGCCCGTCCCGGAACTGGTTCAGGTAGAGAATGCCCAGAACGAGTACGCCGAGCGCGGCGAGATTGAGAAACAGGATGCGCCGGGTCAGGCTGGAAAAGATGTGATGGCCCAAAAACCGGCGCAAGGGCACGGTCAACCGTCCGACGACGGATGGGCCGTTTCTTGCCATGCCGGGCCGTTTGCGTTCGGTTTCGGCTACCATCTGTTGCCGGGGTCCACCCGACGCCCGTTCCAGTTTATGACTCTCGGAAGCGGTATCCAACACCATAAAGTGTTTCGATCATGTCGAACTCCTGATCGACGACCTTGAACTTCTTCCTGAGCCGCTTGATGTGACTGTCTATGGTGCGGTCGTCAACATAGACCTGCTCGTCATAAGCCGAATCCATCAGCGCGTCACGACTCTTGACCACGCCCGGCCGCTGGGCCAGCGAATGCAGGATCAGGAATTCGGTCACCGTCAGGATGACCGGTTCGCCCTTCCAGGTGCAGGTATGGCGCTCCTGGTCCATGACGAGCTGTCCGCGCTCGAGCGACTTCGCCTGGGTGCCGGGCGCCTTGGCGGCGGCTTCGCGCGCGTTGGCCCGCCGCAGCACAGCCTTGACCCGCTCGACCAGCAGGCGCTGCGAGAACGGTTTGCGGATAAAGTCGTCGGCGCCCATCTTGAGGCCGAACAATTCGTCGATCTCGTCATCCTTCGACGTCAGGAAGATCACCGGCATGTCCGACTTCTGTCGCAGCCGGCGCAGGAGCTCCATGCCATCCATGCGCGGCATCTTGATGTCGAGAATGGCCAGATTGGGGGGGCGCGCGGAAAACCCGTCGAGCGCGGACGCTCCGTCGGTGTAGGTCTCCACGCGGTAGCCCTCCGATTCCAGCGCGATGGAGACCGAAGTCAGGATGTTGCGGTCATCGTCGACGAGTGCGATCGTTGCCATGTCAAACGTATCCCTCATAAGCGGGCGTCCCTTCCTGCTTCCGGAAAGGGCTATAGGCGGACAAATTGGGTACAAAATGTGGCACAGTTCGACGGTCGTGTCACATGCGCGGCGGGCATTGCGCGCCGATTGCCTGTGCATGATGTGCCGGCGGGGTGCAGAAAAATTTAACCCTTTTTCAACAGCCGAACCGTTTTTAAACGATTTAAAAAAAATTCAAAAAATTTAAATCGATTAATGATTTGAAACAAAAAGGCTTTTCTGTTTGTGACCTTTGGCCGATGCTTGCCGGGTCGAGGTTAGCGCAT
>MRWF01005890.1_pt1 | contig 11379 bp, 20 predicted proteins | sample 1013331 | NCBI WGS metagenome assembly MRWF01 (sample SAMN06117577, study PRJNA244670) | biofilm metagenome | biome: Water; feature: Cathode Biofilm; material: Biofilm; isolation source: microbial consortium enriched at the cathode of a solar microbial fuel cell | place: USA: District of Columbia ... | reverse complement strand
GCCCCCGCCCCCACCCCCACCATCACCGACGAGGCGGTGGAGCGTGCGGCGAAGCACATCACGGAATGGATGGGCTTCTCGTGGGATGGCCTTCTGGACGGTCGCGTCACTGACAAGGGATTCCCTGTTTTCACACATGGTCAATTCGGGTGGGGCTTTCAGGGCCACAAAGGCGATATGCTTGATCTAGCCCGCGCAGCTTTTCCGTCCTCTCCCACCATCACCAGCGACGACATTGAACGGGCGGCACGTGCCCTTGACCCCGAGATTTGGGAGATCGGCGCTCCAGTCCCTACACGGGCCGCGACGGAGGATTTCCACGCCAGGCGAAGCAGGTCCATCGAAACGGCGCGCACCGTGCTGACCGCCGCCTTTCCGTCCGCTGCGCCGGCAGAAGATGCGGTGGAGCAAGAATGTGCAACGGAGGGCTGCGACAAGAGTGCTCACATCCATTTCGCTCGCGACGACATAGGGTCTTGGTATTGCCGGGGCTGCTACTTGAAGATTCAGTCCCTCGCCGCCTTTCCTAGTAGGGGAGGCGAGTAGTGGTCACCGTTCATCAAGCAGAGCTACCAATGCGTCGGGTGTCGAGCAACCAGCCGATACGCTTTGTGATTTTCGTCAGCTACGGCAATGACAGCGTGGCCCTGATCCAGTGGGCGCACGAACAGGGCCTTGAAGGCGTAGCGGTCGTGTTTACTGACACGGGGTGGGCGGCAGACGGTTGGATGGACCGGGTCGAACTCGGCGAGGATTGGGTGCGCCGTCTGGGCTTCATCCCCTATCGCACCAGCTCGATTGGATTTCGCCAGTTGGCCCGTGAGAAAAAGGGCTTCCCCACCCAGCGTTACCAATGGTGCTCGTTCATCCTGAAAATCGAGCCGGGGCAGCGGTGGCTCGAACAACACGATCCAGATGCACGCGCTGTTTGCCTTATCGGTGTCAGGCAGGAGGAAAGCGCGGACAGAGCCGATTTTCCAGAATGGCTCCCCCGCAGCGAAAACCATGGCGGTCGAGTCTGTATCGCGCCATTCGCAACCTGGACGGCTGTGCAGCGTGACGAACTGATCCGCCGCGCTGGGTTCGAAGTCCTACCCCATCGGTCACGAGAGTGCAAATGCATCAACTCTAACAAGCGCGACATGCGCGCGTTCACCGAGCGCGATTGGCGAGACATCCAAGAGATTGAAAACGAGATCGGCAAGCCTCTGTATCGGCCGCACCGGCATATGGGAGCCAAGGGCGCCGACGAGATGCGTAAATGGGCGAATAGCGCTCACGGCAAATACCGCCCGCCCGACCCGGCCGATGCGATCCCGCCTGACGATCTTCCCGATGAAGACATGACAGGATGCAAACCCGGATGGTGTGAATCATGAAACATGAAAAAGCGACTTCTCTCGACTACACCATCTACATCGCTGGTGATTTGGAGCAGGCCAAACAGACCTGCCGTGAGTGGTGCATGCGCGTCGGCGGATGCGTCACCGTAGAGCCTGTCGCGTACATCTACACCGGAGGCGAAGAGACTGGCGTTCGCGTCGGTTTCATCAACTATCCGCGCTTCCCCGCCACCGAAGACATTCTTCGCAGCCGTGCGTGTGATTTGGCGAGCCTGCTGATGGAAAACCTGCACCAGCATTCCTATTCCATCGTCGGGCCGAGAGAAACGGAATGGTTTTCCCGAAGGCCGGACGCCGCCTTTCCTAGTAGGGGAGAGGCGGAATGAAGCTGACGGAAGCGCAAAAGGCTGTTCTTGAACTCCTGTCTCGCCGCAAGGAGCACGATTGCCCGCCTACCGGGCCGGAAATTTCTGCGCAATTGGGGCATGCCAAACCCTGGGCAGCGGGCAAGCTGTCTTCTCTGGAAAGGCGCGGCTTCGTGGAGAGGCTGGGGCAGTCCCTCACCGGCGGCAACTGCTTTCAGATAACCGACACCGGCCGTCGCGCCCTGGAGGGCAGATCGTGAGCATTGAACTAACAAGCGATGAGCAGAAGGCAATCCGTGCTTTGAAAAGGCTTGCTAAGTCATGGCCGAAGAGCCTGTGGCTTTTTTCGGCATCCGGCGTGCTCCACGTCATGCGCGCAGATCAAGACGGCGGCCATTACATGCAACCGAATGACGGCGTTGATCCCAGCTATTCTCTTGAAACGATCAATATCCCAAACGACAGGGGTGATTGGTGATGAGCGCGAGAGACGTAATCCGCGAGGCTTTAATCCTGAATAGCACTCGCTCTACCACCACAAAGACCCAAGCTGTTGAACGTGCGCTGCACAGGACAGGCTACCGCATCCTTGCGCCCGGAGAACTCGACGATGTGTCGATAGAAGCCGCCGCAAGGGTCGCCGACGAACACGCGGCCGGGGCTGGTATCGTATCGCACGAGGCATCCAGCGCCGCACTGGAGGAACTACCTGACGCCATTCGCGCTCTGAAAGCCTCGCCTACCGGAACGGAAGGAGGCCAGTAGATGTCATCGAACCCACTGTTTCCGTGCCCGCGTTGCGGCAGCGCAGCCCTCATCTCGCACGAGTGCTGGCAAGGTTTTTACGTGCTCTGCACCCGGTGCGGGCTGCGCACCAATGATCACAAGTATACCGCCGACGCCGTTTCACAGTGGAATTGGCGCCCGCTCATGAAAGCATCGGGTAGCGGCGGTGGATCGGTCAGGCCGGCGCGGCCGCGCGGAGTGGATGGGGAGGCCAAGCAGGGATGACGCTTCTCTCCCCCGCGCAAGCCGCACAACAACTGTGCATTTCCGAAAAGCAGTTGCGAGCCCTGACTTGCGCTGGCGAAATCCCGTACATCAATATCGGGCTCGGGGAAAAGCGGGAAACCAGACGATACGACCCCGCCGACCTTGCCAAGTTTCGGGAGGCACGAAAATGTCAGTCTACAAAAGAGCAGGTCAGACCGTCTACGCCTACGATTTCCGGGTCCGTGGTGTACGATTTTCAGGATCGACGGGCTGCACGAGCCGCCGCGAAGCGGAACGCTACGAGGAAGCCGCCCGCACGGCAGCGCAAGCCCAGGTAATCGATCGCACCAAGCCGATGACGTTCGCCGTCGCGTCGTCGCTCTATTGGGACGAGGTAGGCCAGCACCACCGAAACCACGTCGATACCGAACGATCACTGGCATGGCTTCAAAAGCAGATCGGCAAGAGCACGAAGATTTCGGCCATCTCCGCCGCAACGATAGCCTCAGCAGTGGCGAAACGCCGTGGCGAGGGGGTAAGTGCCGCGACGGTCAACAGAAGCGTGTGTGAGCCGCTACGGGCGATTTTGAAGCGATGTGGCGGTGTGTGGGGGCAGAAGGTACAGCCGATAAGCTGGAAAGACCATTTCTTGAAGGAGCCGCAGGAGCGAGTTCGCGAGGCCAATATTGACGAGGAAGCGAAACTGCTGGCGACGATCCGAGATGATTATCGCCCGGCGCTGCGCTTCGCGTTCATGTCCGGATGCCGGCTGAATGAAATCGTCACGCTGGAATGGCCGCGCGTCGATTTCTTCAACCGCCAGTACACCGTGATCGGCAAGGGCGACAAGGCCCGGTCCATCCCGATGACGGACGCCATCTATGAATTGCTTTGGGGGGAGAAGGACAACCATCCGACCAGCGTGTTCACCTATAGGGCAGTGAAGACACGGGACGGCAAGCAGCGGGGAAAGAGATACCCGCTGACGGAAAACGGCCTGAAAACGCAATGGCGGCGCGTCAAGCGCGATGCCGGCGTGGCCAACTTCCGGTTTCACGACACGAGGCACACGGCGGCGACAAGGTTACTGCGCGCCAGCGGGAATCTCAAATATGTCCAGAAGCTATTAGGCCACGCCCATCTAACGACGACCTCGCGTTACGCGCACGTCACGACGGACGATCTGCGGGCCGGCTTGGAGGCGGCTCATTCGAGTGTCGGGAAAGTCGCCGTGGCGGGACCGGATGCACGGTTCGATGCAAAATCTGCCACGAAATCTCCACCGGCTCTGAAAAAGTCCTGATATCGCTATGAAAAATGCTCGGAATCTGGTATTAACATCACTCCTCCCAAACCAGATGCGCTACCAGGCTGCGCTACGCTCCGACTGCCGGATGGCATTGATCGCACTATGCTTTTCGGCGCGAAAACGCAAGAGCCGAATTTTCGATACGGGGCAAAAACGGAACAAACGGACTGCTGTGGCAGGTTTGGGCGCAGAAATTACCACGGAAATTACCACGGGCCTCGCACCATGACCGAACCCCTCGCCCCTGTCGAATGCGCCTCTTGCGGCTGGACCGGCAAGCGCAAGACGGGGAAGATTGTGCAGTGTCCGAAATGCGGGGCGATTGCGACGTTTCAGCCGGCGACGGATGATGACAAACAAAGCGCTCGTAGCTCAGTTGGATAGAGCAGCGGACTTCTAATCCGCAGGCCGCAGGTTCGAGCCCTGCCGAGCGCGCCATAATGGAGAAAGGCCCATGCACATAGAACGCCGAGCCCTGCCCGCCCTCATAATCGCGGCAATCGTGCTAGTGATAGCCGTCGCTGCGAATGCAGGGGCGCTTATCTGGGGGCTGGTGGAGATGATTAAGTGACAGACGACCCCACCTACCCCCTTCGCATAGACACAATCCGCAAAGCGATGGATTGCGGCTATTCAGTGTGGGTCCACTGCAACAGCGAAGGGTGCTGGCGTCATCACCGGATCGACCTAGGTGCACTGGCCGACATGCTCGGGCCGGATCATGGATGCCTAGCCGCAGACCTGGCACCGCATTTCCATTGCGCGGAATGCCGCAAGGCCGGGCGTGCCGACAAGAACATCTCGTTCACGGTCCACCCTCAGACGACTGAGGACGGCTGGGCAAGGACACACCCGTCGGCCTGACGTGATACACTGCCATCGGGCAACCCACACCATGGAGGGCGCACCGATGCGCAAACGTGGATATCTGCTCGACTATCTCACTCAAGCAGAACGGCTGGCACGCCAAGACGGACGCTTATTTCTGGCCTATCTGATTGGAATGGCGATCCTTGAGGTAGAGGCCCCCTTAGACTAGCGCGGCCTCTTGAGGAACTTGTGCGGCGACAGTTTGCCGTCTTTGTCTGTCAAGGCTTCGACCAGACGCGGCGGCAGGTGTCCGAGTTCGGCCAGTCTGTCGATAGCCTCGCGAAGATCGTCAAATGCCTGTTGCGCCTTCCCGAGCTTTTCCGCCTCGATCTTCTCGGCCTTGATGCGCGCCCGTTCGATCCTTGCCATCTCAAATTCAGTGGCAAGCCTTTCGAATTGAGCGTCCGTCACATCCATGAGTTCCGGCCGTAGCTTGTTGATGTCGGTGATTTCCACCATCGTCGTTCTCCCGCTTGAATAGAACGGGATAGATGGCATTGAGTGGTGAAAGCGTCAAGAAGCTATCGCTTGCCTGTGACCTCAAACCGAAGCGACGATACGGCCTGCATGGCGAACTCCAATACCTCGAAATAGGATAGGTCCGCGACCTTCTGGCCGTCCAGCATAAGTTCGCGCTGAGGGGTCTTCCCATCTTCCGCCATGGTCACGCGGATATATGCTCTTGCCGTCATCGAAAACACCCCACGACAAAGAAAGCGATCATGTTGGCCTTGAGGCAAACGCTGATCCATCGGAGATAGGTTCTTGCTGCGAATTTGGTCACGTTAACCAGGCCCACGTTTTTCGGTTGATGATGCAGTTGATAGCGCTGTGCCCAACCCCATATTTCTCTGCCAACTCCCTGCGAGTCATGCGGTCCCCGATTTTCCTAATTTCCCTGACCTGCTCCTCAGAAAGAACATTGCACAAAGGAGGGGCTCTATATGTTCCGTGACGCTTCTTGTCGGCGTGATTGCCGCGAACAGTGTCCCACCTCAAATGCGATGGATTACAGCACCCTTTGTGTCCCATGCCGCACGAATGAGCGGCTTGGTGTTTAGGTGTCGGTGCATTCCCATGCACCATTTCACAGACGACGCGTGTGACGTAACTAGTTTTTCCATTGACCCGAAGCTGCCCGTATCCATTTACGTCCTTCGCATAAGGCCAAAACAAGCAATCATCACCATCAAAGGGGATGACAACATCCAGCAAGAAGCGCGTAGGCTCCCCGCGCGAAACACCGACTGGACCTCCGTGTAACGGGTCACCATGGACCCTCCATCGTTCATAGTGTGCGGAACACCACCCACGAGCCCGCGCAGGCTTGCCGCAACCCTTAACTGTGCACGTGGTTTTTTGCCTCATGCATAACCTCTATCAGCCTTGATTCTGACCCGCATTGCCAGCCCTATTCGGAGCGGTCAAATGAGTTTCATAAGGTATCATTGTTGGTGCTCTTGTCGCAACATAGACAGGTACTTTGCCCCCATCTCTATATCCACAAAAGCCTGCGTTCTCGCTGCTTGCGACCCAGCATTAGGATCAAAAACGACCAAAATGGACTGGCCTTCCTCCTGCTCATACTTGCCTATGCGGCGCGCGTACTCATCAAGGTGCTTATATCCACGAACGCGGATCATCAGCGGCATGTTGCCCTGCTCCGCTTGCTCCCACTGACTAACGGCCCAGTTGTGCTTATGGCCGCATACCGCCACGTCTACATTGTCACCGAACTTCGCGGCCTTGACCGCGCCGTGAACTGGATTGTAGATGGAGTTACCAGGAAAATCGTGCGCGGCATTAATTCGGAATTTCTGACCGTTCGCGAACTCTATAACAAATCTCGCCTCCCAATCGAGCATGGGGACCCGTGTCGTCCCAAAACGTTTGTTCATCTGCTCATGGAGGGCAATACTTTCGCCCATATGCTGGTGGTTACCATGAAGCCAGATGAGCCAATCGAACCCGCTGTCAAGCAAGAACCATTCCACAAGGCGGTGCGCCGTCTTAATGGAGGTTTCCTGATCGGCATACTTCTTGATCAGCCGTCCGCCCCAATCATTGGAAACATCGCCAATATTTACCGCGTAAATCCCCGGATTTTCTTGACAGATACGGGCATGGGCTCTTAGAGCGGGCCAGTTGCAGCCGTTGTCATCGACATGCGGGTCGCCAACAAAGAGGATGCCTATCGGTTTGTTTTCCTTGATTTTGATCGGGAACCACTTGCGCGCCTCTTGAGCCCTTTTCGCCCGCTTGAAGTTCCTTGTAAGACGATCAATGACCTCCGAAATCGGTTCTTCCTCGTCGCCCTCAGTCACGAAGGCGGGATATTCAACCCGCTCATCCTTGTCGTACATTCCGGAAAGAACACGAACCACCGTGTCGCGCGAACACCCTGCTTCACGGGCAATCGCGCTTTGGTTCGGCTCTCCATTGTCTTTGAGCATGTGTTTTGCGAGTTCTCGGATCGCGTCATACGTGCCGCGTGCGGTTGTGGACTTGCCTTCATAATTCGCCATTACGCGCCCCTCGCAAGCAGGTTGCAGATGGTCTTACCGGGCACGATAAAGCCAACACCCACATAGGAGGCGCTAGCGAAGCCCATTGGTACCCTCATAACGCCCACCGTGATGCCGACGACCTTTCCATCAGCGTTCAGGACAGGCCCGCCAGATTGCCCCGGAACGGTCGTAATGTCTGTGACAAGCAACGACCCCCATGGACCTATGGAGCGCTCCCCGCCGGCAACGCGGCCCCAATGGCGGGTGAACTCGACATGAACGGGATTGCCAATCGACATGATATTTGAACCGACAGGCGGTACGACACATGCCAACTCCGACGCGCCCAATCGCTCGGGTCGGGAAGCCCTCAACAGCGCCACGTCATAGGCCTTGTTCACCCAAAGCACTTCCGCCTTCTGGATATCGCCCATAGTGCTTTTGAGCGTGACGGTCTTCGCGTCTTCAACGACATGCGCAGCCGTGATGACAAAGCCATCCCCGATATGCACACCGGAACCGTGACCATTGCCCGGCATGACCTTGACCACGGATTCGGCGCGGGTATCATCGGCGTTCGTGCTCGACAAACCCATGACGACAAGCGCCATCAACACCGCGACCAATCCGGCCGCGATCCAGTAAAGGACTCGCATGGGAGCCTCCTATGTGGGTGGACTAGTCGCCCTTGATGAAAAGCCAGACAGCGCCAACGACGCCCGCCGTGACAATGCCAACGGCTGTGATCAGGCTTTGCTTCTTGACGGTGGCGATAGACCGTCGCCACTCGCGCAAGTGCCGCATATCGGCCTGCACCTCTGTGGCTTCATCGACATCAAGGCCGATGATCAGGAATGTCTCTCGGACGGCCTCTTTCGCCGCCTTGTGCGCGATCTGGTGGATTTCGGCTTCTGTCAGATTGTTGCGCGTCATTTGCGGAGCCTCGAAATAAGCTCCGCGCCGGCCTTGCCGATGAACAGCGACCCGATCATAGCGCCCATCCATTCGTCCAGCGGGGGCGGCAGGGCTGCGATGGTCCATTCCTGCGGGAAGACGCACGACTGGCACCATAGAATGCTGTAGATACATACCGAGGTGAACCAGACGCCGGCCGGCGCGAGGAAAAGGATCGGGAACCACCACCCTCGCCCATTCAGGACGGAAACCTGTGCCCGGAGATATTCCGCAACCAGATCGGCCTTGACCGCTTCACGCGTGGTGTCGTTGCTGATCTTGTTGTCCACAGTGGATAGAATGCGGTCGAGCGTGCCGCCCGTTAGCCACCCGAGTAGGAGCCTGGCGAGTTTAAGCATCGCCCGTCTCCCAGTCCGGTTCCTTGGACGCCTGAGTGTCGTTCAATTCGTCGTCACGGCGGCGGCGAAGGTATTCGGTCAGAATGCCATTCACGACCAGGAAGTAAGGGAACCATTCGACAGGCATAAGCGGCGCGAGCACTTCCGGCTCGACATATGTGATGATGCCCGCCACGACGCCAAGAACAGCTTGGAACCGCGCCCAAAAGAGCGTTTCGGAGTCGCGGAAATATCGCTTGATACGCTGCCACATCACTTGCCACCTCGCAGGATTTTGCCGATCAGGCCAAACAGCCACGACCAGAACGAAGCCTTGCCAGATGGCGGCGATTTGGGCTCGTTTTGGCGAGGTGCGGGCGCGGAAACCCCGTCCAGGATTTCCATCACGTTCACGCGGCGTCCGCGTCCCCAAATCACCCTGCCGTCAGAAGTCGCCGGATACATCACCGCAGTGCCGTTCCCGGAATACCGGCCATCAAAGAACAGGTCGCGCTCCTTGCGACGGCGCGGGATAATCTCCGGTGGCTTGCGCCACTGCATGAACGCCTCGCGCGCGGCACGGTCGTCGCCGGCATTGAACAGCTTGACCCACGTCGCCCGATGGATGCCGCCAGAATTAAAATCAAACGAAAGCGCCGCGTCGAACTGCTGTTGCGTGAGCGGGCGCGTGAAAGCCCGGTTCACCCGCCGTTCGAACTTGGCGATGTCGCGGGCGAAGATATCCATGATTTCGGAGAGCGAATATTCACCACGTTTCGTTGCCGGGTCCGGCGAACCTGCCGATGCCGTATGACCGATGCCGACAGTGAAAACGCCGACGCTATCTCGATACGGCGCGTTGACAATGCCCTCATGGCTCGCGATCTCAGCGAGACCGCGCTTGCTGGCTTTCATGGCCATCATCTTGTCCTTTCGGGATATTGCGGGATGCAGGCGGGGCGGGTAACTTGTGCGCCAACGGAACAACGGAGATCGCTGCCAATATGATGAGACGCGCCATTGTGCTTTTGCCGTTTTTCATCTTTTTCGGCGCATGGTCCGTCCTGACCGGCGCGGGCGCGGTCATTGCAACGACTTCATCGGGGCAACAGGCTCTACGAACCTTCACTGGTTGGCTGCCGGAAAACGTCGCCACCCATATCGGCTCTCCCACCTACTGGCTGCTACTGCTGCTGCCCTTTGCCGTGGTTCCGGCTACGGGCTGGGTGGGATACAGGCTCGCCCGCTCGGCGGTCCCGAGCGCCAACGCCGATGTATCGACTCCGATGCTTCTGGTCCTTTCCGCGACAGGGTTCGCCTACTGCTTCTGGACGCTATATACGATCGGCCATTGGGTGCCCGGTCTTCTGTTCGAAGAGCTGAGCTACATCGCGTTCATCGCGCGCCGCGTCGCCATCATCGAATCCACCGGGTTTCTATTTTACGCAATCGTCTATGCGATCCTACCGATGTGTTCGGCGCTGTTCCTAGCCAAACTGCTCAAGAGATGGAGATGGGCCGATTTCGCCGGTCTGCTATGCACGTTCGCGGCCTGCTATTATCTGACTTTCGCCATCTACATGAAACTGCCGCTGGTGATATATTTCGGCACACTTGGCCTTGCCGTGATCTTTTCCCGGCGCGGCTGGCTGCTGCTGCCGGTGATCGCCGTGGCGGCGGTCGGTACGTTCCTGTCGCTGCAAAGCCTTATCGGGGGGTTCTACGTCGAAGGGGAACCGATCAACGTCCCCGAACAAAAAATCACGGCTCCGGCGCCGGCTCCCAAAACCGCTCCGGCGCCGGTACCCAAGGCGGACAACAGTCCAAAGCCGGCGCCCGACAAAGCCAAACGAGCGGAGACGCCGGAGACAAAGTCGGAAACGCCTGCGCCACCGAGCGGCCCGAAAGTCTCTGACTTTTCCTGGGCTGCAAGATATCACGGCGCAATCAAGAGCACGGCCGAAAGCATCTTCTTCAGAATGGGGTCAGCCTTCCCATTCTACGTTGCGGTATTTGCCGACCCACGCGAACGCTGCGGCATTGAGACCAACAGCCTGCCGCTTCTTCCCGTGCCGTCCTGCGTGCTGCCACGCAAGGTCTTCGATGCGATGTATCCGAGCGTGAACTGGGTGAGAGGCTTTGCACCCGCCGCCGCGCATGTGTCTGCCTATGGCGAGGTTGGGCTTGGCTATTCAGTCATGGTGCTGGTCGCGGCTGGACTAGCACTAGGGATCGGGTCCGCTTTGATAGCCACAGGGTCAGGCTCCGCATTCGTCGGGGTCGGCATTGCCGTTTCGCTTCTGGCCTATTACCTTACGCAGGTTCCGTTTCTTGGCGCGTTGACCTATTCTCACGGAGCCATCTTCTTCCTGGTCCCTGTCGCTCTTGCTTTTCGATTTAAGGAAACCCACAGTTGACCGACTTTCAACGTGCGGCGCTAGCCATCATAGGGCTTCTCAGCCTCACCTTACTTGCCGTCCTCCTGAGCGGCGGCGGTACGTTCTCGGACTGCATCGATCCGGGAGGTTGGATTATGCCGTGCGTCAGGTAGGGCTACGTAGCCCGCGTCCCGACCGCAGTCCAGACGATATCCTCGGTTCCGCTCGCGACCGCAGCGGTAAAGCTGCTTGTGCCGATTGCGCCGATATCGACCCCAAGACCGCCACTACCCGCACCAATCACATTGGCGGTGACGATGGG
>MRWF01007807.1_pt1 | contig 11401 bp, 9 predicted proteins | sample 1013331 | NCBI WGS metagenome assembly MRWF01 (sample SAMN06117577, study PRJNA244670) | biofilm metagenome | biome: Water; feature: Cathode Biofilm; material: Biofilm; isolation source: microbial consortium enriched at the cathode of a solar microbial fuel cell | place: USA: District of Columbia ... | reverse complement strand
AGGCGATTGGATTTCCTGATCTCATGCAGACCAAGCACACCAACTCCCTGGCGCTTCGGCAAACCGCGATGGGCGACCGCTCCGTCGATCTTCCGCTGTTTCCGCCGCGGGTTGGTGAGTTTCGGCGGGACGCCGATCCGTCGCTGCCATGGCCTCTGGAACTGGATTTCGACTATTCCGCGCTGGACCTGAGCCTGTTTCGCGCGCCGCGATGCGGCCCCAGTCTCGGGCTTGGCGCGTGGGCCCCGCTGATGCCGCCGCTGACGCCGCAAACCAATCTGGGTGAGGGCGAAACGCCGTTTTTCGAAATGGCGGCGCTTGCCGAGTGGGCCGGGACAGATCGTCCCCTCTTCGTCAAGGACGAAGGCCGCAACCCGACATGGAGCCACAAGGATCGCCTCAACCGCTGCACCGTCAGCGCCGCGCAACTCGCCGGCGCCCCGGGCGTCATCGTCGCCTCGTCGGGCAATCATGGCGCGTCGGCGTCGGCCTACGCAGCTGCCGCGGGCCTGCCGTGCATCGTGCTGGCGAGCTCCACCGCACCGCTTGCCATGCAGCGTTTCGTTGCCGCCTACGGAGCAGCCGCACTCGCCGTACCCGCCGACCGCCGCTGGGACCTGATGGCCCGGCTGCAGGCCAAGACCGGATTCCATCCGGTCAGCAACCTGACGCCGCAAGCCCATACCGGGCATCCGTTCGCGATCGAGGGCTACAAGTCGATCGCCTACGAGGTCTTCCGCGACCTTGGCGGAACCGCGCCCGGATCGGTCTTCGTGCCGACCGGTTACGGCGAACTGCTCTATGGCGTGTGGAAAGGGTTTGCCGAGCTCAAGGCGCTCGGTCTGACGGATCGCGTTCCGCAGCTCTATTCGTGTGAATCGACTGTCTACGGTCCTCTCCACCGCGCCTTGCGCGACGATCAGCCGGTTGTAAGCGTGCCGTCGCCCAACGGCAGCACAAGGGCGCTCTCGATCGCCACGCCGGTCGGCGGACTGCGCGGCCGCCGCGCGATCCTGGAAAGCGGTGGCAAGGCGCTGGCAATGGACGATGAGGCGATCGAGGCGGCGCGGGCCAAGCTCGCGCAGACGGGGCTTTGGGTGGAGTTTTCCGCCGCGGCCGGGCTTGCGGGCCTGCGTCAGCTGGCGGGGCACGCCGAGCTTGCCGAGGGCGCGGTGGTCTGTCTGGCGACCGCGAGCGGGATGAAGGATGTCGACGGAGCGGGCGAGGGTCTGCCGGAAACGGATGGATCCTTTGAGGACGCCACGCGCGTGCTCCGCGAAAACTACGGACTGGAAATCTGATCGGTGTGGAGGGTACCAGCAGAGCAAGCATCTTGAACGCGGATGAATAAGAACCAATGGCCTCCGAAAAAACAACCGGAGGGGATCAACAGGAGAACCAACACATGAAACGGTTGACAAAGGCGGCCCTCGTAGCGGTCGCAACCATTGCCGGCACGCTCCCGGCCCTTTCGCAGGACGAACCCATCACCTGGCGGATGTCGAGCTATGCCGGCGAGACCTGGGGCCTGTGGAAAAACATCGTCATGCCCTTCACCAAGCGCGTGAACGAGCTCTCCGAAGGCCGCCTGGTGATCGAACCCTATCCGGTCGACGTGCTCGCTCCGGCGACCAAGAACTACGAGGCCGTGCTCGACGGCACCGCCGATGCGGCGATGATCACGCCGCTCTACGCGGTCAACGCCGATCCGGCCAACAGCTTCTATGCCGGCCATCCCGGCGGCATGGGGCCGGAAACCATGCTTTACTGGCTTTACGAGGGCGGCGGGCAGGACCTGCTGACGCAGTTCAAGCGCGACACGCTCGGTCTGCACTCGCTGGTCGGCGGCGTTGTCGGCACTGAGCTTTGGCATTCGCACAAGCCGATCGAAAGCGTTGCGGACCTGAAGGGCCTGAAGTTCCGCGCCGCGGGCTCGTGGGCCTCCATTCTGTCGGAGGAATTCGAAGCCGCGCCGGTCTTCGTGACCGGCGGCGAAGTCTACCAGATGCTCGATCGTGGCGGGGTGGACATTGCGGAATGGTCCGGGCCGGCCGACAATCAGATCGCGGGACTGGAGAACGCGGCCGAGTACATCATCACGCCGGGCCTTCATTTCCCCGCCGGGATCAACGAATTCATCGTCAAGGCGGAAAAATGGGACGCGCTGCCCGACGATCTCAAGGAAATCGTGACCGCAGCGGCCAAACTCGCCGTGTTCGAAAGCTACCTGCAGTCGGGCATGGCCGACTTGGTCGCGATGAAGGAGCTGCGCGCGGGCAACAACAAACTCCAGGAACTGCCGGCGGAGGTCACCGATGCGATCACCGCGGCGGGCCGCAAATGGGCCGCAGCCCAGGCCGAGGCGCAGACGGCGGACGGCAATGAGTGGATGAAGAAGATCGGCGACAGCTACTTCGCCTATCAGGATCTCTACGCCGACGGCGCTTCCTACAAGCACCTGGATCGGAAATGATCGGACCGGGCCCGGGGCGCGCTAGGCGGCTCCGGGCCCGGCCTTCCAGCAGGAAGTCACAATGAAACTCATCGACAGACTATCGGCCGGCTTCGCCTTCTTCGCGGGCATTATGGTCTTTCTGCTGATCGCGGTGATGATCTTCGAGGTCGTCAGCCGCTACGTGTTCGGCAGCCCGACTCTGTGGGCGGGCGACCTGACCTACATGCTGGGTGGCGCGCTGTTCTTGTGCGCGGCCGCCTTTTGCCTGAAGGAGGACGGTCATGTCAGTATCGACTTCCTCGTGCTCATGCTGCCCGAGCGCCTGCGCTTCGGTATCGGCGCCGTACTGCTTCTGGCGCTCGCCTTGCCTACCTTTTCGGCCATCAGCTATGTCGCAGTGACCAAAGCGTTCAGCGCCTACGAAAAAGGCGATGTCGATCCAGTCAGCGCGTTCGCACCGCAATTGTGGCCCTTCTACGCCGCGCTGGCGGCGGGCATGGTTATGCTGACAGCCCAGATTCTCGTGACCGGCCTTCGCGCCAGCTTGAAAGCGGCAGGGCGTCATGGGTGATCCCTTGCTCGCGGGGTTGATGTTTCCGACCCTCTTCCTTCTCATTCTTCTCGGCCTGCCGGTCGCCTTCAGCCTGATCGTCACCGCCTTCGGCTTCGCGCTTCTGGCCTTTGGCGACATCGCGCCGGCACAGCTCTACCGCTTCGTCGACAAGGTCGCTTCCCAGCCCACGTTCGCGGCCATCCCGCTGTTTGTGTTCATGGGTGCCATGCTGGAACGCTCCGGGATTGCGGCGCGCCTGTTTGAGGCGATGCGGCTGTGGCTCGGCCGGTTGCCGGGCGGGCTGTCGCTCGCCGCGTTGTCGATGTGCGCGATCTTTGCCGCAGGAACCGGCATTGTCGGCGCGGTTGAGGTCATGGTCGGCATGATGGCGATCCCGGCCATGAAGAAATACAACTATTCCAACGACCTGATCGCTGGCACGATCTGCGCCGGCGGGTCGCTCGGGACCATGATCCCGCCGTCGATCGTCGTCGTGGTCTACGCCACCCAGGGCCAGCTTTCGATCGGCGATCTGTTCGCCGCGGTCATCATTCCCAGCATATTGATGGTCGCCTGTTTCCTGGGATATGCGCTGGCGCGCTGCGCGCTGCGCCCGCAGGACGGCCCGCCGGTCGCGGACGATGAGTTCGCCATGCCGATGCGCGAAAAGATCTGGATCACGCTGACCTCGCTGCTGCCGGCATTGGCGCTGGTTCTGGCCGTGGTTGGATCGATCATCGCCGGGATCGCCGCGCCGACCGAAGCCGCCGGCGTCGGCGCGCTCGGCACGATCATCTTGACGCTGTTCTACCGGCGTCTCACGATCGAGGTTCTGTGGTCGGCCACGCGCGCGACGCTGGTGATCACCGCCATGGTGATGCTCATCGTCGTGGGCGGAACCATGTTCACCAGCATCTTTCAGATCAATGGCGGCCGCCAGCTGATTCAGTCGACGATCCTGGCGATGGACCTGTCCTCGGGCGAGCTGATCCTGATCGTGCTTTTGATCATCATGATCCTCGGCTTCGTTTTGGACTGGATTTCGATCGTTTTGATCTGCGTGCCGATCTACGATCCGCTCCTGCGCGCCGCCGGCATCGATCCGGTCTGGTTCGCGGTGCTTGCCATCATCGCCCTGCAGACCAGCTATCTGACCCCGCCAATGGCGCCGTCGCTGTTTTATCTGCGCTCGATCGCGCCGCCGGACATGAGCTACCGCCAGATGGCGCTCGGCGTGATGCCCTTCGTGGCCTGCCAGGTGCTGGTGATGCTGATCGTCTATCTGTTCCCGGGCACCGCCTTGTGGCTCACCTCCTTTGTCGGGATCTGAGGGCGGCCGGAGCGAAGGAACGAAGGACAACCCCATGACACACACAGGCGTCGGCGCGTCTCTTCCGCGCAAGGAGGATGACCGCTTTCTTCACGGACGCGGCCGCTACCTCGCGGATATCGAAATGCCGCGCATGCTGGACGTGGCCTTCGTGCGCAGCCCGCTGGCCCATGCCGAGATCGTGGGGATCGAAAAACCGGAGGAGGCCGGCGAGCGGGTCTTCACCGCGCACGACATGGATGGCGTGGCGCCGATCCGGCCCACGTCCAACGTGGCCGGACACCGGATCGTAGGCAGCCCGCCAATGGCGCTGACCCGCGTGCGTTTCGTCGGCGAGATCATCGCCGCCTGCCTCGCTCCGAACCGGGCGCAGGCCGAGGATCTGGCCGAGCAGGTGGTCCCCGACCTGAAGGAACTGCCCGTGGTGGCCTCGATCGACGCGGCGATGGCTGAGGGCGCGCCGCTCGTGCACGCGGACTGGGGCACGAATCTATCGATGGAAACCCGCTTCGACAGCGGTATCGAGGAGCAGGTGGCGCGCGCAACCGTCCAGGTGACGCGCACGCTCGACATGGCGCGCCAGGCGATGGTGCCGCTCGAGGGCAAGGGCGCGCTCGCCCATTTCGATGCCCGCGACGGCCAGCTTGTCGTGTATTCCTCCACCCAGTCGCCGCACATGATCCGCAACGCGCTTTGCCAGTGCCTTGGCCTGCAGCAGCGCCAGATACGTGTCGTGGCGCCCGACGTCGGCGGCGGCTTTGGCTACAAGGCGATCCTGCATCCCGAGGAGGTGATCGTCGCCTGGCTGGCGCTGCGGCTAAGACGGCCGGTCCGCTGGCTGGAAGACCGGTTCGAGCACCTGACCGCCGGCGCCAACGCGCGCCAGCATCGCTATCAGATGACGGCACATGCCGACGATCGCGGCCGCATCCTGGCGCTGGACGCGGTGCTGACCACCGATGCCGGCGCCTATTCGATCTGGCCGCACACCAACGGCTTCGACGCCATCCAGGCAAGCGGCATTCTGACGGGCCCCTACGATATCGGCGGCTATCGGGTGCGTACGATGACGGTTGCGACCAACAAGCCGCCGCTTTCGCCCTACAGGGCGGTCGCGCGCCCCGGCGCCTGCTTCGCCATGGAAACCCTCGTTGACGCCGTGGCGCGGGCGGTCGGCCGCGATCCGGTCGACGTGAGGCTGGAAAACCTCGTTCCCGCAGCGGCAATGCCCTACAAGGCGATCACCGGCAAGGAATATGACAGCGGCGACTACCCGGCCTCGCTGCGCCGTACGCGTGCGCTGGTCGACGCGGTGTCGGCAGATGCCGGACCCGACAGGCTGATCGGCACCGGCTATGCCGTCTATACCGAGCACACCGCGGTCTCGACCGCCACCATCTCCCAGATCGGCGTGCAGATGATGCCCGGCTTCGAGCAGGCCGCCGCGCTCATGCAGCCGGACGGGAGCCTCGAGATCCGGGTCGGTGTACAGTCGCACGGGCAAGGCATGGAGACGACGCTGGCGCAGATCGCCTCTGAGGTGCTGGGCATAGATCCGCACCGCGTGTCGGTGCGCCATGGCGATACGGCGCTTTCGCCCTATTCGACCGGTACTTACGCTTCGCGCGCCGTCGTCATGACCGGCGGCGCGGTCGCTGCGGCTGCCGACAAGCTTGCGTTCAAGCTCAGGGAGATCGCCGCGCACATGATGCAGTGCACGGCCGACGATGTGCGGCTGGAGGCCGGCGAACTGGTCGGGCCGGGCGCCTCGATGACGATAGAGGAAGCAGCAGTGATCTGGCATTTCCGTCCCTTCGATCTACCCGAGGAGCTTTTGCGCGATGGGCTGGAGGTCACCGGCGGCTATCGCCCGGACGGCGATCGGGCGCCCTTCGCCTATGCCGCCCATGCCGCGCGGGTGGCGGTCGACCCGGAGTTGGGAACCGTGGAGGTGCTCGACTATGTCGCGGTCGACGATTGCGGCACTCGGGTCAACCCGATGATCGTCGACGGCCAGGTGCTGGGTGGCGTCGCGCAGGGGATCGGTACGGCGCTGTTCGAGGAAGTGCCCTTCGACGACCAGGGACAGCCGCTTGCAACCACGTTTGGCGACTATTCGGTGCCGGCGGCGAGCGAGATTCCGATGATCCGGCTCGACCACATGGAAACGCGCTCGCCCTATACGCGCTTCGGCGTGAAGGGCGTCGGCGAAGGCGGCGCCATCGCCCCGCCGGCCGCCGTGGTCAACGCGATCAACGACGCGCTCCGATCCACCGGGGCCGAGCTGTGCGCCGTTCCGGCCACGCCGCGCCGGGTACTGCAGGCGATCTTCGATGCCCAGGACCGCGCCGCCGGCAAGAAGGAGGTCGCGCGATGAAGGCTCCCGCGTTCGACTATCTGCGTCCCGCCACCATTGCCGAGGCCGTCGCTGCGCTCGCCGAAGGTGCCGGCGGTGCGCGGATACTCGCTGGCGGCCAGTCACTCGTGCCGATGCTCAATCTGCGCGTCGCCTTCGCCGAGACGCTCATCGACATCGGCGCGATCGCCGACCTGCGTGCGGTCGTTGACGAGGGCGAAACCGTGCTGATCGGTGCCGGCGTCACACACGCAACGCTTGAGGACGGCACGATGGGCGATCACTGGCGCGGCATGCCTGCCTTTGTCGCCCGCGATATCGCCTATCGCGCGGTGCGTAATCGCGGCACGCTGGGCGGCAGCCTGTGCCATGCCGACCCCGCCGCCGACTGGCCGGTGGCCATGATGGCGCTCGACGCCACCATGCTGCTTGCCGGTCCTGAGGGCGAACGGGTGCTGGCAAGCGAGGACTTTTCCGTCGATGTTTTCACCACGGCGCTCGAAGAAGACGAGATGCTGACCGGGATCCGGTTGCCGAAACTGTCGCCTTCGGCCCGCTGGTCCTACCGCAAGATGCGCAAGAAGGCCGGGGCCTTCGGCGAGGCGATCGCGGCGGTGGTGCACGACCCCGCGCGCGGCTTCACCCGCGTCGTCGCCGGCAGCAGCGCGGTCGGCGGGCCGTGTCGGCTGGAGGCTCTGGAAGGGGCGGTTGCGTCCGGAAGCCTGGCGGCGGAGGCAGCGATCCGCGCCGCGCTTGCTGAGCGTGAACCCGATCTCGACCGCTACGAGATGCAGATCCATGCCACCTGCCTGCGCCGTGCCATGAAGGAGGTTTCGTCGTGACCACGCTTTCGCTTACCGTCAACGGCGAGCCGGTGCGCGCCGAGATCGATCCGCGGCTCAGCCTGGCCGACTTCCTGCGCGAGAACCTGGCGCTGAAAGGCACGCATCTCGGCTGCGAGCATGGCGCCTGCGGGGCCTGCACGGTGGTGGTGGACGACATGCCGATGCGCTCCTGCATCACGCTGGCGGCCTCGTGCGAGGGCGTGCGGGTCACCACGGTCGAAGGTTTCGACGACGATCCGGTGGTCACCCGGCTGCGCCAGGCCTTCCGCGACGAGCACGCGCTTCAATGCGGCTATTGCACGCCGGGCATGCTGGCCACGGCGCGCGACATCGTGCTGCGCCACGACCGGCCCGATGTCGAACAGATCCGCGCAGAGCTCGCCGGCTGCATCTGCCGCTGTACCGGCTATCGCGGCATTGTCCGCGCGATCGCGCATGTCATCGAGACCAAGAGCCAAGCTACCGAGGCGAAAGCCGGAACCACCTAACGAGAGGACGGTATGGATTTTTCATTTTGCGCATTGCCACGGCAGACCGCGGCCGAGGTCATCGAGATGGTGCAGCGGGCCGAGGATGCTGGCATCCCGATGGTCTGGGTGCCCGACGAGACCTTCATGCGCGACCCGTACGTGCTTTTGGGCGCGATCGCGGCCAAGACCAGCACGATCAAGCTCGGGGTCGGCATCGCCAATCCCTATACGCGGCACCCGATCCAGATAGCCCGGGCCGTGGGCACGGTGGCCGATCTGTGCGAGGGCCGCGTCGTGCTGGGCATCGGCGCGGGGCTGAAGCCAACGCGCAAGGCGATGGCCGCGCCGGACGGAGACTTCACCGAAACGACCCGCGACGCCATCGTGGCGATGAAGGCGGTGTTGGCGGGTGAGCATCATTCGGTGGCAAACGATGTCTTTCGTTTCGACAACGCGCATATGGAGTTCAAGCCGAAGAACCCGGTCGACATCTATGTCGCCACCACCCATCCGCGCGCCTTCCGCATGGCGGGGGAGGTCGCCGACGGCGTGATCGTCGGCAATGTCGGGCGCCCCGACGCAATGAGGACGGTGACGGGGTGGATCCGCGAGGCGGCGGCGGCGGCCGGCCGGCCGGAAGACGCGGTCAAGATCGTGGCCTGGAATTTTGCCCTCTGCGGCGAGGAAAAATCGGCCATGTACGACACGATCCGGCTGATCACCGCGCGCACCATCGCCAATTCGCACAGCAAGGTGACGGGGATCCTGGGGATCGACAAGGACGAGGTCGAGAAGATCCGGGCCGTTATGCGCGGCGGCGCGACCAAGGTCGGCCCGGACCTGATCCCGGACGACTATATCGACCGGATCGCCGTGATCGGCTCGGCGGAGGAATGCCGGGCCGGCATCGAGGACTTGGCGGCGGCCGGCGCCGATATTTTCGGCCTGCGCCCGAGCCTCGAGGTGCTCGAGCGCTTCGACTACGAGGCGATGGTGCACCGGCTGTGGGGGGCGGTGCGGTAGCCGGGGCCCGGCGAACCGAAATCCTCGGGCCGGCCGGATCGTCAGCCGCGAGGACGCTTCAATCGCGCGCGGTTGCGGACCGGCCTGTCGACACAGGGCGGTCCTTGCACAAGCCGGCTCTATTCAACGCGCCAGGTCAAGCAGGGCGTCGAGCAGCACGTTGGTTCCAGCTGCCAGGTCTTCCGGCGAGGCGTATTCGTTGACATTGTGGCTGATGCCGTCCCGGCACGGCACGAACACCATCGCTGTCGGCACAACCTTGGCGATATTGGCGGCGTCGTGCAGCGCGCCGCTGGCAATCTTGCGATAGGCGTAGCCGCGTCGCTCGGCGCCGGCCTCGAGCGCGCGTATGCAGCGTGCGTCGAACTGGGTCGGCGAAACGGAGATACGCTGCGCAACAGTGGCCGTGCATCCGGATTCGTCGGCGAGGGTTTCGCAGATCGCGGTACACTTGGCGGTCAGCCCGGCCAGCTTCTCGGCGTCGGGGTGGCGGATGTCGATCACGAAGGCGGCTTCGCCGACGATGGTGCTCGGCCCGTCGGTGGCGGTTTTCAGTCGGCCAACGCTGACACGGGCCGCCGGGCCGCATTCCAGGCCGGCCTCGTTGAGCGCCGCCAGCATCCGGGCGGCCGCCAGCAACGCGTCCTGCCGGTGGTCCAGCGGGGTGGTTCCGGCATGGGCGTCGGTGCCTGAAACGCTGACGTCGAGCCAGGTCAGGCCCTGGACGGAGGTGACGACGCCGACCTGCTTTTCCTCCCGCTCCAGGACCGGTCCCTGCTCGATATGCAGTTCGAGGAATGCCGCGAGCGGGATCTTCTGCGAAGAATCTCCGAGCCAGCCGCGCAGGCGCGCCTCGTCGTCGAACAGCATGCCGTCTGTGGTGCGGATGCCGGAGAGGGCGGCGTCCGTCACAGTGCCGGCATACCAGGCCGACCCGAGCAGGCCGGGCGCGTAGCGCACGCCTTCCTCGTTGGTCCAGTTGACCACGGCCAGCGGGGCTGTGGTCTCAATACCCGCGTCGTTGAGTGTCTCCACCGCTTCGAGGGCTGCCAGCACGCCCGATATGCCGTCGAAGCGCCCGCCGTGCGGCTGGGTGTCGAGATGGCTTCCCGAGGCAACGATGCTGCGCGCCGGGTCGCTGCCCGGGCGGATCGCGAACATGTTGCCGGCGCGGTCGACATGCAGGTCGAGACCGGCGTCGCTGCACCACGACGCCAAAAGCGCGCGCGCCTCGGCGTCTTCCGCCGTCATGGCCAGGCGGCAGGACCCGTTGCCGGCGATCGCGCCGATCCGGGCGATATCCATGTGGCGCGCCCACAGCCGATCGGCGTTAACCTGCAACGGGGGAAGGGGATCGTTGGCCGTTTTTGTCAAAGTGTCCTCTCCCTGCGCCCGCTGACGAGTTGGGAAATCATCACCGCCAGCACCAGGGCGCCGCCGTAGAAGAGATCGTGCACATAGGTGCGGAAGCCGAGCACCGAAAGCCCGTTGATGCCGGTCACCAGGAAATAGACCGCGATCACCGATCCCCACGCGTTGAAGCGACCCGGCTTGATGCAGGTTGCGCCGAGAAAGGCTGCGGCGAAGGCGGGCAGCAGCAAGGTCGTTCCCGAGTTCGGATTGGCCGAGCCGGTAGTCCCGGTATAGAGAATGCCGGCGATCCCCCCCATCATGCCCGATGCCGCAAAGGCCATCATGCGCACGCGCCCGACCGCCACGCCGGTGAGGCGGCCGACCTCGCGGCCGCGCCCGGTGAACAGCAATTGCTGCCCGTAGGCGGTGTAAGAAAGCACGTACCAGATGATCCCGGCGAGCGCGATCGCGTAATAAAAGCTGATCGGGATACCGAAGATCCGGTGGATGATCACGTATTGCATCAGCATGCGCGAGACGCCGCTGATCGTCTGGCTGTCGCTCATCCACAGCGTGATGCCGTGCAGAAACGTTCCTACCCCGAGCGTGACGATCAGCGAATGGACGCGAAAAAACAGCACGATCGTGCCATTGACCACGCCGACCAGAGCGCCGGCTGCCAACGCGATCGGGATGATGTAGGCGAGCGGCACGCCCAGGCGCGCGCTCAAGATCGCGGTCAGCATCGACACGAAAGTCAGGGTCTGGGCGATGGACAGGTCGAAATCGCCGGCGGTGAGGGGAATGATCAGGCCAAGGGTAACGATCACCAGAACGGCTTCTGAGCCGAAGATGCTGGAGAAGTTGGACCAGCTCAAAAAGGTCTCGGGGCGCATGGCGCCGAAGATCGCGATCACGGCCAGCCACACCAGAACGAGCCCGAACCGCTCGACTTGATAGCCGACACTAGACTGACGCATGAATTCTGCTCTCCCCGTAACAGGCCGCCTCGATGG
>MRWF01013897.1_pt1 | contig 11411 bp, 9 predicted proteins | sample 1013331 | NCBI WGS metagenome assembly MRWF01 (sample SAMN06117577, study PRJNA244670) | biofilm metagenome | biome: Water; feature: Cathode Biofilm; material: Biofilm; isolation source: microbial consortium enriched at the cathode of a solar microbial fuel cell | place: USA: District of Columbia ... | reverse complement strand
AGCACCGAGATGGGCATCATCGCCGGTACGCTGGCGGCCACAGTGCTCGGTACTGGCTTTGCGTTGCTGTCGATTCGTCGCCAGGGTATCTATTTCGCGATGGTAACCCTCGCGCTTGCCCAGCTTGTGTTCTTCTTCTTCGTCCAGTCTGAATTCACGGGTGGTGAGGACGGTATGCACGGCATTCCCCGTGGCGAGTTGTTGGGCTTCATCAATCTTGAAGACAACCTGAACATGTATTACTTCGTCCTGGCGGTGTTCATCGCCTGCTACCTGTTGGTACAGCGTATCGTCGGTAGTCCGTTCGGCCAGGTGCTGAAGGCGATCAAGCAGAACGAACCCCGTGCCGTCTCCCTGGGCTACAACGTGGATCGCTACAAGGTGCTTGCGTTCGTCATCTCGGCGGCCCTGGCCGGTCTGGCCGGTTCCATGAAGTCTGTGGTGTTTCAGCTTGCCTCCCTCAACGATGCCCACTGGCATATGTCGGGCGAGGTCATCCTGATGACTCTGGTTGGTGGTATGGGAACACTGTTGGGCCCGGTGGTTGGTGCCACCTTCGTGGTCAACATCGAGTACCAGTTGTCCCAGGGTGCCCTGCGTGACTGGGTGGACCCAATCCTCGGCGGGATCTTCGTCCTGACGGTACTGGCATTCCGTAGCGGTATCGTGGGAGAGATCCAGAAGTTCGTGAAAAAGAACCTGGGCTGACGCCTGCTTTAGCCCGGAAAACAAAAAGGGCCACCTCTGGGGGTGGCTCTTTTTGTTGTTCAACTGGCAGGTTTCTCGGGTTAGAACTCCGCCAAACGACTGGGTGTACCCACATACACATAAACCGCTGAATCGCCGCGGAAGGCCACCTTGTGAACCGATACATTCGGTTTCCCCGCCTCAGCCGAGCTGAACCGGGTTACCATTCCTGCATTCATCCCATCCCTCGTTCTTTCCCCTTCCGTGCTTGACCAGCTATCACCCAGGCACTGTCCCATCCAGTTTACGGCCGTGTTGTACCTGGTGGTCGCCACCTCGTCGTTGGGAGTATTGCCGGAGCAGACGTAGGCGCTGTCGTTATTGGCCCAGCTCCAGACTTCGCAGTGTCCGCGGATTATCTGTTCTTTGGCATTGTAGACAGTTACCGAGCTGAAACTATTGGAGCTGCCACGGTAAGCCTCAAAACCAGAGGGGTAATCAGCAACGATGCCTTTCAGTGAGGCGCAGGGATCGTCAACGCCCAGCGACAGCGTGTTCTGGATTGAGCATCCCGCCAGGGAAAGCCCGATGATGACGGAGGTAAATTTTACGGTTTTGGGGATTTTCATTGAGTGGATCTCTGAAACAAACGATTCAGGGAAATATAGCAAAGATTCGACTAATCTTATTTTCGACTTGATTGAACCCCGCCAAGAGACTGCCATTTCAGGGAAGACAGACGATGGAAGGCTATAAAAATTTCCGCATTGCCGTATTTTCAGTGTGTGCAGGTTTCTTGTTGGCAGGCTGCTCTGAGCCTCAGGAGCCAAAGCAAACCAGTCCCGTTGCCGTTTCCGTGGTGGTACTTGAGGCCAGTGAAATCCGGCCTTCCCGGGAGTTTGTTGCCAGAACGGCCGCTTCCGCCAAAGCGGATATCACGCCGCGCATAGAAGCGGAAATCCGGGAAATTCTTTTTACCGAGGGCGCGAAAGTCAGCCAGGGCGAGCTCCTGATCCGGCTTGAGGACACTCGCGCAAGCGCTGATCTCCAACAGGCGGATGCTGAACTGGCTGCGGCCCGCGCCGAAGTGGATTCTGCGAGCCGAAATCTGAAACGAGGGGAAGAAGTGTCGGAGAAAGGCTTCCTGTCGGCTGCAGACCTGGACAAACTCAAAGACCGCTTCAGCGCAGCTGAAAGCCGCCTTCAGGCTGCCCAGGCGGCCGTTCAGAAGGCAGGAAGTAACCTCGAGTACGCTGAAATACGCGCACCCTTTGATGGCTGGATCGGCCGCCTGAACTATGACGTAGGAGCCGTGGTCAGTCCCTCTTCTGGAGCAATAACCTCTATCCAGGTGACCGACCCTGTCTACGTCGAATTCCAGATCAATGAGGCTGACTTTATTAACTTCCGCCGCCGGGGAGCGGAATCTGCTCAAGCGCTATCCAGATCCCTGGGGCTCTATCTTACCCTGCCAGACGGCGAACGCTATGAGCAGGCTGGTGTGCTGGACTTCGCCGACGTGCAGACGGACGCCAGCACCGGCACCGTTGCGATGCGAGCGGTCTTTCCCAATCCCGACGCGGTGCTCGTGCCGGGCCTCTACGTAACGCTCCGGGTTGAGGGGCAGTCCGGAGAACCGCAGGTGCTCGTTCCTCAAGTGGCGGTTCAGGAAACCATTGAAGGTAAGTTTGTTCTGGTGGTTGATGACCAGAATCAGGTTGCCCAGCATTTTATCCAGACCGGCTCCCGGGAAGGCGCGCTGCTGGTCGTCAATTCAGGGCTCGAAGCCGGTGACCGGGTGATTGTCGAGGGCCTGCAGAAAGTGCGGCCCGGGGTTACGGTCAGTCCCGTTGAAAAACAGATTGATCAGCAAACCGGAGCGCTCATCCAGATGGGTGGGGCTGGACAATGATCAGCCGGGTTTTTATTCATCGACCGAAGTTTGCGTTTGTTATTTCCATCCTGATCACATTGGCCGGGCTGCTGGCGTTACGCATTCTGCCGGTCAACATGTATCCGGACATGGCACCGCCCCAGATCCAGGTGAACGCCTCGCTTCCCGGCGCCAGCTCCCAGGTGGTGGAGGAGGCGGTTATCCGGCCGGTCGAGCAGCAGCTGAACGGCGTGGAGGGCATGATCTATATCGAATCCACCGCGTCCAGCGATGGCACGGCCAAGATCACCCTTACCTTCGAGAGCGGCACCGATACAGACATCGCCCAGGTCAACGTCCAGAACCGCGTTGCCCTGGCGGAACCGTTTTTGCCCGATGAAGTCCGGCGACAGGGCGTGGTAGTCAGCAAGCAGGCTGGCAACATGCTGATGGGTATTAACCTGACCTCCGAGCGACCGGATCTCGACGGCGTCTTCCTCAGCAACTACGCCTCCAATAACCTTGTTGAAGCACTTGGTCGGGTGCCAGGGGTAGGGTCGGCGGAAGTGATGGGCGCGAAAGACTACAGCATGCGAGTCTGGCTGGATCCCCGCCGGATGGCCTCCCTGGATGTGACCGTCGCCGAGGTTGCGGCCGCGCTTCGTGAGCAGAACCAGATTGTTGCGGCCGGCAAACTCGGCCAGCCGCCCGTGCCTGCGGGCCAGCAGTTTGTCTACAGCATCCAGACCCGGGAGCGCCTGTCAGACCCCGAAGAGTTTGCCCAGACCATTCTCCGCTCCAGGCCCGATGGCGGCTTTGTGCGCCTGAGAGACGTCGGGCGTATCGAGCTGGGTTCCCGTTCCTATACCTCCACCGCGAAACTGAACAATCAGGACACAGCATTCCTGGTGATCTACCAACTGCCCGATGCCAATGCACTGGAGGTCGCGGAACGGGTAAAAGCACTGGTTGATGAGGCCTCAGGCAGTTTTCCGGCGGGAGTGAATTACACCGTCCTGTACGACACCACCGAATTCATCAGCCGCTCCATCAGTGAAGTCATCGTTACCCTGTTCCAGGCCGTCGGCCTGGTGATCCTGGTGGTGTTCCTGTTCCTGCAAAACTGGCGTGCCACGCTGATTCCGAGTATTGCCATCCCGGTTTCCCTGATCGGCACCTTTGCGGTTATGTCAGTGCTGGGCTATTCCATCAACACCATCACGCTGTTCGGACTGGTGCTGGCGATCGGCATCGTGGTGGATGACGCCATTGTGGTTATCGAGAATGTGGAGCGCATCCTTGCGGAAGAGAAGCTACCCATCCGTGAGGCGGTCACCAAGGCGATGGCGGAAGTCACAGGGCCAGTCATTGCCACCACGCTGGTTTTGTTGGCCGTGTTCGTGCCTGTTGCGTTCATGCCCGGAATAACCGGCAAGCTTTACCAGCAGTTTTCGGTCACCATTTCGGTGGCTGTGATCATTTCCTCAATCAATGCGCTCACACTGAGCCCGGCCCTTTGTGTTGCGCTGCTTGGCAGGAGCGGGGAAAAGGCCATTGGCTGGCTCCGACCGTTCGAAGTGGCGATCACGCGGAGCACCAGTGGCTATTCGAAGCTGGTTGTGCAGCTCCTGCGCAAAGGGGCGCTCGTTGGTGTTGCCCTGGTGGTGATTCTGGTTGCCGGTGCCGGCCTGTTCAAATCAGTGCCTTCGGCGTTCGTCCCGCCGGAAGATCAGGGCTTCCTGTTCGTGGATGTGCAGTTGCCCGATGCTGCTTCCCTGGAACGCACGGAAGCCGTGCTAACCAAAGTAACGGACATGGTTCTGGAAGACCCGGCAGTAACTGACTTCATTACGGTATCCGGCTTCTCGCTGCTGGGTGGCGCATCCTCAAACAATGGCCTTGGCATTGTAATGCTGAAAGACTGGGAAGAAAGGGAAGATGCCAGTCTGGGTCTGGGGGCGGTCATTCCCAGACTGTATTCCAGGCTCTGGACAATCCCCGAGGCACAGGTGATGGTCTTCAATCCGCCTCCGATCCCCGGGTTGGGAACCTCATCCGGCTTCGACTTCCGCCTTCAGGATAATCAGGGCAGGGACGTTTCGGAGCTGGCGCAGGTTATGAATGGCCTCATCTATGAGGCCAATCAGCGTGAAGCGCTTTCCCGGGTTTACAGTACCTACCGCGCGAACATTCCGCAGTACCTGCTGGAAGTCGAGAGGAACAAAGCCAAGGCTCTGGGTATTGAGCTCTCCGATATCTTCTCTACCCTGCAGACCCAGCTTGGCTCGCTTTACGTGAACGACTTTACCCGTTTCGGCAAGAACTACCGTGTGCTTCTGCAGGCCGAAGGCGAGTTCCGACAGCGCCCAGAAGACCTGTCCCATTACTTTGTACGCAACCGGGATGGCGACATGGTGCCGCTGACCACGCTGGCCTCGCTCAAACCCGTGCTCGGGCCCTCAAGCATCCAGCATTTTAACCTGAAGCGCTCGGTAACCATCTCCGGGGAGGCGGCACAAGGCTTTGCCAGTGGCGACGCCATTGCGACCATGGAAGAGCTGTCACAGAGCCTGCCTCAGGGGTATGAGTTCAGTTGGGCCGGCCAGAGCCTGCAAGAGATTCAGGCGGGTAACCTGGCGGGGGTGATCTTCCTGCTGGCCCTGGTGTTTGTGTACCTGTTCCTGGTGGCGCAATACGAAAGCTGGACTCTCCCGGTGGCGGTGCTCGGTGCGGTGCCACTGGCCCTTGCCGGCGCCATGGCGGGACTCTGGCTGGTGGGGCTGGCAAATAACATCTACGCCCAGGTGGGCCTGGTGCTGCTGATCGGACTCTCCACCAAAACCGCCATTCTGATTGTGGAATTCGCCATGCAGTTGCGTCAGTCGGGCATGTCCACCGCGGAGGCAGCCCAGAAAGCGGCGGTCCTGCGCTTCCGGGCGGTATTGATGACGGCCCTGTCTTTCGTGCTTGGCGTACTTCCGCTGGTGTTTGCCAGCGGCGCCGGTGCGGCAAGCCGGGTTAGCCTCGGTATCACGGTTCTCAGTGGCATGGTTGCCGCCACCGTTCTGGGTACACTGCTGGTGCCGGTGTTTTACAAATGGATCCAGTCTGTTCGGGATCGCCGCCAACCGGCGGCATAGTCCGCTGATAGTTCAGGCCGAATGCCGAAAACAAAGGCATCCATGGCCAGAACACCGTGTTCGATCCCGCCATCAATCAGCACGCCGGGTTGCTGCTCCCCGGCTGCACCGGCGGCCACCAGCAAAGGTAGAAAATGCTCGGTGGTTGGGTGCGCCCGCTTGGCATGGGGGGCCTCCTCCAACGCTGCTATCAGTTGCTGATGGTCGCCGTCCTGCACTTTGGCACGGACCCAATCCGTGAATTCCCTCGCATACCCGGATGCGTTCGGGTCACCCCAGCGAACCTCGTACAGATTGTGGGTAAGGCTGCCTGATCCGATGATGAGCACACCATCATGCTCGAGCGGCTGCAGGGCCTGGCCCAACCGCCAGGCAGACGCAGGCCCAAGATCCGTTGGCATCGAAACCTGGAATACCGGAACCGAGTGATCGGGGAAAAGGTGCATCATTGGGACCCAAGCCCCGTGATCCAGCCCCCGGGTCTCGTCAGCCCTGGCCTTCCAGCCCCCTGCCTCCAGCAACGCCAGAGCGGTTCGCGCCAGTTCGGGGTGGCCGGATGCCGGATACTGAAGGTTATACAGCTCGGACGGAAAGCCCCGGAAATCGTGAATTGTCTCGGGTGTCCCCGAGACGCCTACCCGGATTTCTTCTGTCATCCAGTGGGGTGAAACCACCAGCACGGCTTCGGGCCTGGTCAGGCGTTTGCCAAGCTCCGTCAGGGCCGGGCCAGCCAGGCCCGGCTCCAGTGCGAAGGTGGGAGCGCCGTGGGAAACAAACAGACTCATGATTGCTCCTCCGGGTTGCGGTGGTGTTATCTGGCTGCAATCGCGCGATCAATGGACGCGCGGCCTGCGCCGCTGAATACCAGGGATACGGATACGGCGAGCAAAGCCAGGCCAAACTCGTACCCATTGTTGCTCATGAACAGGCCGTTGCCGATATGAACGCTGAAAATAGCGATCAGCATGGCGAATGCCAGTACCGCGCTGGCAGGGCGAACCAGCAGGCCGATGATCAGAGCCAAGCCACCAAAGAATTCCGCACCACCAGCCAACAGCGCCATCAGGTAGCCGGGGCTCAGCCCGATGGAATCCATCCATTGTCCTGTACCTTCCAGGCCGTAGCCGCCAAACCAGCCAAACAATTTCTGTGCGCCATGGGCGGCGAAAATGATACCGACAGGGATCCGGAGGGCCAAAGCGCCCCAGCCAGCGTCAGTGGCGATCAGTTTGTTCAGGAATGCGTTGTTCATGATGAATCTCCTCGGGTGTGTTTCGAACATGGGAGTACTTTACAAATATCAATAAACGGGATAAATGTGGCTTTATTGAATTAACTGTTTCGGAAAAAGAAACAATGGATCGATTGCTGGAGATGCAGACGTTCTGCACCGTGGTTGAGGCGGGGAGCTTTGTGGCTGCGTCGGAGAATCTGGGGATGTCCAAGGCCGCTGTCTCGCGTTATGTCAGCGAGCTGGAAAGTCGTCTCGGGGTTCGGCTGCTGCAGCGGACCACCCGCCGCCTGTCGCTGACGGGGGAGGGCGAGGTGTTTTATGTCCGATGCCGGGAGTTGCTGGCTGGCGTTGAGGAGGCAGAAGCGGAAATTACCTCCCGCAATGATGTCGCGCGGGGCACGCTCAGGGTGAACGCGCCGGTCAGCTTCGGGATCAGCCACCTTGCGCCTTTGTGGGGAGAATTCCACGCCCGCTATCCGGACGTGGAGTTGTCGATCGACCTCTCGGACCGGCTGGTGGACATCGTTGAGGAAGGTTTTGATCTGGCTATCCGGATTGCCACCCTGCAAAGCTCTACACTGGTTAGCCGAAGGATTACCTCCACCCGGTTAATAGCCTGCGCCTCGCCTGATTACGTTGCCACCCATGGCGCCCCCAGCAAACCGGAAGACTTGGCCAGCCACAGGATTATCGGCTACAGCAACTTCACCACAGGTAACGACTGGCCTTTTGAAGGCCCCGATGGCTCAATCAGCGCGCGGGTAAGGCCGTGGATGTACGCCAATAATGGTGAAACCTGTTGTGCCGCTGCCGTGGTCGGGCAGGGCATCGTGCTTCAGCCCGGTTTTCTGGTACACAAAGACCTGGAAGCCGGAAGGCTGGTGGAGCTGATGCCTGACTATCGCTCCACCGAGCTTGGCGTATACGCCGTCTATCCCACCCGCAAGTTCGTCACACCCAAAGTCCGTGCTCTGGTTGACTACCTGGTCTCTGCCTTTCCCGATTCCCTGTGAAGGCAAGGGCCAGCCCCCCAGACGCTAGGCGTCTGGTGTCTGAAGCCGCTTACGTTCCGCCCGGCGCATCAGGTACCAGGCAATAAACGCGATCAGCGATACCGCCACGATGATCAGCGTGGCCAACGCGTTGATCTTCGGCGAAACTCCCATCCGTACGGAGGAAAACACCACCATCGGCAGCGTGGTTGCACCCGGGCCGGACACGAAGCTGGCAATCACCAGATCATCCAGCGACAGAGTGAACGCCAGCAGCCAGCCAGATACGAGCGCTGGAGCAATCACTGGCAGTGTAATCACGAAGAAGGTCTTCAGTGGCGTACAGCCCAGGTCCATGGCCGCTTCCTCAATGGAGCGATCCACTTCCTGCAACCGGGCCGACACCACTACCGCCACATAGGCACTGCAGAAGGTGGTGTGGGCGATCCAGATGGTGGCCATGCCACGATCCACCGGCCAGCCGATGGTCTGGGCCATCTGCACGAACAACAGCAGCAGCGACAGGCCCGTGATTACCTCCGGCATAACCAGCGGTGCGGTTATCATGCTGGATAGCAGTGTTCGCCCTCGCATCTTCTTGAAGCGGGTGATCACAAACGCACACAGCGTACCCAGGCACACCGCCATGCTGGCGGAGTAGAAGGCAATCCGCAGGCTCATCCACACAGCAGAGAGGATCTGTTCATCCCGGAACAGCTCGCCGTACCAGTGGGTGGAAAATCCGGCCCAAACCGACACCAGCCGGGACGCATTGAACGAATACACGATCAGCACGAACATCGGCAGATACAGGAAGAGCAGGCCGAGAACCAGCATCACTTTCGAGAAACTGAACGAACGCGATTTAACCATGCTTTTCCATCTCCCGGGCCTGGAACCGATGGAACAGTACGATCGGCACCAGCAGTAACAACAGCATCACGATTGCGAGGGCAGACGCCACCGGCCAGTCGCGGTTGTTGAAGAACTCCTCCCACAACACCTTGCCGATCATCAGCGTATCCGGTCCGCCCAGCAGTTCCGGGATCACGAACTCGCCCACCGCGGGAATAAACACCAGCATGGAACCGGCCAGAATGCCGGCCTTCGACAGGGGCAGGGTAATGGCCCAGAAGGTGGTCAGGCTGCGGCAGCCCAGGTCTGATGCCGCCTCCAGCAGGCGCACATCCAACTTCACCAGGTTGGTGTAAATGGGCAGCACCATGAATGGCAGATAGGCGTAGACAATGCCCAGCACCACCGCGAAGTTGGTGTTCAGCATCTTGAGCGGCTGATCGATAAAACCCAACCACATCAGAAAACTGTTCAGAAGCCCCTGATTGCCGAGGATGCCCATCCACGCATAAACCCGGATCAGGAACGAGGTCCAGGAGGGCAGCATTACCATCAACAGCAACACCAGTTGCCAATGTTTTGGAGCACGGGCCATGGCGTAGGCCATGGGGTAGCCAATGAGCAGGCACACCACCGTTGCCAGGAATGCTGTCTTCACCGACCCCCAATAGGCGGCGACATACAGGCTGTCCGAAAGCAGGAACAGGTAGTTGCCAATGTTCACCACCACCGACAGGGTGTTGTCCACCCACCGGAATACAGGCTCGTAAGGGGGGATGGCCATCACCGCCGAGGTCAGGCTGATCTTCAGCACCAGCGCAAAAGGCAGGAGGAAGAACAGCAGCAGCCACAGGAACGGGATACCGAACACCACCCGGCGATTAAACAGCACTGCGCGCACCCGCTCGGTCAGAGGGGCGGGTAAAAGCTTCCGTCTCATTGGCTCAGTTCCAGAGCAGGATGGGGCTGGAGGCTTCCCAGGATACGAATACCCTGTCGCCCCAGGTTGGCCGCTCGCCACGGCGTTCCACGTTCGCCATGGTCGCCTGAACGCGTTTGCCGCTGGCCAGCTTTACGTAGTAGGACGTGATGTCGCCCAGATAGGCGATGTTGTCCACCGTTCCGCAGCTCCAGTTGTGCTCGCCGTCCGGTTTGTCCGGGGTCAGGTAGATCTTCTCGGGGCGAAGGGCCACCAGTGTTGCGGTACTTTCCGCCGGCGTGGTCACGCCGCGATCAATAAAAACCGGGGCATCCAGCAGGTCGCTGGTCAAAGTAACGCTGTCGGCCTCGTCTTCCCGGATGTGGGCCTCGAAAATGTTCACCGAGCCAATAAACTCTGCCGTCATGCGGCTGTTCGGGCTCTCATAGATGTCGATGGGCGAGCCGATCTGGACAATCCGGCCCTGCGCCATGATGGCGATGCGGCTGGCCATGGTCATGGCCTCTTCCTGGTCGTGGGTCACCATCAGGCAGGTGGCGCCCACGTTTTCCAGAATTTCAACCAGTTCCAGCTGCATTTCGGTACGCAGCTTTTTGTCCAGGGCGCCCATGGGCTCGTCCAGCAACAGCAGCTTGGGACGTTTGGCCAGTGAGCGGGCCAGGGCAACCCGTTGCTGCTGACCACCGGAAAGCTGCTGGGGCTTGCGCCGGGCGTAGGGTTCCATCTTGACCAGCTCTAGCATCGCGGCCACACGGTCGCGAATTTCGCTTTTCGGCAGCTTGTCCTGTTTCAGGCCCATGGCAATGTTCTGCTCCACCGTCATGTGGGGGAACAGGGCATAGGACTGGAACATCATGTTGGTCGGGCGCAGAAACGGGGGCAGAGCTGTAACGTCCTGACCGTCGAGCATGATGGTTCCTGTGTTGGGCGTTTCAAAACCTGCGAGCATGCGCAGCAGGGTGGACTTGCCGGAACCGGAACCACCCAGAAGGGCAAAGATCTCGCCCTTGTGGATGTCCAGGTTCACATTGTCCACGGCCAGCGTGCCATCAAAGCTTTTGGAGATGCCCCGAATGCTGAGTAACACCTCCGCTTGCGCGGAGGTGTTGTTGCCGTTTTCCACCGCTTAACGACCAGACTTCACGTTGGTCCAGGTGCGGGTCATCAGACGCTGGGCGTCCTGAGGCCGGCCTTCCATGATGTACAGCTTCTTCATCACCTCATCGGTCGGGTAGATGCTGATATCGCTCAGAATCTCCGGATCAACGAATTCGTTGGCCGGCTTGTTCGGGTTGGCGTACCACACATAGTTGGTCACGTCCGCGATGATTTCCGGACGCATCAGGAAGTTCATCAACTTGTGGGCGTTCCCAACGTTTGGTGCGCCGGCCGGGATGGTCATCATGTCGAACCACAGCACTGCACCTTCTTTGGGAATGGTGTAGCGGATCACGTTGCCGTTCTCGGCTTCCTCGGCGCGTGCGGCGGCCTGCAGGATGTCGCCGGAGTAACCGGCAGCCACACACAGGTCACCGTTGGCCAGGTCACCAATGTAACGCGACGAATGGAAGTAGGTGATGTTCGGGCGAATGGCCTTGATCACCTCGCCGCCTTTCCTGATGTCGTCGGCGTTGTTGCTGTTCGGGTCCAGGCCAATGTAGGCCATGGCAGCACGAACCATTTCCTCGCC
>MRWF01031408.1_pt1 | contig 11429 bp, 12 predicted proteins | sample 1013331 | NCBI WGS metagenome assembly MRWF01 (sample SAMN06117577, study PRJNA244670) | biofilm metagenome | biome: Water; feature: Cathode Biofilm; material: Biofilm; isolation source: microbial consortium enriched at the cathode of a solar microbial fuel cell | place: USA: District of Columbia ... | reverse complement strand
CGGCGGGGCCTCGCCGGCAAGCGACATCCTGGCGCTGAAAGCCGACCTGCCGGCGCTCGAGCATGTCGTCGGCGTCGGCGGAACCGTGGACGGGACCCTGTCCTACGCGGCGCTGCTGCGCTCAGAACCGATCGGGTCCACAAGCGCGGCCGGCCCCGACGACACCTATCTTCTGCTTTATACCTCCGGCACCACGGCCGAACCGAAAGGCGTGCCGCACAGCGCGCGCGCCTTTCTCGGCAACGCGTTCCGCTCCGTCGCCGAACTGGGGATCGGGCCGGACTCGCGCGTCCTGTCGGTGGCGGCGCTGTCGCATCTCTACGGGCTGTTCACCGTCCATCTTGCGCTGGCCGCGGGTGCGACGATCACGCTGCTGCCGGTTTTCCAGCCGGCCTCGTTCGCCCAGGACCTCGAGGGGCTCGCGCCGACCCACCTGTTTGCCGCGCCGGCGCATTTTTCCCCGCTGATCGCCGAGAGCGCGCTGACGGAGGCGCATCTGCGTTCGGTCGCGGTGCTTTGCCTTTCGGGCACGACCGTTCCGCCCACGCTCGCCGCGGCGGTCGACGCGCTGCTTGGCGACGGCGCGGTCATCCAGCTTTGGGGGATGAGCGAATTGCAGGCCGGCACGTTCGGCCGGCCGCAGGACCCGCTCGAAACGCGCACCGGCACGGCCGGCCGGGTTTCGCCGCGCACCGAATTGCGGATCGTGGCGGAGACCGGCGAAACGGCGCCAGCCGGCGTGGAAGGCGAACTCGAAGTACGCGGCCCGTCGGTTTTTGCCGGCTATCTGAACAACCCGGCCGAAACCGAACGCGCTTTCACCCCGGATGGCTGGTTCCGCACTGGCGATCTGGCGCGCCTCGACCAGGCCGGCTATCTGACGCTCACCGGCCGAACCAAGGAACTGATCAATCGCGGCGGCGTCAAATATAACCCCGTCGAGGTCGAACTGATCGCGATCACGCACCCGGCCATCCTGCACTGCGCCGTGGTCGCCTATCCGGACGCCGTCCTGGGCGAGCGCGCCTGTCTGTGCGTGGAAGCAAGGCCCGACCAGGCGATCACGCTCGACGATATCCGCACGCTGCTCGAGGCGCGCGGCGTCGCCAAATATAAATGGCCCGAGAGGCTGGAGATCCTCCCCAATCTGCCGATGACGCCGACCCGCAAAGTCATGCGCGGCGCGCTGGCGGCAATGCTGATCACTCCCAAAACCCAACAAGGATAGACAATGCAATACGAACTTTTCGAGCCCGCATCCGCGCCGGGTAGTGCCGGTGCGCAGCTTTCGGGCGTGCAGGAGAAGATGGGCGGGCTGCTGCCCAATCTCTACCGCCAGATGGCCGGCGCGCCAGTCGTGCTGGAAGCCTATCTGACGCTGACGGAGATCCTGTCCCGGTCCTCCTTCACGCCGGCCGAACAGCAGCTCGTGCTTTTGACGGCAAGCACCCGCAACGGCTGCCGCTATTGCGTGGCGGCGCACTCGTCGGGCGGGCGCATGGCCAAGCTCGACAAGGAGGCGATCGAGGCAATACGCGCCGGTTCGCCGGCTAACGATGCCCGCCTGGAAGCGCTGCGCGGTTTCACCGAACACATGCTGGAACGGCGCGGCAAGGCGGACGAAGCGGCGATCAAGGCTTTTCTCGAGGCGGGTTACACCCAGCAGCAGGCGGCCGAACTGCTGGTCGGCCTGGCCATGAAGACGCTGTCCAACTATTTCTCGCGACTGGCCGAAACGCCGCTCGACGACTTCCTGTCGCGCATGGCCTGGGACGGCAACGACCGGGTGTGAGCCCGTCCTAACCTTCAGCCCGCTCCCGTCGCGCAGGATGGGAGCGGGCGAGACCGTCGAACAGGTCCAGCATCGCCTCGCGCCACACGCCGACCGGATCGCCGTCTTCGAGCGGCTCGAACGGGCTGACCAGCCTGGCCCACTGAAAGACGCTGAACAACGCGTAGTCGGCATAGGCCGGCCGCGCGCCCGACAGGAACGGCGTCGCGCGCAGCACCGCGCGCGCCGGCGCGATCGTCCGCCGGAAGGCCTTGATGCGTCGCTCGCGATCGGCGGCGAGCTCTTCGAGCGTGGCGGCGAAGGCGCGCTCGAACCGGGCGCGCAGATGGGCCGCATCGGCCGCATCCACGCATGCGACCACGTCGACCGCCAGCAGCGGCACCAGCGCCGGCACGACCTGCCGGTCGACCCATTGCGCAACAAACGCCGCCAGCGCTCGCGCGGTCGCGTCGCCGAACAGGGACGGCCGGTGGGGATAATGGTCTTCGAGATAGGCGGCGATCGCCCAGGAATCTGGGACGACGCGCGCTCCGTCGACCAGGACCGGCACCTTGTCCTGGCCGCTGAAAGCGAGCGCGGCCTTGTCGCTGACGGCGACCGGACAGAAAGAAACGTCCAGCCCCTTATGCGCCAAGGCCAGGCGCGAGCGCCAGGAGAACTGGCTGTATCGCAGCCCGTTCCGTCCCGCGAGTTCGTAGAGGACCATCGACATCGTGATTGACCTTTCCTGCGCGATCGGCATAATTCATCATGAATTTAATGGTGAAATTACATTGAAACAATCGGTCAAATCCAGTGACGGTCCACCTGAGGCCGATGGCGTGCCTGCGCCCCGCATCGCGCCGCATTTGTCTGCGACGAGCCGCGAGGCGGCCATCACCGCCTTCGAACAGGCGTTGATCTGCGCGGCCGAGGCGTTTTATCGTTTTGCCAGCTCGCTGCTCGGCCCGGTGGCGCGCGACAACAATCTCACCGGCCAGGATTGCGTCATCCTGCAGCAGCTCGTGGTTGCGGGTTCGCCGCGCAAGGTCGGCGACCTGCTGCGCTTCGCCAATCGCGACGACGCGTCCAACGTCCAGTATTCGCTGCGCAAGCTGATGAAGGCAGGTCTCGCGCGTCAGGTCCGGGGCGCGTCGAAGCGCGGCACGGCCTACGAGGTCACCGCCGAGGGCGCGCGCATTTCCGCCCGGCTGGTCGCCATGCGGCGCGAATATCTGACCGCTTCGGTGGGCGAACTCACCGACGGCGACCAACATCTCGAAGCCCTGACCCGGGCGCTCGGACTGCTGACCGGGGTCTACGACCACGGCAGCAGGCTGATGTCGGCGCAACGACACGAGGACTGACCCCCGGCGCGGCCGGCGATCACGAAACAACCACACACCATTTTTGGGAGGAATGGCATGAAAAAGATCACTGCAATCGCGGCGCTCCTTGGCGCCTCACTGGCAAGTACCGCGGCCTTTGCCGAGCCGCTCAAGATCGGCATGATCACCACGTTGTCGGGCGGCGGCTCCGGCCTCGGGATCGGCGCCCGCGACGGGTTCATGCTGGCGATCGAGGAAGCCGGCAACAAGGACATCGAGGTCGTCATCGAAGATGACGCCATGAAACCCGATCTTGCCGTGCAGATCGCAGACAAGATGATCCAGAGCGACAAGGTCGACGTTTTGACCGGCATCATCTGGTCGAACCTCGCCATGGCCGTGGTGCCGGGCGCGGTCAATCAAGGCCTGTTTTACGTCTCGCTCAATGCCGGCCCCTCGGCGCTGGCCGGCAAGCTGTGCAACGAGAACTATTTCAACGCGGCCTGGCAGAACGACAATCTGCACGAGGCGATGGGCAAACACGCCAATAGCTCGGGTTACAAAAGGACCTTCATCCTGGCGCCGAACTATCCAGCCGGCACCGATGCGCTGACCGGCTTCAAGCGCTTCTACGAGGGCGAACTCGCCGGCGAGCTCTACACCAAGCTCGGCCAGAGCGACTACGCCTCCGAGATCGCCCAGATCCGGGCCTCGGGCGCCGACGCGGTCTATTTCTTCCTGCCGGGGGGCATGGGGATCGCCTTCATGAAGCAATACGCCCAGTCGGCGGTCGACATACCCGTCATGGCGCCGGGTTTCGCGATGGACCAGGACGTGCTGGGCGCGATCGGCGAGTCCGCACTCGGCGTGTTCAACACCGCGCAATGGTCGCCGGATCTCGACAACGACGCCAACAAGGTGTTCGTGGAGGCCTTCAAGGCCAAACATGGCCGCATTCCCTCGATCTTCGCCAGCCAGGGCTACGACACCGCCAAGCTGATCCTGTCGGCGGCGGCCAAGGCAGACGTGAAGGACAAGGATGCGTTCCGCGCGGCCCTGAAGGCGGCCGATTTCGCCTCGACGCGGGGCGATTTCCGCTTCGGGTCGAACAATCATCCGATCCAGGACATCTATGTGCGCAAGGTCGTCAAGACCGATGACGGCGACCTCACCAACGAGGTGGTCGGCGTCGCCTTCGAGGATCACCAGGACGCCTACGCCAAGGACTGCAAGCTCTAGTAGCGATAGCTGAACGCCGCCGGCCAGGCCCGGTGACGACCAACCGGGCCCGCCCTTCCGCTTTCGATCCGCGGCAGGGCGGGCTCATCTGCGTTTGCCGCTGCGGTCGAGAACGGCGCGCGCGACCTCCCTCGAAGCCTCCTGCGCGCGGACCGTCCCGAGCCAGGCGGCGAAAACGCGCGCGGCCGGGTTCGCAGCACCGCCCGGCGACAGCGTGGCGTAGTAGCCCGAGCCAAGGTCAACGCCGGCGTCGGGCCAGGCGACAAGCGCGCCCTCGTCGACCAGTCCCTGGGTGATCGAGCGCCAGCCGAGCACCAAACCGCTGCCGCCGACGGCAGCCTGCACGGCCTGGACGTAATTATCGAAAATCTGACTGGAACCGGTATGCCGGCCGGCGCCGCGCCGCGCCAGATAGTCGGGCCAGTCGGCCCAATGCCGCGACTCGGCATTGCGTACGTGAATAAGCGGCGCGCCCTCCACGCCGGCGCCGGAGGCCAGCAACCGTTCAACCAGCGCGGGATGGCCGACAGGGCAGACGAACTCGTCGAACAGTTTTTGCGTCTCGCCGTCCGTCCACCCGCCCCAGCCGTAGCGCAGCGCGACGTCGATGCCCGCCGATACCGCCGGGAGATCGGTCGGCGGCGCCTGCACATTGACCAGCAGGTCGGGATGGCCGGCATAAAAATCCGGCAGCCGCGGCATCAGCCAGTAGGTCGCCATGCCGAGCGTGCAGGCAACGGTGACCCGCTGGTGCCGGACATCGGCGGAAGCGCGGATGTCGGCGATTGCCGCGGCGATCATGTCGAGCCCCTCGCCGGTTGCGCGGGCGAGCTGCTGGCCGGCCTCCGTCAGGCGCGCCGGGCGCGTGCCGCGGTCGAGCAACGCGGTTCCGACATGCTCCTCGAGCGCCTTCAGCGCCTGGGTGACGGCCGGCTGCGACACGTTGAGCCGCGCGGCCGCGTGGCGCATCGAGCCGAGCCGGGCGACCAGATCGAAGGCCGTCAGCAGACGAAGCGGCGGCAAGCGATGCATGACTTAATCCCTGACTTAAACTGAGATCAGTTTTAACCGCCTTTTCTTTGCCGGGAGAGTAGAGCGATGCTGGCGTCGCTACAAGCCAACGTCGTTCTTTGGTTAAGGACACGCCATGAATATCGCACACAGCGCGCAGCCAGCCGTCAGCCTGTCCGAAAAGGGCCTGAACGTTGTCCTTGCCGACGGCCGGCACGCCTATTTCAACTATTACTGGCTGCGCGACAATTGCCCGAGCTCGTTCGACCCGGCAACGCGCGAGCGGGTGTTCGACATCTTCCATCTCGACCAGCCGCCGCGCGTCGAAACGGCCGCGATCGACGGCGATGCGCTGGTCGTGGGCTGGCAAGGCGAACAGCATATCACCCGCATGCCGTTGACGACGCTGGCGCTCTATGCCGGCGGACGCCAGCGCCCCGATCCGGCCAACCTGCCGCGACGGGCCTGGCACGGCGATCACTATCGCGACGTCGCGCGGTTTTCCCAACCCGATCTCATCGGCGACCGCAGCAAGGTCGCCGCCTGGATCGAAGCGCTTATCGTCGAAGGCGTGGCGGTCGTCACCGACATGCCCGACAGCGACCAGGGGTTGACGGAAACCGCACAACTGATCGGCCAGGTTCGCCCGACCTTCTTCGGCGCCTATTTCGACGTGCGCACGCATATCAAACCGACGAACCTCGCCTATACGGCCAAGGCGCTGGAACTGCACACCGATACGCCGGCAGAGGAGGTCGCACCGGGGGTCCAGTTCCTGCATTGCCGCGCCAATTCCGTCGAAGGCGGCGGCAGCCTGTTCGCCGACGGCGTGGCGGTGGCCAACGATTTCCGCGCCGCCGACCCGCATGGTTTTCACCTCCTGTCCAGCATCGACATCCCGTTTTATTGCGAGCACGACGGCTACGACATGCGGTCGCGCCAAAGGGTGATCGAGCTCGACGACAAGGGCGAGGTCTGCGGCCTGACGATCAGCCAGCACATGGCCGACATTTTCGACCTGCCGCAAGATCTGCTCGACGACTATTATCCGGCCTTCTGCCGGTTCGGAAAAATGTTGCAGGACCCGCGCTACGTCATGAATTTTCGACTTCAGGCGGGCGAATGCATCACCTTCGACAATCATCGCATCGTGCATGGCCGCGCCGCCTATTCGGCAACCAGCGGCGCGCGGCATCTGCGCGGCTGCTACACCGACCGCGCCGAGATGCGCTCGACCTATCGCGCGCTGGTCGGCGAAGGGCGGTTCAAGACATGACGACGCGCAGCCTGAAAGCCGTTCCGAACCCTGACGACGACGTCGCCGCCCTGCGCCGCGACATGGCCGCCGCCTTCCGGCTCTGCCACCAATTCGGATGGAGCGAATCGGTGGGCAATCATTTCAGCGCCGCGGTGTCGCCGGACGGACGGCGCTTCCTGCTCAATCCGCGCTGGCAGCATTTCGCCACGATCAGGGCCAGCGACCTGCTGCTGCTCGACGCCGACGATCCTGACGTGATGCAGCGGCCCGACGCACCCGACCCGTCGGCCTGGACGATCCACGGCGCCATGCACCGGCTACTACCGCAGGCGCGGGTGATCCTGCATTGCCACGCGCCCCATGCCGTGGTGCTGGCCTGTTTGAAGGATCCGACGCTGCTGCCGCTCGACAACAATACCGCCCGTTTCTTCGGGCGCGTCGGGTACGACCTCGCCTTTGGCGGCATGGCCGATGCGGCCGATGAAGGCCGGCGCCTGGCCGAGGCGATGAAAGGCAACACCGTGCTGGTGATGGCCAATCACGGCGTGTCGATCGCCGGCGCAACGGTCGCCGATGCCTTCGAAGACCTCTATTTTTTCGAAAAGGCCGCGCAGACACTGGTGCTGGCACGTTCCACCGGCCAGCCGCTTTCGGTGCTGTCGGATGACGTTGCGCGCGCGACCGCGGCGGGCTGGGCCGCCTATCGCGGCATGGCGCAACGCCATTTCGACTATTTGAAATCGACTCTCGACGCCCGCGATCCGTCCTGGCGCGATTAGACGGCCGGGTTTCGCGGGCGCTTTGTCTTTGAAAGGCCCCGCACGGACGAGACGGAAAAACGCGGGCAAGGCCGGCGCCTCGCCCGCGTGATCCGACCGATGGTTGCGACCGTCCTTTCCGAGCCGGACGCGGAAGGGCTTTTATCCGTCGCGCACGCCGCTAGAGCCGTTCTGCTTTTCGCGGAATCGCAGACCGGCTCTAACTTATTGTTTTGACGCGTTTCCGAACGGCGAACCGGCTTCCACTTCGCCTGAAAACGCTCTAGCCTACCCACCGGCATCCGGTTCGCCGCCTGTAGCCGAACCGGGCAACGCCCGTTTGGCGCCCGTGACCATGGCCCGAACGAGGTTCTCCCGATGGACGTAGCTGGCAAGCGCGACGCCGGCGACATGCAGGACAATAAGCACCAGCGTCAGGTTCGCTGCGATCTCGTGCACCTCCTCCCAAACCGCGCCGGCCTCGTCACGTTCACGCGCGGCGCCGGAACCGTCCTCGACGGTCCTTTCATGCGCGACGATGCCGGCAAGCGGCCCGCGCCCTTCCTCCACCGCCAGCGTCGCCATGCCGGAGACGGCCGTAAGCGCCAGAGCGGCGAGCAAAGCGAGCGTCATCGCCCCGCCCGCCGGGCTGTGCCCGAGATGGCGCGGCGCCCGGCGAGTCGCCAGGTCCCGCAGATAGCCGAGCACGCGAACCGGTCCGGTAACGAAGTCGGAAAAGCGTGCGCGTCGCGGCCCGACAAAACCCCAAAGGATACGAAAAGCCACCACGAAAGCGATCGCGTAACCCGCCCAGGAGTGCAGCCATTCGGGCTCGCCCTCGGACAGGTAGGCGGTGGCGAACCCCGCCACCAGCACCCAGTGACCGGTGCGGACGAGCGGGTCCCAGACCCGCTCCATCCTGGTGCTGCGATTCTCGCCCCTCGCGGCCATCAGTCGTCGACGCTCTGTCTGCGGAGCGGCTCGCCCGTCACGGGATGCAGATAGGCTTCCACGCGCATCCCGTTGGCATCGGTCATCTCCACCTCGTAGACGCCATCATCGGTATCGATCTCACGCACGGTGTAGCCTTGCGCTTCGAGCTTGGCGGCGAGGTCGGCGATGCTCATCCACTGCGCGCGCGGCGGCATGTCAGCGAAGCGACGGCCGTCGTCGTCCGAGGCACGGGCCCCGGCGGTAGCCAGGGCAACGGCGGTCGCGAGCGCGGCGGTGAGCAAAACGGTGCGTTTCATCGGGTTTCTCCTTGCTGGACGCGGCGGGACTGCCGCGCTGACAAGGCACGTTCTGCGCCATAGCGCCTGACGCCGGCCTGACGCGTTTTGTCAGCTTGCCGTCAGCTTGCGGTCGGCAAAGGACGGCGCATGATCCGTTCCACCGGCTTACCTATCCTGTTGGCAGCGACTGCGTCCGTGGCGGCTCGGGGTCAAGCAGACGTCGCGTAGACTTTGGCGACGCGCAGCGCGATGAGCGTATTCCAACGGCTCGGTCCGCGGGGTGGCTCCATTACAAAATGAACCTTGCCCGGAAGCGCTGCTTGGCGAGGCCATTTTCCATCCGCTCGCCGCCGCGCCGCTATGTCGCTCAAGGCATCTTTCATCCGGGGGTCAAAGGGCACGCAGGCGTCACGGAAGTAATCAAGAGCCTTCAGAACATTGTATCGCCAATACTGGGGATAGGGCATTTTAAGGAAATCCGGGTTGATCACCGCTCCGGTCCTGTCAGATCTGAAAAACCGGTGTTTCAGGATAAATTCCTGTGACGAATCAACGGCTACTTTTATTTCTCCCTGTCGATAGGAATATCCGGCGCGTCTATATTCCAGAAAACCCTCAAGAACCGACAAGGTCGAATGGAGCGAGCTGTGAACGGCGCCACTCCGATTGCTCATGCAATTGAATCCGCCGTCCTTCATCTTTTGAGAAAGCAAGAAATCGACGATGGATCTGGTCAATGCCTCCGGAATGCGAAAATAGCAGGCATAGGTCAAAAACATGCCGTTGACGCAGACGTCGCTCTTCCGGCAGCCGACCGTGTCTCCCAGGCCTCCGTCCCTTGAGATCTGCCGCTCCGCAATGGGAACGATGGTTTCCAGAAGCCCCGGCGTCGTCGGGGCAATCTGCAACCGCTTCAACTCAAGCAGCGTGTAATGTGTCGACGTCCAGAACGGTTTGTAGAAAGTGTCGCCCCAGCCGCCATCCAGGTTGCGAGCGGCAAGGTAATGCTTGCCCCAACCTTCCGTCGATATGCGGTTCTGCAGTTGGACCTGATCCTCGCCCAAAAGATCACGCATGGTTTGATACTGCACGGCGACATCGCCCGACAAAAGCCAGTCAATAATTGCCTTATTGTTCCGAACCAAACCCGACATAACGCAAGCTGATATAGCAGGAAATAGGCGTCCCGGGCGTTGATGGAAGTCAAATGGCGGCCGCCTTCGAAGCGACAGCGGCACGTCGCAGCGCGACAGCACTCTGGCACCGGAAACTCCCTGCCGACCTTGCCCACTCCAGGCTGAATCGACATTCACCGCATCCACAGCAGAGCGGCGGCAAAAAAAGGCGCGTCTGATCGGGTTTCGCCTTGCCGGCACGGCGGGGCTGGAGCCCTGACAAGGCACGTTCCGCACCATGGTGCCTGACGCCGGCCTGACGCGTTTTGTCAGCTTGCCGTCAGCTTGCCGAGGGTAAAAGATGGCGCATGATGCGCTCCATCTGCTTAGCCATACTGTTGATGCTGTCGGCGCCGGCGATCGCCGACGGCGACGACCACGACCGGGCCCGCGCCGCGCTCGAGCGCGGCGACATTCTGCCCCTGTCGAGGATCCTCGCCATAGTCGAGAAAACGTGGGGCGGGCGGGTGATCGAGGTCGATCTCGGTCGCGACGACGGACGTTTCGTCTACGAGATCGAGATCGTGACGCCGGCCGGCCGGTTGCTGGAGGCCGAGATCGACGCGGCCACGGGCGACCTCATCGAAAACGAATACGAGGACGATTGATGCGGATCCTGGCGGTCGAGGACGACGTGCGGATCGCGCGCGATATCAAGACCACACTTACCGACGCCGGCTTCCGCGTCGAGACGACGGCCGACGGCGAGGACGCCTGGTTTCTCGGCGACACCGAGGAATACGACCTCGTCGTGCTCGACCTCGGCCTGCCCAGCATGGACGGGCTTGCGGTGCTGAAGAAATGGCGCGCCGCCGGGCGCGAAATGCCGGTGCTGGTGCTGACGGCGCGCGGGGCCTGGCAGGAACGCGTCGAGGGCATCGAGGCCGGTGCCGACGACTATCTGCCCAAGCCGTTCCGCATGGAGGAACTGGTGGCGCGGGCCCGTGCGCTGGTGCGCCGCGCCGCCGGGCGCGGCAGCGCGCTTCAGCAGGCCGGCCCGCTCGCCATCGACACCAACCGCATGACGGTGTCGGTGAACGGCGTGCCGGTCTCGCTGACCGCGCTGGAATACCGGCTGATTGCCTATCTCGCCCTGCACGGGGACCGCGTGGTGCCGCCGAGCGAACTGCTCGAGCATCTTTACGGCGATGACGACGCGCGGGAAGCCAACGCGCTCGAGGCCGTCATGACCCGCCTGCGGCGCAAGCTCGGTACCGGCGTGATCGGCACGCGCCGCGGTTTCGGCTATTTCCTGGAAGGTGGAGCGGCATGAGCGGCATGTCGCTGCGGCTGCGGCTTGCGCTCGCCGGCGCGGCAGCAGTGATCGTGGCGCTCAGCCTGGCGGGTTTCGGCCTGACAGCCTTGTTCGGCACCCATGTGCAACGCCGCGCCGAGGCAGAAATGGCGGTCCAACTCGACCAGGTGCTGGCGGGCCTGGCGCGGCAGGGACAGGCATTGCGGCTTACCACGCCGCCCGCCGACCCACGGTTTCGCCGGCCCTATGGCGGGCTCTACTGGCAGATCGAGACGATCGACCAGACGCTGCGCTCGCGCTCGCTGTGGGACGCGGCGCTCGACCTGCCAGCCGACGAGCTGGCCGACGGCCAGGTGCACAGCCACGAGATCGCCGGCCCCGACGACACGACGCTGCTGGCGC
>MRWF01029432.1_pt1 | contig 11507 bp, 13 predicted proteins | sample 1013331 | NCBI WGS metagenome assembly MRWF01 (sample SAMN06117577, study PRJNA244670) | biofilm metagenome | biome: Water; feature: Cathode Biofilm; material: Biofilm; isolation source: microbial consortium enriched at the cathode of a solar microbial fuel cell | place: USA: District of Columbia ... | reverse complement strand
GTGGCGGTGATGAAGAAGGTGCGCACGATGCTGGTCCCGGTATAGACCAGGAAGATCGTGGACAGCGACATGCCGACAAGGCCGGCATAGACCCAGAACGTCGTCTGCGCTGCCGAAACGCTCATCTTGTTGATCCTGAAGGACAGGAAGAACACCATCGCCAACGGCGCCAGGATCACGACCCAGCGAAAGGCCGAGGCGTAAACGAGTTGCCCGAAGGCGGTAAGCTGGCCGTCGACGACGGCGAAGTTGAAGGTACCCCATGCGGCGAGCCCGGTGATCGCAAGGCCGAGCGCCATCAGGTTGTACACCTTCAGCATGTAGGCGCGCAGCCCCTGGTCTATGTCCGCGTCGGCGCGGGCGGGCGCCGATGCGACACGCGCATTATAATTGCGAAGGTCAGCCATGTTTTCCTCTTAACTGCTCATGTCTCGTCCGGTGTCGGGCGGGACCATGCGGCCATACGCCCAGGCGCCGCTGGCGAGACTCCAGCATGCCTGGGGGGAATATGATTATTCTTTGGGCCAAGAACAAGCCCTGATCGTCGCGCCCCGTCGTCGAACGGGCGCGCTTTCTGAACTTTCTGCGCCTGTCGAGCGACACGGTTGACCAAAGGTTAGCGCCGCGTGCCGGTAGCTACAGATCGCGCAACACAGGTGCTGCCTTGTGGCCGAGCACCCGCCAGGTCCCGATCAGGCCGAACCCGACGGTCAGCACCAGCGCGATCAGGATGGTCGACAGTGCGATCTCGGGCATGAAGGTGGCGGGCAGTCCCATGATCTGCGACAGCACATACCAGGCTGCCGCACCGCCGGCAGCGAGCGCGAAGGCCGCCGTCGACAAGCCGATCAACCCATATTCGAGCGAAAAGGCGGTCATCAGTGTTCGACGGGTGGCGCCGAGCGTCTTCAACACCACGGCGTCGTGGATGCGCGCGCGGTTGCCGGCGGCGAGCGCGCCCGAAAGCACCAGCACCGAGGCGATCAGCGCAACGGCGGCCGCGCCCCGGATCGCGGTGGCGAGCTGACCGACCAGCCGGTTGACGATGTCGAGCGCGTCCTTGACCCGTACGGTGGTGACGGTCGGAAAGGCGCGGGTGACGGCGTTGAGAATACGCGCTTCGTCCTGCGCGCTCGCATCCGGCGTCGTCAGCGTGGCCAGCCACGCGTGCGGTGCGCCGGCAAACGTGTTGGGCGAAAACACCATGACGAAGTTGATCGCCAGCGATTCCCATTCGACACTGCGGAAATTGGCGATCCTGGCGGTGATGTTGCGGCCGAGCACGTTGACCGTGATGGTGTCGCCGAGTTTGAGGCCGAGCTCGCGGCCTTCCTCCTCCGCGAACGATACCAGCGGCTCGCCGGCATGGTCGGGCGCCCACCAGTCGCCTTCGGCGAGCGTCGAGTTCTCGGGAATGTTTCTGGCATAGGTGATGCCGCGGTCGCCGCGCAGCACCCAGCGACCTTCCGGCGGCACCTCGATCTCCTGCACGTCGACGCCGTTGAATTCCATGATGCGGCCGCGCAGCATCGGCACGCGGACCAGCTTGCCGTCGCCGGCCTGGGTCTGCACCAGTTCGGCGAAGGCGTCGACCTCGGTGTTCTGGATGTCGACGAAGAAGAAATTCGGCGCCCTTTCGGGGAGATTGCCGGCGATCTGACGGCGCAGATTGCCGTCGATCAGCGCCAGCGCGACCAAAAGCGTGAGGCCGAGGCCGAGTGCCAGCACGACCGATGGCGTCAGGGCGCCTGGACGGTGGATGTTGCCGATGGCCAGCCGGAGCGCGGTCGAGCGCACGCGCGGGCTATGTCGGGCGAGCGCCTGTACCAGCATCCCGACAAGGCGCAGGACGATGAAGGTGGCCATCGTGGCGCCGACGAACAAAGCAGCGAGGACGCGGTCGGTCGAATACCACACGGCCAGTCCCGCCAGAAAGGCGCTGATTGTCAGGGTGGCGGCCAGATAGGCCGGAGCGGGCAGACCGCGCGCCTCGAACCCCATCTCGCGAAACAGGGCGGTGGCCGGAACGGCGCGGGCGCGCCCAAGCGGCAGCAGCGCGAAGGCAAGCGTGACCAACAGGCCGAACAGCGCCGCGATCGTCAGTGCGCCCGGATAGACCGCTGCCTCGGTGGGCACCGGCAACACGGTGGCAAGCGCCGCCCCGGCAAAGAACGGGACCGCCACGGCGATGACCAGTCCGGCGGCGATGCCGAGCGCGGCGATGATCATGATCTGCACGAGATAGACGGTAAAGACCAGACCGCTCGAGGCGCCGAGGCTTTTCAGCGTCGCGATCACGCCGCGCTTGCCGTCGAGGTAGGCGCGCACCGCATTGGCCACGCCGACCCCGCCCACCACCAGCGCGGTGAGACCGACCAGCGTCAGGAACTGCGAAAAGCGGGTGATGTTGGACGACAGGGCCGGCGCGGCGTTGGCTCGCGAACGGATGCTCCAGCCGGCTTCGGGAAATGCCACGCGCGCCTGTTCGGCCAGTGCCTGGATCCCGGCTTCGTCGGTCGCCGCCGGCAGGCGCAGCTTGTAGGCATGCTCGACCAGGCTGCCGGGTTGCATCAGTCCCGAGGCCGCCAAGCCCTCGAGCGAGATCATCAGCCGAGGTGCAAAACCGAAACCGTCGGAAACCAGGTCGGGCTCCGTGTCGATCATCGCGCGCAGCTCGAATTCGGTGTTGCCCAACTTCAGCCTCGCCCCCGGCTCAAGCCCCAGCCGCTCAAACAGAAGTGCCGGCGCGGCGGCGCCATGGACGCCGTCGCGGGCGGAAAACAGCGCTTCGTGCTCAAGTTGCGGACTGGTCTCCAGTGCGCCGTAGAGCGGGTAGAGATCGTCAACCGCCTTGACCTCGACCAGCGTCTGGTCGGAGCCGTCGGGCAGGCGTGCCATCGAGCGCATCTTGGCGCTGGCGGCAACGGCGCCATGGCTATCGAGGAAAGCGCGTTCCTGTTGCGATGCGACCCGATGCACCAGCTCGAAACGGATGTCGCCGCCCAAAAGTATCTGCCCCTCATTGGCTACGCCCGATGTGATGGCGCGCGCCAGCGAGTTGACGCCGCCGATCGCAGCGACGCCAAGTGCGATGCAGGCGAGAAAGATCATGAAGCCGGACAGACCGCCGCGCATTTCGCGCAACGAAAAGCGGGTGGCGAGGCGCAGCGTGCGGACAAGGCTCATCGACGCAGCCTCAGGCCGGGACGGCGTGCGCGGGCGCCGGCTCGATGCGGCCGGAGCGCATGGCGATCTGCCTGTCGCAGCGTTCGGCGAGCGTGGGATCGTGGGTGACAAGCAGCAGGGTCATGCCGCGTTCGGCGGCCTCCGCGAACAAGAGATCGGCGATCTGGCGGCCGGTCGCCTGGTCGAGATTGCCGGTCGGCTCGTCGGCGATCAGGATCTTGGGATGCGGCGCCAGTGCGCGGGCGATCGCGACGCGCTGCTGTTCGCCGCCGGACAACTCGCCCGGATAATGGGTGACGCGGTCCTTCAGCCCGACCGCTTCGAGTTCCGCCGCGGCGCGGGCGAACGGGTCGTCATGGCCGGCGAGCTCGAGCGGCACGGCGACGTTTTCGAGCGCCGTCATGTTGGGAATGAGATGGAAGGACTGGAAGACGATGCCGATATTGCGGCCGCGAAAGGCGGCGATCTCGTCTTCGCTGCGGCCCACCAGTGGCTCGCCGGCGATCGTGACGGCGCCCGCGTCGACGCTTTCGAGCCCGGCGATAACCATCAAAAGGGTGGACTTCCCCGACCCCGACGGTCCGACGATGCCGGCGCGCTCACCGGCCGCGATTTCGAGATCGACGCCTTTGAGCACATGAACGGATGACGCGCCGCGCCCCAGCGTGAGCTGCACGTTCTTCAGTTCGATAACCGCTTTGGTCACGGAAAAACCATCCTATATGGTGAAGCGACAAGGCGAAAATCCCCACGCGCGCCCGACAGCTCGCGTCAGGCACATATGGGAAATACGGTATGGGTTTCAAAGGAACCTTACGCGGGTTCATGTTCGGTGGATTGGCCCTGCTTGTCCAGCTTGGCGTCGCGGCCGCCTCCACCACCATCGTCGGGCTGGGCGACAGTCTGATGGCGGGTTATCAACTGGCACCGGGGGAATCCTTCCCCGAACGGCTCGAATCCGCGCTTCGCGAGAGAGGGCACGACGTCGCCGTGACGAATGCCGGGGTTTCCGGTGACACGACCAGCGGCGGGCTGGCGCGGCTCGACTGGTCGGTGCCCGACGATACGGACCTGGTCATTCTCGAGCTCGGGGCAAACGACATGCTGCGCGGCTTGCCGCCGGGCACGACCGAGGACAATCTCGACACAATGATCGCCCGCCTTAAGGACCGCGGCGTCGTGGTCGTGCTGGCCGGCATGCTGGCTGCGCCCAATCTGGGCGCGGACTTCGCCGATGCGTTCAACGCGATCTTTCCCCGTCTGGCCGAAAAGCACGACGTTGCGCTGATTCCGTTCTTCATGGACGGGGTTGCAGCCAATGGCGGGCTGCTTCTGGCAGACGGCATGCATCCCAACGCCGAAGGGGTGAAGCGGATGGTGGAAACGGCCCTGCCGGTGGTCGAGGAGACGCTCGGCGCGCTGAAGCCTGGCGCCGCCGACCACGACTGACGCGAAATAGGCCTAACCCCGCTCCGCGGGCTTGCCGGCGCGGCAAAACGATGATTCGCTGAGGTTAGAAGAGCGATTCGAGGAGGTAGCCATGCCGCGACTTTTCACCGCCCTCGAGATACCCCGCGATGCGAGCCTGTCGCTCTCCCTGCTGCGCGGCGGCCTGCCCGGCGCGCGCTGGATCGACGTCGAGAACTACCATATCACCCTGCGATTCATCGGCGACGTGCCCGGCCGCGTTGCGGACGACATCGTCAACGGTCTCGACCGGGTCCGGCGGCCAGGGTTCCAGCTCAGCCTTGCCGGTGTCGGGACGTTCGGTTCGAAGAAACCGCATGCGCTGTGGGCCGGGGTGGCGCCATCACCCGAACTTTTCGCGCTGCAGTCGGAGATCGATCGCATATGCCTGCGCCACGGGGCAGCGCCCGATCCGCGCAAGTTTACCCCGCACGTGACGCTGGCGCGGCTGCGCAACGCGGCTCCGCATGAACTCGCGGCCTATCTTTCGGGACGCGGAAATTTCGCCACCGCTCCGTTCAGGGTCGCCCGTTTCGTGCTGATGTCGTCGCGCGATTCGGTCGGTGGCGGCCCTTACCTGGTGGAGGAGGCCTGGCCCCTGTCCGGCTCGTCCCAGGGGGCTGCGAGCTTTTCGGCCAGCGCCTCGGATGCCGTGCGGATCATGCGGTAGACCGTTTCGAAACCGTCGGCGCCGTCGTAATAGGGATCGGGCACGTCGCGCGCCTCGCCGAGTGCGAAGTCCATCAAAAGATGGATCCGGTCGTGCCTGTCTGTGGTCGCGCGCGCCTTCAGTTCCGTCCGGTTGGCGCGGTCCATGGCAAGCACCAGATCGAAGCGTGCGAAATCCCCGTCCGTGACCTTGCGCGCGCGCTGCGCCGACAGGTCGATACCGTGCCCGGCGGCGATCGCGATCGAGCGCGGATCGGGCGGCGATCCGATATGCCAGCCACCCGTGCCGGCCGAATCGATCAGAAAACCCCCGGCCGCGCCACGGGTTTGCAGCACATGCCGGAAAACGCCCTCGGCAAGCGGCGAACGGCAGATATTGCCAAGACAGACGAACAGGACGGACTGGCGGGGCTGCGAAGTCATGACATGTGCGTTATCATGAAACCGGCAGCCGGCAGAATGGGATTTGGCGATGAAGCGGGAAAAACTCGACGAGGCGGCCGTGGCCGAGGCGCTCGCCGGCCTGGAAGGCTGGCATCGGGCCGCGGACCGGGAGGCGATCACCAAGCGCTTTGTGTTCCGGAACTTCAGCGAGGCATTCGGCTTCATGACGCGAGTCGCGCTGGCGGCGGAAAAGATGGACCACCATCCCGACTGGTCGAATGTCTACAAGACGGTCGATATCGCGCTGTCGACGCACGATGCGGGCGGGCTGACGACGCTCGATGTAGCACTCGCCAAGGCGATCGAGGCCTGCGCGGGCAAACGGGAGCGCTCCTCGTGAGGCGGAGCGGGCAGGATGGATCAGGGACGTGGCGCCAAACCAAGCCGGTGACGTCGGCGTTGAGCCGGGAAACGGTCTGAAATCACTGTCTTGCAGGCGTTTCAGCCGGTTTCCGGATGGCAGCCGGACTTGCACGGGCGCGCAGCCGGCACCACATTTGCGACCATGGACAAGATGATGGACAATGAGCGCCTCGCCGAAGTGCTGGGTCCCGTAAGCGAAGCCGAAAACGGCAGGCGCAGGCAGCGCGTGCGCGACAATCTGCGTCGCACCGCGCGGCGCGCGGCCCGTCAGATACCGTTCATGGACGAGGTGATCGCGGCCTATTATTGCGCGCTCGATGACAAGACACCGACGCGCGTGCGCGGGGTGCTGCTCGCCGCGCTTGCCTATTTCGTGCTGCCGCTCGACACGATCCCCGATTTCCTGGTCGGGTTCGGCTTTACCGACGATGTCGCCGTGCTGACGGCTGCGCTGACGGCGATTCGCGGCCACATCACGCCGGCCCATCGCAAGGCGGCGCGGGAGTTTCTCGACGAACAGGACTGACCGGCCCGACTGTCAGCCGTCGGCGTCGACCTTCGGATCTGCTTCGAGCGCCCGGCGCAGCCGCGCGAAAGCAAGGCGGATGCGCGACTTCACCGTGCCGAGCGGAAGCCGGGCATGGTCGGCGATCTGGCTGTGGGTGAGCCCGTTGAAGAATGCCAGCCTGATCAATTCGGCCTGTTCCTCGGGCAGGTCGGCCAAGGCGAGGCGGACCCGCTCGTCGCGCTGGCGCGCGTCGAGCCCGTCATCTGGCGCCTCGGCGGGGTCGGGCCAGAAGAACGGGTCGTGCGGATCGATCAGGTGAGACCGGTCGCGGCGAAAACCGTCGATACGGCGGTTGCGGGCGACACGAAAAAGCCAGGTCGCCAGCGAGGATTTGACCGGATCGAATAGGTGCGCCTTGTGCCACATCACCGCCATCACCTCCTGAGTCAGGTCCTCGGCGGCGCCGGCTTCCATGCCCTGTTTCTGGAGAAAGCCGTTGATGCGCGGGGCGAAATAATCGAACAACGTTGCAAAGGCGTCGCGATCGCGGCTGACTGCCACGCGCGCCATCAGGCGGGCATGTTGTGATTGCGGTGCAGGTTGATTGGTGCGCAATCGGTTCCCCATTCACGCCTTTCGAGCGATAGCCGCCCGGCAACGACCCTACGGGCGCGGCTGCTGCGGCGCAATACGGCCATGGGCGTGTCCTTGCGTGCGTGGGGCCGGGGCACCCTCACCTGACAAACTGTTGCCGTTTTCCTGCGCTCTTTGCCTCAATCAAGGTGTTTCGGCGCAAAATATACCGTGAGCGCGGTTGGGCCGGAACTGGCGGAAGCGGACGCATTCTCCTCGATTGGATTCACCTTTTGGTAACTCCGATTAACTAAAATTAAGGCGAGTGCGGCCCGGAAAGGGCACCCGGCAACGGGTTGAACAGGCCAAACACAGGAAAATGGTATCGACATGCGTGCACTGATTTCGTTCCTCGCGGGCGCCGCCGCCATTCTGGTGGTCGCAGGTCCGGCCGGAGCGCAGACCGCGACGAAGGTGGGACAGCACAACGCTTGGGGGACTTATTCCTACCAGTCAGGAAGCGGAAAAGTCTGTTATGTGCTGTCCGTGCCGACCGACAAACAGCCCGCCTCGCTGGATCATGGAGACATCTTCTTTTTCGTGAGCCAGAAGCCGGGGCAGAACATCGCCTACGAACCGCAGTTCATCGCGTCCTACAATTTCAAGGAAGACTCAAAAGTCCTGGTGAAGGTAGGTGACCGCTCGTTCTCGCTGTTTACCAAAGGCAAGTCGGCCTGGCTGGAAAATGCCGCGGAGGAGCCGCAACTGGTGGCCGCGATGAAGGCGGGTGCCGAAATGTCGGTGAAGGCGGTGTCCGGCCGCGGCAACGACACCAATTACGCCTTTTCGCTGCGGGGAATCACCGCCGCGCTGCAGTCCATCTCAAGCTGCAAATAGGGTTGCGGCGCAGAAGCGTCTGGTCCTGGGACCGCGCGGGCCCGGCGGGCGCGGATTGGCCCGCGGGTCACCGGCTTAGGCGGCGTCCCTGCGCAGATGGGCCATGCCGGCCAGGATCAAACCGGCGATCTCGGCCACGCGGGCGGGCGAATCCGTGTCGTAGAACCGCATGATCTGGCCGGGGTCGCGGAAGCGCGCCGTCATCGCCTCCACGAGATTTGCCGCTTCGCCCGGTTCGCGACCGCCGAGCAGCCCATCTTCGCCGCAGCGTTGCATGATCGCTTCAAGCTGGGCATGCATGCGGTTCAAATGCCGTTCGACGATCGAGACATTGGCCACGCCGAGTGCAAGATAGGCCCGGAACAGCTCCGGGTCGTCGGCGTAGCGTGCGCGCTTCAATTCATACTGGCGCAGGATGAAGCGCACCAACTGCTCGGCCGGCGGCTGGCGGGAGGCGGCGATGTCGGCGAGTTCCCGCTCGATCTCCGCGAACCAGCGCTCGCCGACCGCCTCCAGAAGATCACGCTTGCTGTGAAAGAAGCGGTAGGCGTTCGATTGCGACATGCCGCATTCGGCGGCGATATCCGACACGGTGAGCTTTTTCGGCCCATGGGCTTTGATGTGGCGCTCGGCCGCCTCAAGGAGTTTTTTCCGTACGGCGGCGATGTCGGTTTTCGGTCTCGGCAAATATCAGATCCATCTGCGGGTCCGGCGCCGGCAGCCGCAAAAGGCCTCGCTGAAGACCGACTGGACCCGCAGCCGTCGACGGCGGATTTTGTCAGAAGTCGCTGACGAGGGCCGAAGCGGCCGCGAGCGCGAAAGTGATCGGCGCGTTGACCTTGACTGCAAGGCCGAACGGCACCAGCGCCAGACCGAAATACATTGGATTTCGGCAAATGGAATAAAATCCGTCGGTTATCAGCCTATTTGACCGTTGAAAGATGTGGATAGCCGTCCCGGGATGAGGAAACCGCCGCGTGCGCATAAGAACCGAAACCGGTTTGAAAACAATCGCCAGGATTCCAGGAAACCCGGCATTGCGGTCGCGCCGGGTCTGCCATGTCGCAATCATGACCGGGAAACGGACTGGCGGCTATCAGCCATTTCCCCTCGGCTTACCGCCGATGGCAAAGACCGCGGGAGCCTCATAGCAGAATTTCGTGATAGAAAATGGTTCTTATCAAGTTTCCTGCGCCCGCAGCGCGCCGGTCGCAAGGCGGATGACGCGGGCGCGCGGTTCTGATAAAGCCGCTGAAACTGGAAACCGGCATCAGCCGACCATATTTTGACGCCCATGGCCCTGACGATCGATCTCACCTCCGTCGAGACGCGCAACGCTCTCGCCGCCGAACGCGCGAAATCAGACACGCCGACCCTGGTCGGCCTGACCCGGGAGGAGCTTGCTGCCACCCTGGTGGAGAGCGGGCTCGTGCCCGAGCGACAAGCCAGGATGCGCGCGCAGCAGCTCTGGCACTGGCTTTATGTGCGCGGCGTGTCCGATTTCGACGCGATGTCCAATATTTCGCGCGACCTGCGTGAGGCGCTCGGTCGCCATTTCACCGTGGCGCGGCCGGAAATCGTCGAGGAGCAGATATCGGCCGACGGCACCCGCAAATGGCTGTTCCGCTTTCCGCCGCGCGGTGCCGGACGCCCTGTCGAGGTCGAAACCGTCTATATTCCCGAGGAGGGCCGGGGCACGTTGTGCATTTCCTCGCAGGTCGGCTGCACGCTGACCTGCTCGTTCTGCCACACCGGTACACAGAAACTGGTGCGCAACCTGACGGCTGAAGAGATCCTGTCGCAGCTTCTGACCGCGCGCGACCGGCTCGGCGATTTCCCCCAGCGGGAAACGCCGATGGGGGCGATCGTGCCGGCGGAAGGGCGCAAGATTTCCAACATCGTCATGATGGGCATGGGCGAGCCGCTTTACAATTTCGACCATGTGAAGAAGGCGCTTCTGATCGCCTCGGACGGTGACGGGCTTTCCCTGTCGAAACGCCGCATCACCCTGTCGACCTCTGGCGTGGTGCCTGAAATCTACCGTACTGGCGAAGAAATCGGCGTCATGCTGGCGATTTCGCTACACGCGGTGCGCGACGATCTGCGCGACATGCTGGTGCCGATCAACAAGAAATATCCGCTGAAGGAGCTTCTGGAAGCCTGCCGGAACTATCCGGGCCTTTCCAACGCCAGGCGGATCACCTTCGAATATGTCATGCTGCGCGACGTCAACGATTCGCTGGCCGACGCAAAGGAGCTGGTGCGGCTGCTCAGAGGCATTCCGGCCAAGATCAATCTGATCCCGTTCAATCCCTGGCCCGGCTCCAACTACCAGTGTTCGGAATGGGAAACGATCGAAACCTTCGCCGACTATGTCAATCAGGCCGGCTACGCCTCGCCGATCCGCACGCCGCGCGGGCGTGATATCCTGGCCGCCTGCGGACAGCTCAAATCGGAATCCGAACGGATGAAGAAATCGGAACGGCTGGCGCTCGAGGCGATGATGATTGCCGGGCACGGCGAGGCTTGATCCGCATTCTCATCCTGTTGGTCCGCTTCGCGGTTATCATCGTCGCTTATGCGGCCGCCGCGCTGGCGGCGAGCGGTTTCCTACATGCGATCCTGCTCGGAAGGTCACAGGTCGACCTCGGACAGGGGGCCGGCGATTTGGGCGCCTGGTTGTTCTCGGTTCTGTTTGTGGCGCTGCTGGCCTCCTACTACGCCTTCATTCCCGCAATCGCGGCCATATTGTTCGGCGAGTTTTCGCGCCGTCGGGAATGGCTCTATTACGCAGTGTGCGGCGGCGTGATCGCGGCCGCGGTATCGGCGATGCTGGATGGCGGTAGCGCGGCTGAAGCCGGATCCCTGATCGACAGGCCGGTCCTGTCCCTGCTGGGGGCCGGCATAGCCGGGGGTATCGTCTATTGGGCCTTGTGCGGCCGAAGCGCCGGCCGCTGGCGCGACCGGGCCGAATTCAACGTGCCTGAGCGGTCAGGATCTTGATCGCAAAAGCGGAAAACACGCCCGCGAACAGATAGTCGATCACCCGGGTCACCCGCGGGCTTTTCCTCAAAAGCCCGGCAAAGCCGTCGGCCGCCAGCACCATCGGGACGGTCAGCGGCAGGGACAGCGGAATGAACGTCAGGCCGAGAAAGAACAGTTTTCCCGACGCGTGCGGGTCGGACACCGAGACGAATTGCGGCAGGAAGGTCATGAAGAACAGGATGATCTTCGGATTGAGCAGGTTGATCCCCAGCCCCGTCGCCCAGTTGCGGTAAAGCGAGCGCGATTTGCCGGCGCGGGTCTCCGGCGAAAAGGCCGAACCGTTGCGGATCGCCTGCCAGGCAAGCCAGACCAGATAGCCGGCCCCGACGATCTTCAGCGCCAGGAAGGCCTGGGG
>MRWF01017344.1_pt1 | contig 11561 bp, 9 predicted proteins | sample 1013331 | NCBI WGS metagenome assembly MRWF01 (sample SAMN06117577, study PRJNA244670) | biofilm metagenome | biome: Water; feature: Cathode Biofilm; material: Biofilm; isolation source: microbial consortium enriched at the cathode of a solar microbial fuel cell | place: USA: District of Columbia ... | reverse complement strand
CGGATATCGCTGACGATGGCATCCGGCTGTTCGTGCTCCAGCCGCATCATGATGCTTTCACCACTGTCAAAAACTCGGGGCTGCATACCGGCCTGGTTAAGGGCGCGCTCCAGCACCCAGCGAATACTGCGGTCGTCGTCTATGATCCAGACGTTCGCCGGTTGGCTCATGGGGTGTCCTCCAGAGGCAGGAAGATGATGAAGTCGGTTCGGCCTGGTTCGCTTTCGCATTCAACCAGTCCGCGGTGTTGACCGATGATGCTCTGGGTGATGGAGAGCCCCAGACCGGTGCCACTGGCACGGCCACTGATCATCGGATAGAAAATGTTCTGCACCAGCTCCGGCGGAATTCCGGGTCCGTTGTCGATCACGTCGACCCGACACACCAGTTTGTGGCGGCGGTTGCCAATGGTGAACTGACGCAGGGTGCGGGTGCGGAAGGTAATAGTCGGCGGTTCCTCGGAACTATGCCCCGCCTGGTTTTCGAAGGCCGCTTCCATTGCGTTCCGGGCGATGTTTAGAAACGCCTGGATCAGTTGTTCCTTGTCACCCTTGAACTCCGGAATGCTGGGGTCGTAATCCCGTTTGAAATTCAGTCGCCCTTTGCTCTCAGCCTCGAGCAGGGTGCCAACTCTTTCGAGTATTTCATGGATGTTGGTCGGCGCCAGCTTCAGTGCCTTATTGGGGCCCAGCATCCGGTCAACAAGGCTTCTGAGGCGGTCTGCCTCGTCAATGATGACCCGAGTGTATTCCCGCTGGTCTTCACTGCTGAGTTCACGATCAAGCAGCTGGGCCGCGCCACGGATGCCGCCCAGCGGATTCTTGATCTCGTGGGCCATGCCCCTCACCAGAATACGGGTGGTCTCCTGCTGGGAGATGATGTCTTCCTCACGGCTGATCCGCATCAGCCTGTCCCTGGGCTGGATTTCGATCAGCAATTCCGTCGGCTCCAGGCTGATAGGCGTTACGGAATAATCCACCGTAAGCCGTGAACCGCTCGTGAGCAGAAACTCAGCTTCTCTGCGAGTGTAGGATTGCCCGTTCCGAACGGCGGCGAAAAGGGTTTTCAGGGCGTCTTCGGATTCGACCAGAATATCCTGGAAAGGTTGGCCCTGGCTGCGGGTCATGCTGGTTTCGAACAGGCTTTCTGCGGCCGGGTTGAGGTACTGGATAGCCAGGCTATCCTCGAGCACCAGAACAGCCGTGGTAAGGCTGTCGAGAATGCTCTTGTATCCCGTTTGATGGGCCGAGGGCAGTGCCATGCGTGAATCCCGTTGGTTCGACATAAAGTGACTTCCGGAGTTTTGCAAAAAGCGAACCACTTTGAGCCAGGTTCACAAATGAGTGGGCAAAGTGCGGGCAGAGGGGCCTATTGGCGCTGAAAAGTGCCGTAAGCTGGTGCAAATCGGGAGCATGCCTCTGAACAGCCCGGTATATTCGCCCCGTTGCTGATCAGAGTATGGCTTTTTTCTGGTGCGCGCGCACCACAATAGTGCGCGCAGCCAGGGTGGCAGGGTCAGTTCAAAGCGGAAGGGCGGTGAACAGTAAATGTGATCGGAGAGCCGGTTTTCACCTGAACCCCGTTTTCATCCACGATGTGTGCGCGAGCTTCATGGGTTCCACGGAACACGTTGTTGACGGTAATCGAGCCGGAGGAGCTCTGACCGACAGGCTGGCCGTCGAGGGTCACCTCGTATTTGTGGCCTGGCTGCAGGCCAGGGGTGCTGCGAACTTCGAACTGAACATCGCCGCTGCCACTGTGGAACGCCTGGTTGTTATCCGGATAGGCGAAAGAAACGCTTTCGTAGGCAGCGCCTTCCCGCTGAACTTCTTCCCGGAGCTTGTCGGTTTCCTGGACCACCTCTGGCTTGGGCAGGGTGATTGTGGTGACCGGCTTGACCTCTACCGTTTCAGAGCCTTCGCTGGGCTCGTCAGAGTAGGTCACGTTGCCGTAGGAATCGACATTGCGGTAAACCTCGGCAAAAACCGGAGTTACCAGAAAAAACAGAAGGCCGGCACACAATCCAGACTTTGGATTCATAAGCTCACCTGTTATTGGGTTTCCCCGATTATCGGCGGGGCCCGGGGTGTTTTCAACGCCTGTCGCCCGGATGTTGGTTACATATCGTTAAGGGCTGCAGGCACTGTGCTTTCGCTCACAAAAAAAGCCCCGCACAGGGGCGGGGCTTGTCTGCTGGTCCTCTCGGAAGAGGTTATTAGCAGGAGTAGTACAGGTCGAACTCAACCGGGTGAGTGGTCATATTCAGTTTCTCGACTTCACCGCGCTTCAGATCTACATAGCCCGCGATCATGTCTTCGGTGAATACGCCGCCGCGAGTCAGGAACTCGTGATCTGCTTCCAGGCAGTCCAGAGCTTCGGACAGAGTCTCGGCAACCGTCGGGATGCTCAGCGCCTCTTCTTTCGGCAGGTCGTACAGATCCTTGTCCATGGCATCGCCAGGGTGGATCTTGTTCTGGATGCCGTCCAGGCCGGCCATCATAAGCGCTGCGAAGGCCAGGTACGGGTTGGCAGACGGGTCAGGGAAGCGAACTTCGATACGACGCGCCTTCGGGCTGTTCACGTACGGGATCCGGATAGAGGCTGAGCGGTTACGGGCAGAGTAGGCCAGCATAACCGGCGCCTCGAAGCCCGGAACCAGACGCTTGTATGAGTTGGTGGAGCTATTGGTGAAGGCGTTGATGGCCTTGGCGTGCTTGATAACACCACCAATGTAGTACAGAGCGGCTTCGCTCAGGCCAGCGTAGCTGTCACCGGCGAACAGGTTCTTGCCGTCTTTGCTCAGGGACATGTGAACATGCATGCCGGAACCGTTGTCGCCGACAACCGGCTTGGGCATGAAGGTGGCAGTCTTGCCATAGGCATGAGCAACGTTGTGCACGCAGTACTTGAGGATCTGAACTTCGTCAGCCTTTTTGGTCAGCGTGTTGGCGCCAACACCGATTTCACACTGGCCGGCGGTGCCGACTTCGTGGTGGTGTACTTCGATGTCCAGGCCCATGGATTCCATGGCGGCACACATGGCGCCACGCAGGTCGTGCAGGCTATCAACCGGGGGAACCGGGAAGTAGCCGCCTTTTACGCCCGGGCGGTGACCGATGTTGTTGCGGTCGAAATCTTCGCCGGAAACCCAGGCAGCTTCTTCAGAGTGGATGTGGTACATCGCGCCCTGCATGTCTACGTTCCACTTTACGGAGTCAAACACGAAGAATTCCGGCTCCGGGCCGAACAGCGCGCCGTCGGCGATGCCGGTGGACTTGAGGTATTCTTCTGCACGACGGGCAACAGAGCGCGGATCACGCTCGTAACCCTGCATGGTAGAAGGCTCTACGATGTTGCAGGTGATGTTCACGGTGGTTTCTTCGGTGAACGGATCGAGTACAGAGGTCTCGTCGTCCGGCATCAGGATCATGTCGGATTCGTTGATGCCTTTCCAGCCCGCAATAGAGGAGCCGTCAAACATTTTGCCGTCTGCGAAAAAGTCTTCATCTACTTCGGTGGCAGGCAGTGTTACGTGCTGCTCTTTACCGCGGCTGTCAGTGAAGCGCAGGTCAACCCATTTGACTTCGTGTTCTTTGATCAAATCAACTGTCTTGGACATTGTGCATGCTCCGTAAGTTATACCGCACAGGCGGCTGTATTCATGTTCGTGGCGCCGGATCGCCCGGGCTAACGGGTTCCGATCTGTTTCTCAGGTTCGCGCAGCTTAGCAAATGCTGTTGCGTCTTACCTGTAAATTTCGGCTGATTTCGATAAAGCAAGGCGCTTGCCAATTTTTAGGGCATGCTCCAGAACAGCGCAACTGCAAGGGTTTGGGGCATATTGGAACGAGAATGCTCGCCCTGTGGCGAAAACCTGCACTCAAATGGTGCACCTTGTTGGTGCGTTTATTGGATTTTTGCCCTGATCAGGTGCATCCGTTCCGAATATAGAATAGGCGTTTTTCTTCATATTAACGACACCGACTTTTCGCTATACTGCGCGCCGCTTCATTTTTTACCCTGTCATTTCTTGATCGTGGATCGGAAAGCACCATGCAGGGTGCCGGGCAGCCAGCTCCGGTGAATGAGTTCATTTTACGGATTTGAGACGGCATGTGCTGGGATTCTCCCTGCGATAGACCTTCTCAGGTCATTGAGTGCATGCCGCAGGAATATTTTTGTGATTGAAAAACTTCGTAATATCGCCATCATCGCCCACGTTGACCATGGTAAGACTACCCTCGTAGACCAGCTCTTGCGCCAATCCGGCACCCTGGATCGGAAGGAGCTCGATAGCGAGCGGGTCATGGATTCCAACGATCAGGAAAAAGAACGGGGCATTACCATTCTGGCCAAGAACACGGCCCTGAAATGGAACGACTACGATATCAATATTGTGGACACCCCGGGCCACGCTGATTTCGGCGGTGAGGTTGAGCGAGTCATGAGCATGGTCGATTGCGTGCTGCTGGTGGTTGATTCCATTGACGGCCCCATGCCTCAGACCCGGTTTGTTACCCAGAAGGCATTTGCCGCGGGCCTGCGCCCGATCGTCGTGGTTAACAAGATCGACCGTCCCGGCGCTCGTCCAGACTGGGTCGTGGACCAGGTATTCGACCTGTTTGACAACCTGGGAGCCACTGATGAGCAGCTGGACTTCCCGATTGTGTTTGCCAGCGCTCTGAACGGCATTGCCGGGATGGATCACGAAAACCTGGATGACAACATGGATGCCGTGTTCCAGGCGATCGTTGATCACGTACCTGCTCCGAATGTTGATCCGGACGGCCCGTTCCAGATGCAGATCTCCCAGTTGGACTACAACAGCTTTCTGGGTGTCATCGGCATTGGCCGCATCATGCGCGGCAAGGTCAAGACCAATTCGCCGGTAACCGCCATTGGCGCCAACGGCAAGAAGCGTAACGGCCGTATCCTCAAGATCATGGGACATTCCGGTCTTCAGCGTGTTGAAGTCGAAGAAGCTCAGGCTGGCGACATCGTCTGTGTCAGTGGCATGGACGAGCTGTTTATCTCTGACACTCTTTGTGATCAGGCCAACGTTGAAGCTCTGCCGGCACTGACGGTGGATGAGCCGACCGTGTCCATGACCTTCCAGGTCAACGATTCGCCTTTTGCCGGCAAGGAAGGCAAGTACGTCACCAGCCGGAACATCAAGGAGCGCCTTGAAAAGGAGCTGCTGCACAATGTGGCGCTGCGTGTTGAAGAGGGCGACTCCGCGGACAAGTTCAAGGTATCCGGTCGTGGCGAGTTGCATCTGTCTGTACTGATTGAAAACATGCGTCGCGAGAACTTTGAGCTGGCTGTTGGCCGTCCGGAAGTTGTTATCCGCGAAGTTGACGGCGTGAAGCAGGAGCCTTACGAGAACGTCATTGTTGATATCGAGGAGCAGCATCAGGGCGCCGTCATGGAGCAAATGGGGCTGCGTAAGGGCGACCTGACCAACATGGTTCCGGATGGCAAGGGCCGGATGCGTTTGGACTACACCATTCCAGCCCGGGGCCTGATTGGTTTCCGGAACACCTTCCTTACCATGACTTCAGGTACTGGCATTCTGACTTCGACTTTCAGCCACTACGGCCCGATCAAAGTTGGCGATGTAACCAGTCGCCAGAACGGTGTCATCGTGTCCATGGCTACGGGTACCGCTTTTACCTACTCTCTGGAAACCCTACAGAGCCGTGGCAAGCTGTTCCTGGATCCGGGGCAGGAAATCTATGAAGGGCAGTTGTGTGGTATTCACAGCCGGGACAACGACCTTGTGGTCAACCCCACCAAGGCCAAAAAGCTGGACAACATGCGCGCCTCTGGCAAGGATGAAGTCATTGGTCTCGTGCCGCCGATCAAGTTCACCCTTGAGCAGGCGCTTGAGTTTATTGATGACGACGAGCTGGTTGAGGTAACCCCGAAGTCCATCCGGCTGCGCAAGAAGCTTCTGACCGAAAACGAGCGCAAGCGCGCCAACAAGAAGTAACCGCCCGGCCCTAATCGAGCATGGGTAACAAGGGCTGGATGAATCTTTCATCTGGCCCTTTTTTTATGGTGTTAAGCTAAACTCCGGTTAAATCCTTCACGCGGAGCGTTTCATGCTCACCCTCTACCCGGAAATCAAGCCCAATGCCCAGCATCGCATAGCCGTTGATCCTCCCCATGAACTCTACGTTGAGGAAAGCGGGAACCCGGACGGGATACCTGTCCTGGTGGTCCACGGCGGCCCCGGTGGCGGCTGTGAAGACTACCATCGGCGCTTTTTCGACGCTGAGAGATTCCGGATCATTCTGATGGATCAGCGCGGCGCCGGGCGGTCCAGCCCCCTGGCAGAGCTCGAAGGCAACAGCACGGACAAGCTGGTTGAAGACATGGAAGTGGTACGTTCGTTTCTCGGTATCGACAAGTGGCTTCTGTTTGGTGGCAGTTGGGGGGCGACTCTCAGCCTGGTATACGCCCAGGCCCATCCGGAAAGGGTGTCGGGACTGGTTCTTCGTGGGATTTTTCTCTGTCGGCCGCGGGATATTCACTGGTTTTATCAGGAGGGGGCGAGCCGGGTGTTCCCGGATTACTGGTCTGACTTCGAGGCGCAGATTCCGGAAGCCGACCGGGCTGACATGGTTTCGGCCTACTATCGCAAGCTGACCAGTTCCAACGAGCTGGAGCAGATCCAGGCGGCCAAGGCCTGGTCGGTCTGGGAGGGCAGGTGTGCGACGCTGCACCCGAACCCGAGGGTCGTTGAGCACTTTGGCCATCCTCATGTGGCCATCGCCCTGGCCCGCATTGAATGCCACTATTTCATGAATTCGGCCTTTCTCGAGCCGGACCAGATCATTCGCGATGCAGGCCGCCTGGCGGACATCCCCGGGATTATTATTCACGGACGGTACGATATGGTCTGCCCGTTAGATAATGCCCTGGCGCTCAGTAAAGCCTGGCCCGAGGCAGAGCTCCAGATTATTCGGGATGCGGGTCACTCCGCTTCCGAGCCCGCCATTGTCGATGCTCTGATTCGGGGTGTTGAGTCGGTTGTGGCGAAAACTGATAAAAGTGCCGGTTGAATCCCGTTTTCAGGGTTGCGGCCCGTAACCGCCATGGATACACTCTTGCTCGATCTTAATGTTTGCCTGTTCAATCGTCCCCAAGGCAGTTGATGAAAGGATTGATCCAGCGAGTGTCGCAAGCCAGTGTTGCCGTGGACGGTGAGCAGATAGCCTCAATTGGCCCTGGCGTTCTGTTGTTGCTGGGCGTTGAAAAGGAAGATGGAGAGCGCGAGGCAAGGGAACTCTGCCGAAAAATCCTCACTTACCGTGTGTTTCCCGATGACGCAGGCCGGATGAATCGCAGCCTGTCGGATATCGGTGGTTACCTCCTTGTTGTTCCACAGTTTACGTTGGCGGCAGATACGTCATCCGGGACCAGGCCGGGCTTTTCGCTCGCTGCTGAACCGGATCTTGCCATCAAGCTGTACCAATCGTTTCTGACGGATGCGCGATCACAGTTAGGGCCGGACAAGGTGAGTGAGGGCAAGTTTGGCGCGAACATGAAGGTTGGTCTGATCAATGACGGCCCTGTTACGTTCCTGCTTGAGAGCAGAAAAAATCGTGCGTAAGTGCTTGCACTAGTATTGTGCGAAGGCAGTCATGCCGGCCTTTTGTGGTGCAGAATTAGAGTGGAAGTCCTTTGCAGGTTTGATCGCGGATATTCTAACGGTTTGTTTATAAAGCGTTAATGTGAATCTGGCCTCGGATTTGAAACGCAACTGTAACGCAGCTCATCAGTGCGAATTAGCATAAATACTTGCTTTTCTGCTGCCAAAAGAGCTAAAAATGCACCGCAGTTAATTTGCAAAATGAGAACTATTGTATTAAAACAGTTTCATCATTCAGGACTTTAAGAAGGTTCTGTAAGTGTTTGAGCTGTATAGATCTGGAATTCTCCGGATTTATTCGAAAAAGAAGAAAAGTTACTTCCCTGTCATTAAACTGACATGGAGGTAATGCAGAATCGGCCTCATCCAGCCTGACTGGTGAAGCCTTACAAAATCGGGATAAGAACCCGTCGCTAAAACCTGAGTTAACTCAAAAAGGAAGACGCAACATGAAAAAAACGCTCATCGCATCTGCTATTGCAGCCGCTACCTTCTCTGGCAGTGTTTTCGCACAGTCTGAAATGTCTGCTTCCGAACTGGCCGCCAAGATGGATTCCATGCCGTCTGTATACGGTAATATCCAGTACGTGCTGAAGCACACCAACGTTGATGGTGCAGGCTCTGTAGTTGAGCACGCTGACAACGGTTCTACTCTGGGTGTTAAGCACGACCACGAAATTGCTCCGGGCATCACAGGCTTCTTCAAGCTTGAGCTCGAAGGCATCAATGCCGACGATAAAGGAAGCAGCAGCGGCATCGACGCCCTGGACGAAGCCTACATCGGTGTTAAGGGCGACAGCTTTGGTCAGGTTTGGGTTGGTTCTGACGACTCCGTATACGAGAGCGCCATCGTTAAGATCGGTAACTTCCACGAAGTTGGCTCCGACATCTTCGGTAACTACTCCACAGGTGAAGGCGATCTGGTCCAGTACATGTCCCCGTCTTTCGGCGGTCTGACTGTTGCTGCCGCTGTTCAGGTTAACGGCGACAACGACACCAAGGGTGGTGCAGACAAGTCCTATCCTTACCAGTTGGTTGCGACTTACGCTGTAGACGCTCTTGAAGTGTCTGTTGGTATGGACTCTAACGACGGCGGCGCTGCAGCCGACAACAACGAAAACAGCTACGGTCTGACCGCTACCTACAGCGCTGGTGACTTCAGCGTGATTGGTGAGTACCAGACCCGTAAAGATGTTAACGACATCGTGGGCGTGATGGGTGTTTACACCATGGGCGCTAACCAGTTCGCTCTGTCTTATCAGATGCTGGACGACGATGCCTCTGGCGACAAGAAAGACACCATTATCCTGCAGGCTCTGCACAACGTGTCTGACCACATGTACGTTTACTTCGAAGGTTACCTGTCTGGTGCCGACGCAGCTAACGAATACACCCTGGAAGGCGCGTCTGGCGACGAGCAGTCTATCGCTTCTGTTGGTGCTGTTTACTACTTCTGATCAGCCAATCGGCTAATCCTGTAGTATGAAAACCGGCGACCCTCGGGTCGCCGGTTTTTGCGTTTATGAATCCCGAAAAACAGGTCCGTTAAAATGGCTACCGAACTGGAAATCAAACTCAGTGTTTCGGACGAGGCACAGTCACGAGCAGTGGAATGGTTATCAGCTCGCCCTGAAGTGCAGCCCGGCAAGACCAAATCACTGGTCAATCGCTATTTTGACACGCCCAATGCTGACCTGAATCAGGCCAGAGCTGCCCTTAGGGTCCGCAAAGCCGGCAATGATTACATCCAGACCCTGAAAACCCGTGGCGAGTTCGTTGATGGCGCTCACCGTCGTGAAGAATGGGAGTGGCCGGTTTCCGGTCCGGGGCTGGATTTGTCATTATTGAAAGAGACCCCGCTGAGGTTCGAGCTGGATCTAAGTAGTCTTCAAGTGGTATTCGAGACCAATTTTCAGCGCCAGGAGCTGTGGCTGGAAGATGGCGAGACTTTGATTGAGGTGGCCGTCGATTCCGGCACTGTTGCCGGCAATGATGCGAACTGGCCGCTGCACGAAGTGGAATTTGAGTTAAAGAAAGGAGACGGCTCAAGGCTGGTGGCGTGGGCTCTCGAGCTGGCCCGGGAAGTGCCGGTTTTCCTGAACCTGGTGAGCAAGGCCGAGCAGGGCTATTTTCTTGCTGGTCTTTATCGCCCTGAGTTGCCCAGTGGCAATGATCCGCTGACGGTCACCGCTTTTCTCAAGGCGTTGGGAGCCTGCTGGCTGCTGGATAGGCCGTTTCCTGTAGACCAGTATGATTTGTCGCCTGTAGCGAAAGCAGCCGGTGGCGCGGGGTGCAATGTGATCTGGGAGCATGTGATTGGACAGTTGGCAGAGGGGTGCTCTGTCCGTCAGCTCGCCGCGGGCTCGACGGAGCTCGGCGTTCTCCAATTGCGGCTGGCCACTGCCGAGCACTAACAATTGGGTCGCAAAGTCCGGCGGCCTTTAACTGGTTGAGTTGTTCTTTGCCGGCTCCTCCGCTTCGCCGGTTTCCCGGGCAGCGGCATCAGCGCGCCACTGCTTCAGGAAAGCCCTGTACCGCTCCAGCGCTTCTTCCACCACAGAGACCTCTGGCGTTTCGGCGGATTTGACCAGCACGATCAATCCCTTGCCTTCAATTTCCTCGTTGGTTGGCGGGTGGCAGATGACTTCATTGTCGTTGTCAATGTAGGCGAGCGCCGTCCCTATGCCATGCCTGACCAGGGCGCTCACTATGTCGGCCCAGTTGAGATCATCCAGCGTCAGGTCATAGCGATGGGGATGGTCATGTTCGTAGTTGAACAGATCCTCCAATACTTTCTCTGAACCGGGCGCCACAACCGAGCGCACCATTATTTCGGGGTAAGTCCGGACCGGACGGATGGTTGTGCGCACGCCGAGCGCCTTGAAGCGTCCCCTGTTTTCGTCGTTGACGCATTCGACGATTGTGTGGTTCCCGAGATTCAGCTCGGTAAGCCGATGCGCAATATCGAAGGTAAGGCTGTCGGAAGAGGCATCGGCTTCATCGGCTGCAAGCACGATGATATGACGCGCACTGCCGGCATGAACGGCTTTCAGTGCCTCAGGATCAAAGCCTGCACCGTGGTAATGCACAACTCCGATGTCGGAAAGTTCGGTGGGCAGTCCCATCGGGAACTGGCGAGTCAGGATCATGATGGGAATTGTCTCGTAGCCCGGAATCGCCCGGATCTGGGAGGCGAATCTCATGAAGTACTGGTCGCCGCCATGTTGGGGGGTGTTGATGATGATGATGTGGTCATTCATTTTATAGGTCCACCTTCCTGACAAAATGCGTTCCCGGCGGTAGAACCGGTATTCGATATAGTCGCTGACGATCAGTGTCAGCAAGGTAATTGAAGTGATAAACATCAGCACAATGGTGCTGAAACGCCCGATCATGGTCTGGGGCGCATAGTCGCCGTAGCCAACGGTCACCAGCGTGGTCATGGTCAGCCAGGCGGCTTCGAATAGTTCCAGGTCCTCGACCGCCCAGATGATCAGGACCTGCACCAATAGCAGTGTTCCCAGGATCGCAAAGAGGCGCTTCATCCGGCTCCGAATCATCCCGCCCATGGGCAGGTGAGTTTGCTGATGCTCTGGATTCAGTGGGCGGCGGTTTCGTTGCATCCGTGTCTGCGGCCTGTTCAGTTGCGGGTAAGTTCGTTATACAGTACCCGAAATATAACAGAGAGACAGGGGTTTGCATTATGTCCGAGCCATGGCACAGCCTTCCGAAACCGCTGGCGGATGATGTCGCCGGGTGCTGGGAATCAGTGTTCCCGGAAGGGGTTCCGGCCTGGTTGACCTCACCGGAGGGTATGGATGACACCTTAGTGGCTACGGCGATCTCCCGCAGTTTGTTCCTTCGCCAGACTCTGGAACGCCATGCCGATCAGGTAGAGGCATTGA
>MRWF01014605.1_pt1 | contig 11677 bp, 10 predicted proteins | sample 1013331 | NCBI WGS metagenome assembly MRWF01 (sample SAMN06117577, study PRJNA244670) | biofilm metagenome | biome: Water; feature: Cathode Biofilm; material: Biofilm; isolation source: microbial consortium enriched at the cathode of a solar microbial fuel cell | place: USA: District of Columbia ... | reverse complement strand
GGGTTGAAGGGATGGGCGACGACGAGGCGCTCGGGACGCCGCATCGCCGTCTGCATGTCGCTCGGCTTGATGCCGGAAGTGGAGGAGCCGACGATTGCGTCGGCGGCGGCATGGGCGTCGATCTCGGCCAGCACCGCGTGTTTGAGCTCCAGCCGTTCGGGCACGCTTTCCTGGATCAGCGTCGCGCCGTCGACGGCGTCGGAGATGCTTGCCGCGTAGCGGATTTCGCCTTCATTCGGCAGGTCTTGTCCGGCCATGCGCTGATAGGCCCGGCGCGCGCCGGCCAGCACCGCGCCGACCTTGCGCTCGGCCTGCGGGTCGGGATCGAAAATGGCAACGTCGATGCCGTTGAGGACAAGCCGGGCAACCCAGCCGGCGCCGATAACGCCCCCGCCGATACATGCGGCTCTTGTGATGGTCATGAAAACGTCTCCGGTCCACAAGGGTTGCGCGCTACGTTGTCCATCTTCTTGAGCCTCAGGACTAGGCCGCCAGCGGCGCGCGTTTCTCCAGGCCGAGCTTTTTTCGCACCTCTTCGGGTCCCAGAACGCGAGCACCCATCGCCTCGACGATCGACACCGCGCGCTCGACCAGTTGCGCGTTCGTCGCCAGGACGCCCTTTTCGAGCCAGAGATTGTCCTCGAGCCCGACGCGCACATGGCCGCCGGCGAGCACCGAGGCGGCGACATAGGCCATCTGGTTGCGGCCGAGCGCAAAGGCGGAAAAGGTCCAGTCCCGGGGCACGTTGTTGACCATCGCCATGAAGGTATTGAGATCGTCGGGCGCGCCCCACGGCACGCCCATGCACAATTGCACCAATGCGTCGGGCTTCAAGACGCCTTCCTCGACAAGCTGTTTGGCGAACCACAGATGGCCGGTGTCGAACGCCTCGATCTCCGGCTTGACGCCGATCTCGGTCATCAGGCCGCCCATGGCGCGCAGCATGCCGGGCGTGTTGGTCATGACGTAGTCGGCCTCGGCGAAATTCATCGTGCCGCAGTCGAGGGTGCAGATCTCCGGCAGGCATTGGCGCACATGTTCGACGCGCTCGGCCGCGCCGGCCATGTCGGTGCCGTTTTCCTTGAGCGGCAGCGGCTTGTCGGTCGGGCCGAACACCATGTCGCCGCCCATGCCGGCGGTCAGGTTGAGGACCACGTCCACTTCGGCGTCGCGGATACGTTCGGTCACTTCGCGGTAGAGCGCGACGTCGCGACGCGGCGCGCCGGTTTCGGGATCGCGCACATGGCAATGCACGATCGCCGCGCCGGCCTTGGCCGCTGCGATCGCCGATTCGGCGATCGCCTTGGGCGACCGCGGCACGTGCGGGCTGCGATCCTGCGTTCCGCCCGAGCCGGTGACGGCACAGGTGACGAAAACCTCGCGGTTCATCGTAAGGGGCATGGCGATCCTCCGGTTCGCATCCGATCCGGATCGCAGGATCGCCCGGCTTGCAGTGAAATGCTTTGCGATTTACGAATTGTTCTTGATGAAAAACGAAGCAACTTCGATCTTCCAGCCTGAACGGGCGCCGCTTGCGCTCACCTTTCTGGTTTTTTCCGGCGCCTCGATCATGTGCGTGGCCTCGGCGATCGATCCGCTGCGGGCGGCAAACCGCATCGCCGGCGAGACGCTGTTCGACTGGGCCATCGTGTCGGCAGACGGGGATGTCCCGGTCACGACCTGCGGCCTGCCGGTTGCCGTGGCCGGCCGCTTCGACCCGGCGCGCCACAATGATGTCCTGATCGTGGTCGGTGGCTTCGGCACGCGGTTTGCCGGCACGCCGGGGCTAATCGCCGGCGTGCGGCGTGCCGCTCGGCAGGCACGCGCGGTGGGCGGGATCGAGGCGGGATCGTGGCTGCTCGGCGCGGCCGGCCTTCTGGAGGGACGGGCGGCGACCACCCATTGGGAGGATCTGGAGGATTTTGCCACGCGTTTTCCCGGTTGCGAGGTGCGTCCCGACCGGTATGTGATCGACGGGCCGGTGTTCACGGCCGGCGGCGCCTCGCCGACCTTCGACCTGATGCTGCACCTGGTGCGTTCACGGCTCGGCATGGCGGTCGCGCTCGATGTGGCGAGCGTGTTCATCTACGACCAGGCGCGGGCGGCGACCGATGCCCAGCCACTGGTCTCGCTCGGCAGGCTCGACGGGTACGATGCGCGTGTGGCCCAGGCGATCCGGCTGATGGAAAGCCATGTCGACCGGCCCTTGCCCGTCTCGGCGCTGGCGCGGCGTTGCGGCGTCAGTGCGCGCCGGCTGGAAACGCTGTTCGCCGACGCGGTCGGCGAAACGCCCGGCGCCTATTATCTGCGGCTGCGCCTGGCGGCGGCGCGGCGGTTGGTGCTCGACACGAGCGAGCCGATGGCCGACATCGCCGCGCGGACCGGTTTTTCCTCCGCGTCCGCCTTCAGCCGGGCCTTTGCCACAGCGTTTGCCCGCCCGCCCTCGGCGATGCGCGGCGGGCGCTGATTATCGAGTAATGGCTTCGACGGCGCCGGAGCGGAAAAGCCGTCCAAGCCGGGAGCGCCCAAAGTGTCGATATCGCCCGTCAAACGATTCCAGTCGATGAGGAACGGCTCTAAGACTTCCTCGAAGTCCCGGCCCGTTCTAAACCGATCCTCATGAACAGCGAATCCCCGCCCATCCTGCCGGTCGACGCCGGGCTCGAGCCGGCAATGCTTGCCCTCAACAACCGCCACGCCTTGGAATTGTCCTTCCTCGAGCCGGAATGCCTGACCCGTCTGATCGGCGCTGCATTCTGCGCGCAGCGGATCGGCCAGGTCGAGGCTTTCCTGATCGCCTTCGACCAGGATGCCGATTATGACAGTCCCAATTTCCGGTGGTTCAAGGCGCGCTACCCGCGCTTCGTCTATGTCGACCGGGTCGTCGTCGATCCGGCCGCGCGCGGCAAGGGCCAGGCCCGGCGGCTCTATCACCATGTGTTCGACAAGGCCGCGGCCGGCGGCTATCCGCTGGTCACCTGCGAGGTGAACGAACAACCGCCCAACCCGGCCTCCGATGCCTTTCACGCCGCGATGGGATTTGAGGCGATCGGCGCCGCCGCCCTGCCGGGCGGCGCGAAGTCGGTGCGTTATTTCGCCCGCCCGATCGGCGCGCCTCCGCCCGCTTCCACCTGACGCTCAAGCCGCGCGATCAGACCCGTTCAAGCGCGATCGCGATGCCCTGCCCCACGCCGATGCACATCGTCGCCAGCGCCAGCTTGGCGTTGCGTTCGCGAAGCTCCAGCGCGGCCGTGCCGGTGATCCGGGCTCCGGACATGCCGAGCGGATGGCCGAGTGCGATCGCACCCCCGTTCGGGTTCACATGCTCCGCGTCCTCGGCAATACCGAGGTCGCGGAGCACGGCGATGCCTTGGGAGGCAAAGGCTTCGTTGAGTTCGATCACATCGAAATCGGCGGGCTGAAGGCCGAGCCGCGCGCACAGCTTCTTGGTCGCGGGTGCCGGGCCGATGCCCATGATGCGCGGCGGCACGCCGGCGGTCGCACCGCCGAGAATGCGGGCGATCGGCGTCAGTCCGTATTTTCTGGCCGCCGCTTCGGAGGCCACGATCAACGCCGCCGCGCCGTCATTGACGCCGGAGGCGTTGCCGGCCGTCACCGTGCCGCCTTCCTTCTTGAACGGCGTGCCCAGCTTGGCGAGCGTCTCCACCGTGGTGCCGGCGCGCGGATGCTCGTCCTTGTCGACCACGACTGGCTCGCCCTTGCGCTGGGGAATCGTAACGGGAACGATCTCCTTGGTCAGCCGGCCGTTGTCCTGCGCGGCGACGGCCTTGGCCTGGCTGCGCACGGCGAACGCATCCTGGTCGGCGCGCGACACATTGAAAGCCTCGGCGACGTTCTCGCCGGTCTCCGGCATGGAATCGATCCCGTACTGCTTTTTCATCAGCGGGTTGACGAAGCGCCAGCCGATGGTGGTGTCGTAGATTTCCGCGTTGCGCGAAAAGGCCGTCGCCGCCTTCGGCATGACGAAGGGCGCGCGCGACATCGATTCCACGCCGCCGGCGATCATGATCTCCGCCTCGCCGGCCTTGATGGCGCGCGCCGCGATGGTGACGGCGTCCATGCCCGAGCCGCACAGCCGATTGACGGTCGAGCCAGGTACGTCGATCGGCAGGCCGGCCAGAAGTGACGCCATCCGCGCCACGTTGCGGTTGTCCTCGCCGGCCTGGTTGGCGCAACCGTAAAACACATCGTCGATCGCCTGCCAGTCGACCGTACCGTTACGCTCGATCAGCGCGCGGATCGGGGCCGCGCCGAGATCGTCGGCGCGTACGGAAGAAAGTGCCCCGCCGAAGCGACCGATCGGCGTGCGGATATAGTCGCAGATAAAGGCTTCAGCCATCTTTCGATCCTTTCTTTGCGCCGGAACCGGCAGTTCCCTTGTGGGCCGCCTCGGTACGCGCCTTGAGGTCGCGTAACGTCTTCAGTTCCAGTGCGGTCGGCGCGGGCGTCTCGTCAAGCCTGTCGGCGAATTTCACCGTCCAGCCGCAGGTTTCCTGAACCTGCTCACGGCTGACGCCGGGGTGCAGCGAGACGACGGTGAATTCCTTGGTCTCGGGGTCGGGTTCCCAGATCGCCAAATCGGTGATCAGCAGCGCCGGCCCCTCCGTGTCGATGCCGATGCGGCGGCGATGGTCGCCGCCTTCGCCATGTCCGAAGGAGGTGTAGAAATCGATCTTGTCGACCATGCCGCGCTTCGACTGGACCATGGTGATGTAGATCTTCTGCGCCGAGCTCGCGATCTCCGGCGCCCCGCCGCCGCCGGGAAGCCGGGTCTTGGGATGGTCGTAATCGCCGATCACAGTGGTGTTGATATTGCCAAACCGGTCGAGCTGAGCCGCGCCCAGGAAGCCGATGGTGATGCGCCCGCCCTGCAGCCAGTAGCGAAACATCTCCGGTACCGAGACCGTCGTCACCGCCGTCTCGCACAATTCCCCGTCGCCGATCGACAGCGGCAGAACGTCGGGCGCGGTTCCGATCGTGCCCGATTCATAGATCAGCGTGATGTCCGGCGCGTGGGTGAGACGCGCCACGTTGCAGGCGGCCGACGGTGCGCCGATACCCACGAAGCAGACGTCGTCGCCCTTCAGGGCGCGGCTCGCCGCGATCGTCATCATCTCGTTGGGAGTGAAGTCTCGGTCGCTCATCACATCGCCCTCAGCGTTGCGACGCGGGCGGCGAAATCCTCCGCCGTCGCCTTGATCACGTTTTCGTCCATCCACGCGCGAAACAGCTCGCGGTCGGCGGCGATCTTGTCCCATTCCAGATAGCTGGCATTGTCGCGGGCATAATAGCCATGCGTATAGGACGGGTGCGCGCCGCCCGGCACGACCGCGATCGCCGTCACCGTCCAATGGGGCAGGATGGTCAGGTTTGGATGCAGGTCGGCAAAATCCTCGACCACCTCCTCGACCGTCACCACCGCGCGCTTGGCCGCCAGCACCGCTTCCTTCTGGATGCCGATAATGCCTTCGATCAGGACATTGCCTTTCTTGTCGGCCTTCTGCGCATGGATGAAGGTGACGTTGGGCCGCACCGCGGGGACCGCGGCCAGCGTCTCGCCGGAAAACGGACAGGTCACCTGCTTGATGTTGGCGTTGACGCGGGCAAGCTCGGCGCCGAGATAACCACGAAAGATCGCACAGGGCAGCCCGGCCGCGCCGGCCTCGTAGGCATTGGCCATCGCCGCGTGCGAATGCTCTTCCAGCTCGATCGGGCGCGGATAGGCGTTTTCGACCGCATCGCGCATACGCCTAAGGAGCCCGACGCCCGGGTTGCCGGCATAGGAAAACACCAGCTTCTTGGCCAAACCCATTCCGATCATCTGGTCGTAGACGACATCGGGTGTCATGCGCACCAATGTCAGGTCCTTGACCCCCTGCCGGATCGCCTCGTGCGCGGCAGCGGTCGGAATAAGGTGCGTAAAGCCTTCAAATGCGGCAATATCGCCGTCACGCAGATTGTCGGCCACCGCCTGCTTCAAAGGCATAAAAGTCGCCATGTCGCATCCTTAGCAAAGTTCGTATTGCGAACCTTAGTTTTGTATGCGATACTGGTTATATGGATGCTTCGCCTGAGTCAATGCTCTCGGACCCCCAGTCGCGTGACCTCGTCGGCTCGCTGGGGCGCGGTCTGGCGGTCATGGAAATTCTGGCCGCACACCCGGCCGGCATGACCCTGACCGAGATGGCCGAAAAGGCCGGCATAACCCGTGCCGGCGCACGCCGCTTCCTGCACACGCTGGTGGCCGCCGGTTACGCGACCCAGGATGGGCGCACGTTCCGTCTGTCCTCCCGATTGATCTCGGTCGCGCGCACCTGGCTTGGCAACGCATCGCTGTGGTCCTTCGCCGAGCCCTTCATGCGCGCCGTCTCGCACCGTTTTGGCGAGGCCTGCTCGGCCGCTGTGCTGTCTGGCGAAAACGTGGTCTACGTCGCGCGCGTGCCCGGCCGCCATATTCTCAGCGTCGGCCTGCAGGTCGGTACCCGCCTGCCCGCCTTTTGCACCTCGATGGGCCGGGTCTTGTTGTCCGGCCTCCCCGACGACGAACTCGACCGGTTCCTGGCCGGCGCGGACCTCAAACCGCTGACGCCGAAAACCCGGACCGACCCGAAGGCGCTGGCCGCGTTGATCCGTGCCGCCAGGGACGAGGGTTATGCGCTCATCGACGAGGAACTCGAGCCAGGCCTGCGCTCGATCGCCGTTCCCGTGCGCGACGGCAACGACGAGATCGTCGCGGCAATCAACGTCTCGACCCAGACCGCCCGGCTTTCGGTCGCCGACCTGAAAAGCCAGGTTCTACCAGCGCTCACCGACGCGACGACCAAGATCCGGGATTTTTTCGCGGTTCAGTAGGCCGCTTGTCAGACAACGGCGTCAAAGCGCCGTCTCGACATCCAGGCGTCGCCCGTCCATTCCCCGCCCGACAAAACCAAGCGCCGGCCGGCCCCTGCCGCTCCATTTTTCCTCGACCCCGAGGCGGACACGATCGCGATCCCAGGTGCCCCGGCACGATAACAGCGACGCGTCGCGGTCGCGATAGCCCCAGCCGAGCCCATCGTCGAAGAACAGCGCCCGCTCGGTCACGCCCTCGCCGGAGCCCGCGAACACGGTCAGATCGACATGCGTGAAGTCGTGCGGCGCCTGATCCGGCCAGTCGGTTGCAAGCGGCAGGATCGCTCCCGAGCGCACCAGGACGGGCAGCCGGCCGAGCGGCGCCGCGATCCGCGTCCTTTGCCCGCCGGCATGAACCGTCTCGTCGTGCACTTCGTGCCAGCCGCCCTCGACCCTCGGCAGATAGACATCCACCGCCCGCGCGCCTTCCTCGACCGCCGGCGCGACCAGGACATCCGGCCCCAGCATGAAGCAGTCCGCCTCGGCCCGGCATTCCGGCTCGTCGAAATGATAAAACGGCGGCGTTATCAACGGCGTGCCGTCGCGATGGGCGGCGTGCGCGAGGTGGTAGAGATAAGGCAGGAAGCGATAGCGCAGCGTCAGCGCCTCGCGCACCGCGTCCGTCACCTCGGCGTGCATCCACGGCAGCGTCGCCGGATCGTCGATCTGTGGCTTCCATGAATTCATCACCGCGCGCGGATGCAGAGACATCATCTCCACGAAACGCACCAGAAGCTCAGGGCCGGGTCGCGGCCCGTCGAAACCGCCAATGTCATGGCCGGTGAACGGCATGCCCGACAGGCTCATCGACAGGCCCTGGCGTAGATTCCATTTCAGCGTATGCCAGCTCGTGCGATTGTCGCCGGTCCAGGTTTCGCCATAGCGCGCAATCCCGATCGGCCCGGCCCGGCTGATCGTGTAGGGGCGTTCGTCCGGCCGGTGCGCGTGCGTCGCCTCGAAGGTTGCGCGCGTCATCAACAGCGCGTGCACCGGGCGCATGTCGATCGCCGGCAGGCGATGCCCGAACCCGTCGACGGTGGCGGTCTCGTCCCACAATTCGCACTCGTTGTTGTCGTTCCAGCCAGCGCCGAAACCGGCGTCCAGAACCTTCGCCGTGATACCGGCCTTCCACCACGCGACCGTCGCGGGATTGGTGAAGTCGAGGCTCGAGCCGTCACCGCCCCAGAACATCTCCACCGCAGGCTGGCCATCGGCCCGCCGCACGAACCAGCCCTCGCCCGCCGCGCGCGGATAGGCCGGATGCTCGGTCAGCAACACCGGCTTCACATTGGCCGCCGTGCGGAACCCCAGCGCGCCGAGACGCGCGAAGAAGCCGTCGCGGTCGGGAAATTTCCGCGCGTTCCAGGTGAAGACGTAGCGCCGTCCGTCAGCGCGCGTCGTGTAGCCCGAGCCGCAATGGATGGCGCTGATCGGGATAGCGTCCATGCGGCAGCGCTCGGCGAACCCGGTGATAACGGCCTGCGCGTCGGGCGCGTCTGCGTGATGCATGGTGGTGAAGGCGAAGCCCATCGACCAGCGCGGCGGAAAATGCGGCCGGCCGGTCAGCGCCATCAGCCTGGGAACGATGTCGCGCACTTTCGGGCCGGCGACGACGTAGACCACCATGCCCTTTTCCTGCAGATCCACATGCCGGTAGTGCGGATGGTAGTTGGAATGTTCGGCACCCAGGTCGAAGGTCGCCTCGGCGAGCGTATCGTAGAGCAGTCCCGCCGCCGCGCCGCCCGGCTGCTCGGCGATCACGAATGGAACATGCTTGTAGAGCGGGTCGGAGGTCTCGGCATTGTAGCCGAGCGAATCCGTCTGCAGGCATCTGAGCCGGCGCCCGGTCCGGTCGAGCGGGCCGGTCTTGTCGCCGAGGCCGTAATGGCATTCTTCGCGATCGCGGGCCTGGACATGGCGAAAGACGCCGCGCCCAGCAAACCATTGATAGGCCCCGGTCGGGCGATCGGCAACGACGCTTTGCCAGCCTTCGGCCACGCGCCGTTCGACCGTCAACGCAAGCGGTGCCGGCTGCACGACGACACGCCAGTCCCGCCCGAAATACGTCGTTTCGCTTTGCGCATCATGACGCGCTTCGAGCGGCGCGAAGCCTTCGACGGACAGTCGGTCTCGCCCCGGCCAGGGCACGTCGCCGCCGGGCGCGATCATCCAGGTGCGGTCGACGGCAAACCCGTTCTCGGGAATGACGGCGATCCGCAGCAGCCAGTCCGACAAGGCCTCCACGCGCAGCGAAAACCCGGCATCGAGCGGAGCGACAAGACCCGAGGCGGTTGCAAGGGCGGGTCCGGTCGTGGTGAGAAAACTCATGGCGCAAACATATCCTGGGTCAAGAGAGGCACCGAACGGGACAAAACGGTCGGAGACGATCGGTTCGTTAAGCCCCTATCGGCTCTGCCGGCCTTCCGGCCCTGGCCCACCGGCGCGACTGGACGGAACCGACCGCATTACACCGCCTCCCCAACCACAAACCGCTTCATGCCGAGACCGTCCGATTTGCGAAACAGATGCGTGTAGTCCGGCCTGAACACGACATGGGTGGTTTCGCCGCGCCGGATCGCTGTCTGGCCGGCGAGATGCACGGTCAGAGGCGTCCCCGCGCCGGTCTCGCAATAAAGATAGGACTCGCCGCCGAGCTGCTCGACCGACTGCACGGTGACCGCATGGCCGGCCGCATCGCCGACAATCAGATGATCGGGCCGGATGCCGAGCTCGGCCGCATCGCCCGGCTTCAGCCCGTCGGCGCTCACCGCGGCCCGGTAGTCGTTGCCGGCCGCGTCCGACACCACCACCCCGTCAGCGCGGATCTCGCGCACGGTGACGTCTACGAAATTCATCCGCGGCGAGCCGATGAAGCCGGCAACGAAACTGTTGGTCGGCTGGTTGTAGAGCTCCAGTGGCGTTCCGGCCTGTTCGATACGCCCTTCGCGCAAAACCACGATCTTGTCGGCCATCGTCATCGCCTCGACCTGGTCGTGGGTGACATAGATCATCGTGTTGCCGAGCCGTCGGTGCAGCGCTGCGATCTCGCCGCGCATGGTGACCCGCAATTCGGCGTCGAGATTGGACAGCGGCTCGTCGAACAGGAACACGCGCGGCTCGCGCACCACCGCCCGCCCGATCGCGACACGCTGCCTTTGCCCGCCCGAAAGCTGTTTTGGGCGTCGCTCGAGATAGGGGCCGATCTGCAGCATGGTCGCCGCCTCGTCGACGCGACGCTCGATCTCAGGCCTGGGCGTGCGGATATTCTCCAGGCCGAAGGCCAGGTTCTGGCGCACCGTCATATGCGGGTAGAGCGCATAGGTCTGAAACACCATCGCCAGCCCGCGTTCCGACGCCCGCTGCTCGTTGACGCGTTCCCCGTCGATGCGCAACTCGCCGCCGGAAATCTCCTCCAGCCCCGCGATCATGCGCAGCAGCGTGGATTTCCCGCATCCCGACGGGCCGACGAAGACGCAGAACTCGCCATTATCGATCGTCAGATCGACACCGTGAATGGCGCGGACGTCGCCATAATCCTTGATCAGCCCGTCAAGTTCGAGAACCGCCATCGTTCACACCTCTTTCCCGGCCGTCGGCATCATTTCACCCCGGACTGCGCGATGCCGGTGGTGATGTATTTCTGCAGGAAGGCGAACACGATCGTGATCGGCAGCAGGGTCAGCACCGTCATCGCCAGGAGGTTCGACCAGCTGGTCTGCAGGTCGCCCTGGAAGGAATTCAGCGCAAGCTGCAGCGTGAACTGCTCGGAGCGGGTCAGCACGATCAGCGGCCACAGAAAATCGTTCCAGCGCCACATCACTGAAAAGATCACCAGAACGGCGAGCGCCGGCGCCGATAGCGGCAGCACGATGCGCCAGTAGACCCGCCATTCGGACGCATGGTCCATGCGCGCGGCGTCGAGCAGATCGTCGGGAATGGTCAGCATATATTGCCGCAGCAGGAAAACCCCGGTCGGCGTCGCCACTGCCGGCCAGATCACCCCCCACGGCGAATTGACCATGCCCAGTTCCGAAACCACGAGATAGATCGGCACGAGATTGATCGTCGGCGGGATCATCAGCGTGGCGATGATCAGGATGAAGACGAAGGCCCGCCCCCGGAACCGGTATTTCGACAGCGCGAACGCCGCCATCGAATTGAACAGGATGGTGATAACCGTTGCGATCACGGTGATGAAGACCGAGTTCCAGAAATAGAGTGCGAAATTGAATCGCTCGAACAGCGCGGAATAGTTTTCCACCGCCAGCGCGAACTCGCGCTCCGGCACGCGGTCGTTGATGTTGACCTGCAATCGCTCGCCCGGATTTTGCGGGTCGACCATCTGGCTCATCAGCCCGATGCGACGCACCTGCGCCAGAAGCTTGCCTTCGTGCTCCCCGCCCGTCACCCGAAAAAGCTGCAACGGCTCGTCATAACCCTCGACCTCGGCATGGATCGGCGCCAGCGGCAGCAGCGAGGGCGGGTATTCCTGCAGCGCGGATTCGGTCTTGAACGACGACAGCGCCATCCAGGCGACCGGCCCGAACATCAAGACGACGGCGAGCGCCAGATAGCCGAAGGTCAGCCAGTCGGTGAGGTCGAGCCTGCCGCGGCCGCGGGTGCGTGTCAGGAAGGAGCGCAGCATCGCCTAGTCCTCCCCGCGGCCGCGCGCGGCGCGCAATTGCAACAGCGTCAGCACCATCAGAACCGCCGCCATCAAAAGCGAGGCCGCGGGGAGGACTAGGCGATGCTGCGCTCCTTCCTG
>MRWF01000259.1_pt1 | contig 11704 bp, 10 predicted proteins | sample 1013331 | NCBI WGS metagenome assembly MRWF01 (sample SAMN06117577, study PRJNA244670) | biofilm metagenome | biome: Water; feature: Cathode Biofilm; material: Biofilm; isolation source: microbial consortium enriched at the cathode of a solar microbial fuel cell | place: USA: District of Columbia ... | reverse complement strand
GGCGGGGTGGGTGTGGCGGCAGGAGGCGTGAAACTTGAACGAGGTTTCCGCCAGCGCCCAGCGCACGCCCAGCCGGTCGGTCAGCCTTGCCGGGTCGGCGTCGCTCGACATGCCGGCGCCCATGCCCTGCGCGCCTTCCAGAATGCGTTTGGCGCCGGTGAGGCCGTCGGCGGCGAGATAGGCCGCGATCAGCCCGTTGGCGGCCGCCTTGCCGGTGTGCAGCGGCTTGGAATCGGCCGCGTCGCGCAGGAACTCCCACAGCCCCGCGGCCTGCGTGCCGGCCGACCCGAACGCGTCGAGCATCGCGGCGGGATTCAGTCCCAGCAACCGGCCGGCGGCCGCGGCGGCGGCCAGCGCGCCGGCCGTGCCGGTGGTGTGGAAGATACGGTAATGCGAACGGCCGAGAAATTCGCCGATGCGGATGCCGGCCTCGTAGCCGGCCACCACGGCGGCGATGAAATCGCGCCCCGAGGCGCGGTTGGCCTGGGCGACGGCCAGCGCTGCGGGAAACACCACCGCGGCCGGATGGAAGACCGAGCCGTTGTGGACATCGTCCTGCTCGGCCACGTGCGACGCGGCGCCGTTGACCAGCGCGGCAAACAGCGGCGAGTTGGAGCCGCGGCTTGCAAGCAGTTCACTCGGCCCGTCCGCCGGCCCCATGCGCGCGGCGAAGGCGGCGACGATCTCGACCGGGCGCACCCCCTTGCCCGCGAGAGCGGAACCGGTCCAGTCGACGAACAGATCGACGGCGCGCTCGACCACCGGCTGCGGAATATCCTCATAACGCAGCCCGGCGGCAAAGGCGGCCAGCCGGGCGCTCGGGGTCTTGTCCAGGTGCTCTTGCATGGGCGCGCTCCTTCACGGCCGGCGCGAGTGACCGGCCCGCCTCATCGTGCACGTAGCGCCCTGCCGCGCAATTCGTTATTCAGGAAGCACGCCTTCAGCACAGGCGAACGCTCCCGGAGAACAGGCTATGTCCGGCCTTCGTTACGACCTGGTGGATCTGCGGCTTTTCGTCAGCATCGCGGAAGCCGGCAGCCTGACCAAAGGCGCCGAACGCGCGCATCTGTCGGTCGGCGCGGCCTCGATGCGGGTCAAGAACTTCGAAGAAGCGCTCGGCGCGCCACTATTGGTGCGCACCAGCCAGGGGGTCAGCTTGACCCCGGCCGGAGAGGCGCTGCTGACGCATGCGCGGCGGGTTTTTCGCGACCTCGAACGGCTGCATGGCGACCTGCAGGCATTCTCGCGCGGGCTGCGGGGACGGGTACGCGTGTTTGCCAACACGACGGCGATGAGCGAAATCCTGCCTGCCGCGCTCGGCACCTTCCTGGCCAAGCATCCGCATGTCGACATCGACCTGGAAGAACGGCTCAGCCCGGAGATCGCCCGCGCGGTGGCCGACGGCAGCGCCGATATCGGCATCCTGGCGGGCTCGGTGCGCACCGACGGCCTGGAGGTGCTGGCCTATCAAAAGGACACGCTGGTGCTCGCCGTTCCCGCCGGCCACGCGCTCGCCGGCGCCACGGTCGTGGACTTCGCCGAGGTGGCCCCGCTCAGCCTGGTTTCGCTGCAGCGCGGCAGCGCCATACACGGCTTTATGGAGAACATTTTCGCCGAATTGGGCGTCGTGCCCGATATCCGGATCCGAGTTTCCAGTTTTGAATCGCTGTGTCGCATGGTCGAGGCCGGCGTCGGTATCGGTATGCTGCCTGGCTCGGTGGCGAACCGGCTCAAGCAGAACCACGCCATCGCGGTCGTAAGGCTTTCCAATCCCTGGGCAGTGCGGGAACTCAAGATCTGCGTGCAGAAACTCGACGAGTTGCCGGCGTTCGGCCATGCGCTGGTCGAACATCTGGTGTCTGGCGTCCGCGCGGCGTGATGGGCGCGCCGCCCGCTCAGCGTCCCTCGCCGGTGAAATAGGCCAACGATCTGCGCAGATCCTCGGCCCGAAAGCCGCGGCCGATCACCACAACCACATTGTCGTCGTCGGTCGGCTTCGCGCCGGCTTCCGGCACGATTTCGGGCTGCTGGACGACCTTGCGCACGCTCTGAAGAAGCAGTCGGCCGGCGGGTGTGCGCACCACGCCCTTGACCCGCATGATGTCGTCGCCGCGCGCGTGTAGCAGCGCGCTCAGCCAGACCGAAAAGGCCGGCCAGTCGGTCGCCTCGGAAAGGTCGAGCCGCGTGGCGGCGATCGGCGACGGCGTGCCCTCGCCTTCGGCCGGCAGGATCGCGACCGGCTCGATACCGGCATGGTCCGGCAGGCCGGCGCCGCTGCCCATGGCCGCCCCCGCTATCGCCGCGCCGGGATTGAGCGCGTGCAGAGTGGCGACGAGCCGGGCGAGATCGGGCCCGGCGGCGGCGTCGACCTTGGTCACCAGCAGCCGGTCGGCGGTCTCGATCTGACGTAGGGTCAGCGGCTCTTTGCGCATCTGGTCGAGGCCGTAAAGCGCGTCGATGGCGATAACGATCTCATCAACCATCAGATGATGGATCAGGACCGGGTCGGTGCGGATCGTGTCGACGATCGGGCCGGGATCGGCCAGGCCGCTGGTTTCCAGGACCACGCGATCGAGCGAGGCAAGCGCGTCATCGCCGCCGACGCGCGCGTCACAAATGGCGCGTAACAGGGCAACCAGCGCCTCGCGCCCCTCGCAGCAGGCACAGCCTCCCGCCAGCACCCGCAGTTCGGCCGACCGTGCCAACAGCGCATCGTCGACCGGTACCTCGGCCGCCTCGTTGACGATCACCAGCGCGTCCTTCATCTGCCCGTGATGCAACTGGTGACGCAGCCAGGTCGTCTTGCCCGAGCCGAGAAACCCGCCGAGCACGGTCAGCCGCATGCGCCCGTCGCGGGTCTCGCTCATATGTCCTCGCGCCGGTCCGCGTCGCCCGCTTCGGCAAGGAAACGCGGGTCGAGCGGGTCGATGACGTGTCCGCTCATGCGTTCGGCCGCCTGCCATACCTCGTTGACGTCGCCGACCATCTCGTGCCGGCCGGTGCGATCGGACAGCGTGACGCCGGGCGTGGCACCGTCGTCATGCACGCTCAAGCCGAACGCCGGCAGCACGGATTGCAGCAATTGGGCCCGGCGGAAACGCGCCCGCAAGCGGTCGGTCGGCGTCGAGGCGCCGGCCTCGGTCCAGTGCCCCGGGACGGACGGAAAACCGCAATTGGCACACATTTGTCTTCTCCTTCGATCGCGGCGGACGGCGCCGAACGCCGCCCGCCCCTGTCCAACCGATCAGATGACGGGCGGCCGCTGTTTGCCCTCGAACGGATAACGCGCGCGGAAATCCTCGGCAATCTCCTCGAACGGCACCCAGCGCACGCCGTCATGGCCGTTAATATAGTCGATCAGCCTTTCGAGCATCAAAAGCACCTGCGGGCGGCCGCTGACGTCGGGATGGATGGTAAAGCAGAATGCGGCGTAATCCATCTCGCGATAGACCCAGTCAAACTGGTCGCGCCACAACTCCTCGATGTCGCGCGGGTTCACGAAGCCGTGGCTGTTGGGCGACTTCTTGATGAACATCATCGGCGGCAGGTCGTCGACATACCAGTTGGCGCCGATCTCGACCAGGTCGATCTCCTTGCCGTGCTCGAGCGGCTTCATCCACTCCTCCGCCTTCTTGGAGTAGTCGATCAAAGTCCACTTGTCGCCGACACGGGCATAAAAGGGCTGGAAGTCGCGATAGCCCTGGCTGTGGTCGTATTTGAAGCCGTATTTCTGCAACAAGGCGGCGGTGCTGTTCGACATCTCCCACCACGGCGCGACGTAGCCGCGCGGCGCCTTGCCGCTCATCTTCTCGATCAGCTCGACCGACCTGGCCAGCACCGCCTCCTCCTGGGTCGGCGTCATGGCGACCGGATTTTCGTGCGTATAGCCATGGGCACCGATCTCGTGGCCCTCGTCGACGATCTGCCGGCACTGGTCAGGAAAGGTTTCCAGCGAGTGGCCGGGAATGAAGAAGCTGGTGCGCAGGTCGTATTTCTTGAACAGCCGCAACAGCCGCGGCACGCCGACTTCGGAAGCGAACACGCCGCGCTGGATATCGGACGGGGAATCCCCGCCGCCATAAGAACCGATCCACCCGGCCACCGAGTCGATATCGGTGCCGAACGAACAGAAAATCTCTTTCTTTGCCACTTCGAGTCCTCCTTCCAGGTGAAAACCGAATCTTTCTTCCGCGCCGCGTCCGCCAAGACGGTGCGCGCGATCGATGACACCGCCGGGTCCTGGTCCCGAAGCCGATGTCGCGCCGGTCCCGCACGGGGCCAGCTTGGTCGAGGAACTTCCAGGATGCTATAGAAGCGCTACGATATTAGCAATTCTCCTTCCATTTTATAGCTTTAGCCCGCATTCCGGATCAATTGATATATAATCTGATATCAATTGATCCGAATCCGGTATCGCCAACCAAACGGCTTACACGCCGATCGGCATATGCTCGGCTGACCGCTGCACGGCGCGCGGCGCGGTCAGTTCCTTCCAGGTCGACAGCGCCCGGTTGACGGCGGAAAACGGCGGACGTTTGACGAAGCGGCCACGCCCCGGCCGCGGCTCGTTGGAGCCCTCTTCGCCCCAGACCACCTCGCCGCGCGAGAGCGTGTAGCGCGGCATGCCGCGCACCTCGTGCCCCTCGAACACGTTGTAGTCGATGATCGATTTCTGGGTTGCGGCGGTGATCGTCTTCGATTTCTTCGGATCCCAGACCACGATGTCGGCGTCGGCGCCGACCATGACCGCCCCCTTGCGCGGATAGATGTTGAGGATCTGGGCGATGTTGGTGGAGGTGACGGCGACGAACTCGTTCATGGTCAGCCGGCCGGTCTCCACGCCGTGCGTCCACAACAGCGACAGCCGGTCTTCCAGCCCGCCGGTGCCGTTCGGAATTTTCGTGAAGTCGGTGCGTCCGAACTGTTTCTGCTCGGTGGTGAAGGCGCAATGGTCGGTGGCGACGACCTGCAGCGAGCCGGCCGACAACCCGGCCCACAGCGATTCCTGGTGCTGCCTGTCGCGGAAGGGCGGGCTCATCACCCGTCGCGCGGCGTGGTCCCAGTCGGCATTGGCGTATTCGCCCTCGTCGAGCAGAAGATGCTGGATGAGCGGCTCGCCGTAGACGCGCATGCCTTTCTGACGCGCGCGGCGGATCGCCTCGTGCGCCTGCTCGCAGGAAGTGTGGACGATATAGACCGGCACGCCGGCGGCGTCGGCGATCATGATGGCGCGGTTCGTCGCCTCACCCTCGACTTCGGGCGGACGCGAATAGGCGTGCGCCTCGGGTCCGGAAATGCCCATTTCGAGACATTTCTGCTGCAGGGCGGCGACCAGATCGCCATTCTCGGCGTGCACCAGCGGCAGGGCGCCCAGCGAAGCGCAACGGCTGAACGAGGCGAACATCTCGTCGTCGTTGACCATCAGCGCGCCCTTATAGGCCATGAAATGCTTGAAAGTGTTGACGCCGCGCCCGACCACCGTGGCCATATCGTCGAATATCTGCTTCGACCAGCCGGTCACCGCGACATGGAAGGAATAGTCGGAGGAAGCCTGGCGCGCGGCGCGCTCCTCCCAGGCGTCGAGCGCCTTGAGCATGCCGTCCTCGCCGGGAACGACGAAATCGACCACCATGGTGGTGCCGCCCGACAGCGCGGCGAAGGTGCCGCTTTCCCAGGTCTCGGCTGTAGTGGTGCCCATGAAGGGCATTTCCAGATGGGTATGAGGATCGATGCCGCCCGGCATGATGTAGGCGCCCTCGGCGTCGATGACCTTGTCACCGGCGAGATTGTCCCCGATCGCGGCGATAGTCTCGCCCTCGATCAATATATCGGCCTCGTAGCTGCGGTCGGCAGCCACCACGGTTCCACCCTTGATCACGGTCGACATCGTGTCCTCCTTGCCTGGTTCAAAATCCGTCAAGCCGCCGCGACGACCGCGCCGACGTCTTCTTCGTCACATCGGCGGCGGCACGGCGCCCTTGCGCTCGACGATCAGCCGATAGGCATCCGGCTCGCGATGGCGCGCGAAATCGAAGATGGTCTCGCGATAGCGCTTGCCGATATCGAGATCGCAGCGCGCGGTGATGACCTCGTCGCCGATGGTCGAGGCCATGGCGACAATCTCGCCGGACGGAGAGATAATCACGCTCTGGCCGACCATGTTGGAACCTTCCTCCACGCCGCATTTGGCCGTGCCCACAACCCAAGTCGCGTTCTGATAGGCACCGGCCTGCATCGACAGATGATTGTGGAACTGCGTCAGGCTGTCGATGTCGGGATGCTGGGTATGGTCGTAGGGCGTGTTGTAGCCGAGTACGACCATCTCCACCCCCTGCAGGCCCATGACACGATAGGTCTCGGGCCAGCGGCGATCGTTGCAGATGCACATGCCCATCACGCCGCCATAGGCGCGCCAGACACCGAAGCCGAGATTGCCGGGTTCGAAATAGCGCTTTTCCAGATGCTGGTGGGTGCGGCCAGGCTGCGGTTCGTCGTGACCGGGCAGGTGCACCTTGCGGTATTTGCCGACGATCTCGCCCCTGGGGTCGACCAGGATCGCGGTGTTGAAGCGGCGCTTCTTGCCGTCTTCGTGGACGAGTTCGGCATACCCGATATTAAAGCCGATACCGAGTTTCTTGGCCTCCTCGAAGAGCGGCGCGGTCTCCGGGCCGGGCATCTCGGTTTCGTAGAAACTGTCGAGCTCAGCCTCGTCCTCGATTAGCCAGCGCGGAAAAAAGGTTGTGAAGGCGAGTTCGGGAAACACCACCAGTTCCGCGCCGCGCGCCTTGGCTTCGCGCATCATCTCGATCAGCCGGCGCACCGTGTCGCGGCGGGTCTCCGAACGGCTGATCGGTCCCATCTGGGCCGAGGCGGTGTTGATCAGTCTTGCCATTGTAGGTCTCCTTCGTTCGGCGGCCGGCCGCCTCAGACGGGTTTGCGGGCCTGCGCCCGCTTCTTCAAAAAAGCGTGGATCAAGGTGTGGTCGGCACCCTGGCCGAGTTCGGCCAGGGCAGCCGACCACAGGGCAGCCGCCTGCTCGGCCCCGCAAGCGGTCATGCCCAGCCCTTTCGCCAGATCGCTGGCGGTATGAAGGTCCTTGGCCATCAGGGCCATGGCGAACCCGGAGGCGAAACCGCCCGACAGAATGTGCGGCTTCAGCTTCACCTCGGTGGAATTGTTGCGACCGGTCGATGCGTTGAAAATGTCGACCAGCGTGCCGGGATCGACGCCGAAAGCCTCGCCGATCAGCGTCGCCTCGCAGGCCGCGGCCAGGCCTGCGGCCGACACGTAGTTGTTGAGCGCCTTGGCGGCGTGGCCGCAGCCGAGCGGGCCGGCATGAATGACCGTCGTGCCCATGGCGTCGAGCAGCGGCCTGGCCCGGGCAACATCGGCGTCGCGGCCGCCGGCCATGATGCACAGCGAGCCGTCGCGTGCCCGGGCCACCCCGCCCGACACCGGAGCATCCACAAGCGCAAGTCCCTTTTCCGCAAGGCCGGCGCCGAGCAGGCGCGTGCCCATCGGGGCCGACGAACTCATATCGACGACCAGAGCCCTTTCGTTCAGGGCTGCCGCCACGCCGCCCGCGCCCAACAGCACGTCGCGGACCACATCCCCGTCGGGCAACATGGTCACAACGATGTCGCAGCCCGCGACCGCCAATGGCGCATTGTCAAATACGCGCGCGCCCGCGGTGGCGAGCGCCTGGCGGGCATCCGCGTTTGTATCCACGCCACGCAGATCGAAGCCGGCCGCGACGAGGCGCTCGGCCATCGGCCGGCCCATCATGCCGAGCCCGATGAACGCGATAGGGCCCGTGTCGCCAGACGCCGTCGCCGTCACACGTCCAGCTCCTTGAACACGTCCTTGGCGATACGAAAACAGTCGAGCGCCGCCGGCACGCCGCAATAGACGCCGATCTGCAGGAAAATCTCCTTCAGTTCGTCCTTGGTGAGGCCGTTATTGAGCGCGCCGCGCAGATGCAGCTTGAACTCCTGCGGCCGGTTGAGCGCCGCCGTCATGCCGAGGTTGAGAATGCTGCGGTCGCGCCGTTCGATGCCGGGCCGGTTCCAGATCTCGTCCCAGCACCATTCGGTCGTGAGCTGCTGCATGGCCCAGTTGAACTCGTCGGCCTGTTCGAGCGACGTATCCACATACTCCGCGCCCAGCACGGCGCGCCGTGTTTTCAGCCCACGCTCGAACTTTTCCGATCTTGGTTTTGGTCCGCTCATCGTCCCTGTCCTTGCCGCCTCGTCGTTGTCAGCTACGCATCCATGTCGGCTCGAACAGGCCGCCCAGCAGCCGCTCGATCTCCAGCCCGACGCTCATTAGCCGCACGTCGTGGCCGTGGAGCCCCGAAATCAGGATGCTTGTGGGAAGCCCGTTTCCGTCACGCCCGATCGGCAGAGCCAGGCCGCACAGACGCAGAATGTTGCCGAGCATCGTGTTGCGCAGCGTGCGCAGATTGACCCGGTGAAAAAGGTCGTCGTCGGCCTCCAGCGGCGCGACCTCCGGCGCCGTCGTCACCGTGGTCGGCATCAGCAGGAAAGCGCCCGCCAACTCCGTCTCGAGATGCGCGATCGCGGCGGCGCGCTCCGACTGGACCGACTGCAGGTCATGGGCCGACATCGCCTTGCCCTGCAGGATGCGATGGGTCACCCGGCGGTCGATCCGGCCACCGTCGGGTCCGTCCACCAGTCGGTGATATTCGTGATAGGCTTCGGCCGCCGCCAGCGAGCCGTGACTGGCCGTCATGCGGCTGGCCATCTCCAGCGCCTCGACGGGGCGCCGTTCCACCGTGGCGCCAGCCTGTTCCAGCCGTTCGATCGCGGCTTCGTAATTGTCCAAAACCGCCTGTTCGGCCTCGTCCAGCACGAGGTTCGTGGCGGCTACGAAACGGGTCGCGGACAGATCCGCGCGCCGGGCTTCCGTCGCGGGCGCGCCCCGCAAGACCATGTCGAGCATCACGCAGTCGGCCACGCTGCGGCCGAGCGGTCCGATCGTATCGAGCGTGCGGGAGAGCGGTACCATGCCGGTCTTGTCGATCCGTCCTTCGCTGGTCTTCAGCCCCACGACCCCGTTGAGCGAGGCGGGGATGCGCACCGAACCGCCCGTATCGGTCCCGATCGAACACGGCACCAGCCCTGCCGCGACCGCCGCCCCCGAGCCCGAGGACGACCCGCCGGGCGAACGGGCGACCCGGCGGTCGTTGGGATTGATGGGCGTGCCGTAATGAGGGTTGAGGCCAAGCCCGGAATAGGCGAATTCGGTCAGGTTGAGCTTGCCGAGCGTCACCATGCCCGCCGCCGCCGCATTGGCAACGCAAAACGCATCGCGCCGTTTGGGCGCCGAGTCGCGATAGAGCGCCGAACCTGCCGTGGTTGCGGCGCCGGCCGTGTCGAAAAGGTCCTTCCAGGCGATCGGCACCCCGTCGAGCGGTGACAGCGGCCGCCCCTCGCGAAAACGCCCAGCCGCCGCGCGGGCTTCCTTGCGCGCTCGTTCATGCATGACCGCTATGAAGATGCGATCGGCCTTCGCATCGTCGATGCGCTCCAGAAAATACTCTGTCATGGCGACCGGATCGGCCTCGCCGTTGCGATAGGCCAATGCGATTTCGCCGGCCGTGCGACGGGCAATCGCCTCGATCTCTTTCACTGTTTCGCTCCTTCGCGGTCGTCACCCGCCGGGGCTTCTCAAGCCGCCCGTGGTGAGATAGGGTCACAACATTGCTGCCTGCCCGCGCGCATTCATCGCGCCGTTTGCGACGCAATGCGGCCGATGCATTCCCCGCCCGGCGCGTCGGGAATTTGCCCTTGCGGGGCGGCGAAGCACCCGTTTTCGGACAAAGACCATCCCGTGCGGCACGCCGAAAGGCGCGACGCATCATGGCGGACGACACCGCCAAGCGGTTTTGCGGATTGGATCAGCTGTTCAGTCGGTTCTTATCCTTCCGTTCTCGTCACGTTTTGCGTCTGAATGCCCGCGCCGCCCGTCAGTGGGCCGCGTAAGGCTCCGGCACGCCGGTATCGACCCGGTCGAGCACATGCGCGTGTTGCTTGTCCCATCTCGCCGCCACGGCATCGCCGGGTCCGATCGGCTCGACGAAATAGTCGTGGTCGGGGACGTTGGCCACGAAGGTGTCCATGCCCGGAACCTGCAGGCTCACCTTCACGAAATTGCCTTGATACTCGATGGAATCGACGGTGCCGAAAACGGCATTGTCTGCCGCCTGGGTGTCGGCGTCGGTGCGCTTGCGAATCGCGATGTAGTCGCGGCGCACGGAAAAGGACATGTCCTCGCCCACTGACGGAACGACACTCTGCTGGGGAAGCTCAAACGTCTCGCCGCGCGCACTCTTAAGCCTGGCGACGCCGCCCTCAACGCCCTCCACCTTTCCGGTGAGCACGTTTTGCGCACCCATGAACCGGGCCACATAGGGGGTAGCGGGGCTGTTGTAGATTTCGCGGGCACTGGCGGCCTGATCGATGCGGCCGGTATCCATCACCACCACCATGTCGGCAAGGGCGATCGCCTCGGGCTGGGTGTGGGTGACGTGCACGAAGGTAATGCCGAGTTCGGCCTGTAGCGTCTTGAGCTCCACGCGCATCTGCAGGCGCAAAAATTCGTCGAGCGCCGAAAGCGGTTCGTCGAGAAGCAGCACGCGCGGATTGGTGATCAGCGAACGCGCCAGGGCGACGCGTTGCTGCTGGCCGCCCGAAAGCTGCGCGGGCATGCGGTCGCGCAAATGCGCGAGCTGGACGCGTTCGAGCATCTCGTCGGCGCGCTTGCGGCGTTCGTCTTTTCCAACGCCGCGCATCTTCAGATAGAACGCGACATTGTCGCGAATGCTTAAATGCGGAAACAACGCGTAGCTCTGGAACATCATCGCCGTGCCGCGCTGCACCGGCGGCAGACCGACCACCGAGGTGTCGCCGATGGTGATCTCACCCGATGTCGGGGTCTCATGCCCGGCGATCATGCGCAGGATCGTCGTCTTGCCGCAGCCCGAGGGGCCGAGAAGGCAACAATAGGATCCGTGCGGAATGGTCAGGTTGATGTCCTTGACCGCATGGGTGTCGCCGAATTTCTTGGTCAGACCGACCAGGCGGATTTCGCCGGAATTCGACGTATCGGTCGCCGAGGCGCCGGACGGGGCAGTAACAGGTGTGAAGTTCATCTATTTCGACCGTCTGCGTTGAATGAGGATGATCGAGCCCAGGGCCACGGCGATCACGAAGAACGAGATCACCGTCGTCACCGTGCCCAGTGCGTAGAGCGCCGGCGAAGTGACGTTGGTCGTCATCGTCCAGATCTCCAGCGGCAGGGTGTTTTTGGTGCCGACTGTCAGCCAGCTGCGCGGGAATTCGTCGTAAGACAGCGTGAAGCCGAACAGCGCGACCGCGATCATGCCGGGAAACACGATCGGCACCACAACGTCCTTGATCGACTGCCAGCGGCTGGCCCCGAGGTCGAAAGCGGCTTCCTCGTAGGACGGGCTCAGCCGCCCGAGGATCGCGAACATGATCAGCAGGCCGAACGGCAGCGTCCATGTCAGGTGGGCGCCCAGCGCCGTACCGTACCAGCTCGCCGACAGGCCGAGGAACTGGGCGGTGACCAGAATGCCGATCGAAAGCACCAGACCGGGAATGATCAGGCTGGCGATCGCCATGTAAAACAGCGCGCCCGAGCCGCGAAAACGACGGCGGAA
>MRWF01015372.1_pt1 | contig 11873 bp, 11 predicted proteins | sample 1013331 | NCBI WGS metagenome assembly MRWF01 (sample SAMN06117577, study PRJNA244670) | biofilm metagenome | biome: Water; feature: Cathode Biofilm; material: Biofilm; isolation source: microbial consortium enriched at the cathode of a solar microbial fuel cell | place: USA: District of Columbia ... | reverse complement strand
GGTATCGGGCCGCTCGCGGCGATTTCGCTCGCCCTGCCGATGACATATTATCTCGACCCGACCGCCGCCCTGATCATGCTCGCCGGCATCTTCTACGGTGCGCAGTATGGCGGATCGACCGCCTCGATTCTGTTGAATCTGCCGGGCACGGCGACCGCGGCGATCACCTGCCTGGACGGCTATCCGCTCGCCAAGCAGGGCAAGGCGCCGCTGGCTCTGTTCGTGACAGCGATAAACTCCTTCGTCGGCTCGTCCTTTGCCATCGTCCTGGTGATGGGATTTGCTCCCGTCATTGCGGAGCTGGCGCTGGAATTCTCGTCGGCGGAATATTTCTCGGTAATGCTGCTGGGGCTGATCGCCGCCTCCACGATGACCGTCGGTTCGCCCTTCAAGGGGCTTGCCATGGTCGTGTTCGGGGTCGCCCTGGGACTTGTCGGAACCGACGTCAATACCGGCATGTTCCGCTTCAATTTCGGCATCCTGCAACTGGCTGACGGCTTCAGTCTCGTTGCGCTTGCGATGGGCTTGTTCGGCGTCGCCGAAATCATCGCGAATATCGGTGGCGTGCAGGGCAAGCCCATGGCCCTGGGCCGAATCGGGTTTCGTACGATGTGGCCCAAGCGCCACGAGTGGAAACGCATCTGGAAGCCGACCTTGCGGGGATCGGTGATCGGATCGTTCGTCGGCGCGCTGCCGGGCACCGGACCCGGCATTGCGTCGCTCATGGCCTATGCTGCCGAGAAGCGGCTTTCCAAGACACCGGAAGAATTCGGCAAGGGTGCGCTCGAAGGCATCTCGGCACCCGAAGCGGCAAACAACGCTTCGGTCCAGGCGGCGTTCATCCCGACGCTCAGCCTCGGCATACCCGGCGACGCCGTCGTCGCCGTGTTGCTCGGCGCGATGATCCTGCATGGCATCACGCCGGGGCCGAACCTGATCAACGACCAGCCCGAGATGTTCTGGGGCCTGATCATCAGTTTCTGGATCGGAAACCTGATGCTCCTCGTTTTGAACATACCGCTGATCGGTCTGTGGGTACGGCTTCTGTCGATTCCCTATCACCTGCTTTATCCGGCGATCCTGGTCTTCATATGTGTCGGCGTCTATTCCTCCGACAACAACGTCTTCGACATCTTCGTCGTGCTCGGCTTCGGTGTTCTCGGCTACCTGATGCGCATCTTCGATTACCCGGCAATGCCGGTTCTGCTCGGGTTCATCCTGGGCCCGCTGATGGAGGAACATTTTCGCCGTGCCCTGCTGCTCGGGCGGGGCGACATCACGACCTTCATCGACCGGCCGATAAGTCTGGCATTCCTGTTGGTCAGCGCCGCCTTCCTGTCCGCCGCCTTTCTGCCGGGGCTTCGCAAGCGGTTCGCCGGCAACTGAACGGTCTGCCGCTCGGACCGGACAGGGGCCATGCCTCCAGGGATAGATCACATGGCGGATGGACCCGGTGGCGACCAGTCGTGTGATGCGAATGCGCATCCACGGTTTCGATCAGTCTGAAACCCCGGAGGCGATGTCACCCGTAAGGCGGCTTTCTTTCGAAAACAGTTCGAGGATCTTGAGTGCGGGTGGGGAGAGCGCGCGACCGTGGCGTTTGTAGACATACAACGCGCTGCTGATTTGCGGCTCGACCAGGGGGATAATCCGCACCTGAAAATCCTTCTGGAGCGCGTCCGCGTATTTTGGCGCCGTGGTGACCCCGCCGCCCTGTCCGGCCAGCGCCAGCGCAGTGGTCAGGCGTTCGACGACGGTCGCATCCTCGGGCAGGCGTGATCTATCCAGCTGGCCGAGCGCGGCCTGGATCTGCTTGCCGAAAGTGCTTGGGTAATAGATCCATTTTTCGTTGCGCAGCTCACTCCACCGGACTGAGTCGCGTTGGGCTGCATGGTGCGACTTGGCGCAGACAAGGCAGATCGGCACGCTGCACAAAAAAATGCGTTCGACGCCCGGGTCGCTCGACCGTTCGGGGCCGATCCCCAGTTCAACGGCGCCGCGCGCCACTTCCAGCGGGATGTTGTTCAACGTGGTGTCGTGCAGCTTGATCGAGATCGACGGATGCGTGTTGTTGAAGGCTGTCAGTATCGGCGGCATCAGCGTGCAGGCCATGATCTCCGGCACGGCCATGCGCAGAGACCCGCTTTGCAACTGCCGGATCTCGGACGCGCGCGAGGCAATCAGATCCAGCTCGTCCATCATGCGCCGGGCGATCGGTTCAAGCTGGCGTCCCATCTCCGTTAGGATCAGGCGTTTTCGCTCACGGCTGAACAGATCGAGGCCGAGCTCGATTTCCAGCTGACGTATGATCATGCTGACGGCGGACTGGCTCAGATGCAGACGGTGCGCGGCACGCGTGAAGCTGCCGCTCTCCACGGTAGCCAGAAACGCACGGAGTTGTCGCAGACTTACGTTCATAAGGCCGTCTTATGATGTGAGTGAAACTTCGCGTTTGACGCTGCTACGATATCGATTACTTTTATCGAGGCTCTTCGTATCGAGATGAGATTGCGCATTATGCCGAATATTACTTTCATAAACACTGAAAATATCTCGCAATCCATAGATGTTTTGGTTGGAGAAACATTGATGCGTGCCGCGGTAAACAACAATATTGATGGTATTTTGGGGGAGTGTGGCGGCGCTTGCTGCTGCGCGACGTGCCATGTTTACGTTGACGCGACTTCTGTCCCTGACGTGCCGCGCATCGGGGAAATGGAACGGCAGATGCTGGACCACGTTGCCGCGCCCCGTCGTGATGACAGCCGGCTTGCGTGTCAGCTCGTCGTCGATCCTTCAATGGAGGGATTGCGCGTGAGGATACCGCAGACACAGCTTTGAACACCTGAAAATCAGATTGGAACCTGCGGATCGTCCGCGCCCCGCCTTGAAGAAGTGGATTACATTATGAGACAGAAATCGTTCAGCATCGGGCCGGAAGATAGCCCGTGGGAGCCTGCCGATTACAATATCACCTGGACGGACGGGAAGGAATATGGCCGCTTCCGCCGCGTTCTGCGGCGTGACGACCATGGCCTCACGATCATCGCACGCTTCGTTGCCCCGGAAGGCAAGGCCTGGAAAATCGTCGGCCGCGCGCCGGAACTGGGTGAGGAAGTATATCTGCTCAAGGGTGCCTACTACGATACCCAGGGCAGAATCGTCGCGCCAGAGGGGTCTTTCATGTTCAACGCGCCCGGCGCCCTGCATGGCGGCATTTCCACCGACATGACGGCATTGATCCATTGGTGCAGCGGCAAGCCCGACGATATCGTGTCGACCGAGTTGATCGATTTCGTCGCTCGCGCTGACGCGGCCTCCTGACCCAAGACATAGCTCGATGGAGGCTGTTCGGCGTCTGCGCCAAGCCTCGGCCAGCGCGGTTCGTTTTCGGGTAATCGATCGTCGGGCAGACCCGTTCCAAGGCCCCGTTCCAAGGTCTTGACATCGTCCTGTCCGGCGGTCCCTGACGTCACGCACTCGCTCGCATCGCCAGCGCGCACAACGACCACGATTCCATCAGCCGCCGCGCATCGCTCGACGCCATCGCCGACCTAGCAGGCGCTCGGCGCGCCGCATCCTCCGGGTCATCGGCCTGGCATGCCGGGCCAGCGCGATGGATGGGCGGTGCTCCCGTGCAAGCCGTCAGGTCCGACGTGACCGGTAAAGACCTCGCGGCGAAGCTGGCTATTTGGGCGGCCACCGGTCTCCGATTGCCGCGCGCTCAATCAACCCGTGGAAATGACGCAGTATTTTCTGCTCGAAGCCGGACGCGGCGATATCGGGAAGGTGGCTGGCTGGGGAACCTGGATTCAATCTCCGAATCAGTCCGATCTCAGCATCTTCAATGACTTAGCTGAACCAGCGTTCGCTATGTGGGGGCCTTCTGTGGGGTATGTCAACATTTTGTACGGGCGGCACGTTGATGCGCGTTCTACAGCCGCATAGCATCCACATCCACAGTCATGCAGGGGGCGGCGCATGAAGTCGGATCAGTTGACCTGAGCCCTGACTTCCCTCCAGTTGTTTGGAGAGTCCTGGGTTTCATTTCTGGCCTTATGCGGCCTGCATTTCCAGCCTGATTTTCGTGGCGAACTCGGCCGGCGGGATGTTGCCGAGAGCTGAGTGTGGTCTGTGGTTGTTGTAATCCTCCTTCCAGTTGGCGATGGCGGTCCGGGCTTCGGCAAGTGACGAGAGCAGCGTCTCGTTCAGCAGTTCATCGCGAAAGCGGCCGTTGAAGCTCTCGACAAAGGCATTTTGCGTGGGCTTGCCCGGGGCGATGTAGTGCCATTCGATGCCGGCTTCCTGGCACCATTTGAGTATGGCCATACTGGTCAGCTCGGTGCCGTTGTCGCTGACGATCGTGTTCGGCCGGCCGCGACGGGCGATGACCGCATCGAGTTCGCGAACCACGCGCCGGCCGGAAAGCGAGGTGTCTGCAATCAGCGTCAGGCATTCGCGGGTGAAGTCGTCGACAACGGCCAGAGCATGGCGTTGTCGAGCATCGCTTCGGCCAGCAACCGCTTCAGCTTGGCATTCTCGTCTTCCAGAGCCTTCAGCCGCCGGGCGTCCGACACCTCCATGCCGCCGAACTTGGCCTTGTATTTGTAGAAGGTCGCCTCCGAGATGCCGTGCTTGTGGCAAACATCGGCGGTCTTCACTCCCGATTCCTGCTCCTTCAGGATCGCTATGATCTGCTCTTCCGTGAACCGTGAACCGTGAACCGTGAACCGTGAACGCTTCATTCGTCCGTCTCCGTGATCGACGGACTCTACAAAAATCTGGAGGAGATTCAGGGGCTCAGGTCACTATCCAGCGCGCATCAATGGGCGACCTGGGCGGGACGTTCTATGATCGTCCCATGGCCGCTGATCCGAAATGGTATTCGTTCGGGTGAGGAAATTCAGCGGGGTAGGGGTGTCAATTGCCCTGGCGAACTTCCACCACCGTCCGCTCGAAACACCAACTCACATCCTGCCAGTCGAAGCCGTGAAGCGTCCGGCTCCTGTCCATGCATAGAAAGATGATCGCCCTTGCATCGGGGACGGAGTCACTAGCAGAAATTTCCTTTATCTTATCAAGGACGCTTCTCTGTCGCCTTACGCAGGCATCACGGACTCCCCAATTGTCACTGCCGGGGTGCCGGAAACGGCAATCCTCTAGAATGTCCTTCACGATCTCGTTTCGGTTCCGTTGGAATGCATCGTTCATCTCTCGCACCAGCTTTGCCATTCGTTCTTTCTCGTTCAGGGATGCGGCAGGCTCAGGTCGAGAGATGGGATGCTTCGCCGGTAAGAACCGTAGCTGTATTTCAGCAATGCCGACGCCGACAATCAATGCGCCAGCGGCAGCTAAGAAAAACAGCGCAACCCTACGAATGCCCATGGTGCCTAACGCGCTTCGGGCACCCGGCTTTGCCAGCGAACTCTTCGACCTCCTCTATCGTCATGCTCCAGCCATCCCCGCTGCGGCCAGTCAGCACTACGGATGAGGTTTCGGGGTGCACGATCATATAGCCGCGACCCCGGCCCTTAGTCAGGCGGAATCCATCACCGCATTTCGCTGCAGCTCTTCGTGCCCGCGCCTCTCTTGCCCGTGCGGCCTTGTCCATAGCATGCCTCAAAATGTGAGTTTATCGACATTGGACTGTATGTAGCTGACTAGGTCCATCGCGCTCTTGGCTCCCGCCAACGATGCTGTTTCGTCTCTGTGATAATCGTAGGGCCACTCGACGCGCCTAGTCGTTACCATCGACCCCGACGCCATCTGAGTTGCTACTCGCGCCGGAGCGCACCCGTCGCGGTCTGTCGTCACCGGAGCGGCTTTATCGACGCGAATTGCGCCTGTGCGACCGGGAAAATCGTGTCCGATGATGCACACGCTCTCAGGATTGGCCGAATAGCCATAGTAGACTAGCAACCGAGCACTGTAAGATGTCAGCTTGCATTCGCGCCGGTCAGTCATCGCGTCTCGCGAGCAGTCGATAGACCATCCTCCGGCAGGGCCATGTTGCGGTCCCTTCACGCCGCCGCTACCATCTGGATAGATCGTGTACGTGAAGCCGTCAGGCGTCGTGCCCTGGCGATAAGCGGGCATGTTCAATGCCGGAATTGAGCCCGCCTTTGGAGGGAAACGGCGCTCCCCCGGATACCATCCGTCCGCGACGGGTGTTCCGGGGACGGTGACGGTCTGGCCCGCCCCCATATCGGACGTGGTGCAGCCGGCCAAAACCGCAGCAAATGCGCAAGCGAAAAAATATTTCAACTCCCACCTCCCGCTGGCAAGATGAACCATCGGCTGACAGTGGGCAACCATGTCGCGTTTCATGTCGCGTCCAGTAGCCGCGCCTCAGTGAAAACCCTTGAAAACCAAGGATCGTCACTTGCAACACAACGCAACATGAAATTGGTCGGTATTCGAGCTAAGTGCTTGAAAAGGTTTGGCTGGGGAACCTGGATTCGAACCAGGACCGACGGAGTCAGAGTCCGCTGTTCTACCGTTAAACTATTCCCCAACGGCCATGCCGGATTTCCGCCCCGCATGTTCCGGCGGCGGATCAGTGCGCGACTGAACCGGATGCGCGCGCTTCTAGCATATTCGCCGTGCCGATCAAGCCTTTCCTGAAGCTGGGCGCAATTCGCCGGGCCGGGTTGCTCGCCGTTGCGTCGATAGGGCGGCCAGCCGCCAAAACCCTTGGTGATCACGCCCCGCGCTGCTACATTGCCGGCAACTGAATGATTGCGGCGCCAGCGGCAACCTTGCGATTTGCGCGGCGCCCGAAGGACGGAAGTGTGAAGGACCTCGAGGACGGCGGAAAAACGCCGGACGCGGAGGCTCCCGGCAGTTTCCCGGGCAAACGTCGCCGCGGCAAACGCAAGGCGGCGCGGGCCAGGGCGCAAGGCCGCGCTGCTGCTGGCGGCGGTGTCGCTGGTGCGGAAAAGCCGGACGCCAATCCGCAGGATGGACAAAAACGCCGGCGCAAGAAGCGTCGCCGCGGCCGCAAGGCCTATGTGCGCGATGCCGGCAACGCCGCCGCGCCGAACATTGTCGGCAAGACGGGGGATGAGCCGACGCGTCCGGCGGTCAACGGCCATGCGCGGTCTTTGGCCCCCGGTGCGGCGCCGAGGCCGGCGCACCGGTACGACCAGGCGCCGTATCACCAGCCGCCCGCCTATGCCGCCCTCGACCTCGGCACCAACAATTGCCGTCTCCTGGTCGCCGTCCCCAACCGAGCCGGCCGGTTTCGCGTCATCGACGCGTTTTCGCGCATCGTGCGGCTCGGCGAGGGGCTGACGGCGAATGGTCGTCTTGCCGACGACGCCATGGCGCGGGCGCTCGAAGCGCTGAAAGTCTGCGCCGGCAAGCTCGAGGCGCGCAAGATCGCGCGCGCGCGCCTGATTGCCACCGAAGCCTGCCGCGCCGCCGCGAACGGTGCGGAGTTCATCGACAGGGTGCACGAGGAGACCGGTCTGGCGCTCGAGGTCATTGATCGCGAGACCGAGGCGCGGCTGGCCGTGTCGGGCTGCGGCTCGCTGGTCGAGCGCGAAACGCGCGGCGTGGTTCTGTTTGACATTGGCGGCGGGTCCTCCGAAATCGCGCTGATCGACATATCCCGCCGTCGCAGCCGCCGGCTCGCCAACCATATCGTGTCGTGGACATCGTTGCCGGTCGGCGTCGTCTCGCTTTCCGAGCGTTTCGGCGGCCGCCACGTGACGCCGGAGATCTTCGCCGCCATGGTCGACGACGTCGTCGGGATGATCGATGCCTTCGACGGGCGCGACCGTCTGGGCGCCGTTGCTACCGGCGAAGGGTTTCACCTGCTTGGCACCTCCGGCACCGTGACGACGCTCGCCGGCATCTTTCTGGATTTGCCGCGCTACGACCGCCGCCGCGTCGACGGCTTGTGGATGAACGATGTCGACGTGGACCGCATGGTCGAGACCCTGGTTGGCTGGGGGTTCGACGAGCGGGTGAAGAACCCATGCATCGGCGCGGATCGCGCCGACCTCGTGCTCGCAGGCTGTGCAATCCTCGAGGCGATCCGGCGCACCTGGCCGGCGACCCGGCTGCGGGTCGCCGATCGCGGCCTGCGCGAGGGCATTTTGACCGAACTGATGGCGGAGGACCGGGTCTGGGACCGCGACCGCCGCGCACGGAGCCATGTCTCGTGAAGAAACCAGGTCCGAAACCGGGCGCACGGGCGCTGAAGGCCCGGGTGAAAAAGAAGCGCGGTCTCAAGGCCTCGTCGCGGCGCTGGCTAGAGCGGCATCTGAACGATCCTTACGTGCACCGCGCCAAGGCCGACGGCTACCGCTCGCGCGCCGCCTTCAAGCTGATCGAGATCGACGACCGGCAAAAGCTGCTCAAGCCGGGCGCGCGCGTCATCGATCTGGGCGCGGCGCCAGGCGGCTGGTCGCAGGTGGCGGTGCAGCGCACCGGCTCCGATCCGGCTGCGCCCACCGTCGTGGCGATCGACTATCTCGACATGGACGCGATAGTCGGCGTGACGTTTCTGAAAATGGACTTTCTCGACGACGATGCGCCCGAGCGGCTGCTCGAAGCGCTTGGCGGGGCTCCCGATGTGGTGTTGTCGGACATGGCCGCGCCGACCACCGGTCACAAGCGCACCGACCATATCCGCACCATGCATCTGTGCGAGGTGGCGGCCGATTTCGCGATTCAGGTGCTGCGTCCGGGCGGGCATTTTTTGGCCAAGACCTTCCAGGGCGGAACCGAAAACGACCTGCTGACCCGGCTCAAGCAGAATTTCGCCAGCGTGCACCACGTCAAGCCGCCGGCCTCGCGCGACGAATCGGTCGAGCTCTACCTGCTCGCCAAGGGTTTTAAGGGACGCAAAGAGGACTGAGCGGTCCTCAACGCGGCGGCAGCACCTGCGAGCGGGCATTGTCGCCGCCCAGCCTATGGCCTGAGACCGCGTTTCCGGCAGTCGGATGCAGCATCCAGAACGGCAGGGCCGCCATGGCCGCCACGCCTGCAACGATGAAAAACGCGATCTGGAACGCGCCGGCCTGCAGCGGCTGGCCGGAGATCGTCGTCACGGCCTCCAGGATGACGCCGGCCAACGCCACGCCGAGCGCGATGCTGACCTGCTGCGTCACCGCCGCGATCGCGGTCGCCTGTCCGGCCCTTGCGTCGTCGAGATCGGCAAATACGAGCGCGTTGACCGAGGTGAAGAACAACGAGCGCAGAAAGCCGGCTGCGATCAGCACAGCCATGATCACCCAGACCGGGGTACCGGTGCTGAACAGGCCGGCTGCCGCGATCATCAGCGCTCCGCCGAGGGCGGCGACGATCAAAACGGTGCGGAAGCCGCCGCGTCTGAGCGTGCGCCCCGCAAAGAATTTCATGCCGATTGCGCCGATTGCGCCGGTAAAGGTCAGCATGCCTGCTTCGAAAGGCGTCATGCCGAAGCCGAGCTGGAACATCAGCGGCAACAGGAAAGGCGTCGCTCCGGATCCGAACCGGAAGACCGATCCGCCGGTGATCGCGGCGCGAAAGCTGGCATTGCCGAACAGGCTGAGGTCAAGGATCGGGCGCGTGGCGCGGCGTGCGTGTGCGAGATAGAGCCCGGTCGCGGCAAGACCGATGCCCAGCGTGACCAGGCCGACGACAGGCGGCAGGGCCGGCAGGCTGACCACCGACAGGCCGAACACGATGCCGGCCGCGGCAAGGCCGGACAAAACGAAGCCGCGCATGTCGATCGGCGCCGTTCCCTCGCCGCCGGCTTCCGGCAGCAACAGCGCGGCGGCCACGATGCCGGCGAGCCCGATCGGCACGTTGATCAGGAAAATCCAGTGCCAGCTCACGAAAGTAGTGATGAAGCCGCCCACAGGCGGACCGAGCAGCGGCCCGATCAGGGCCGGCGCGGTCAGCCAGGCCATGGCCGAGACGAGGTTGCCGCGCGGTGTTGCCCTGACCAGCAACAGGCGCGCCACCGGCGTCATCATCGCACCGCCCATGCCCTGCAGGAAGCGCGCCAGCACAAAGCCTGACAGCGATCCGGCAAAGGCGCAGGCGATCGAGCCGACCACGAACACGCCGATCGCGGTGCAGAAGACGCGCCGTGCGCCGAACCGGTCGGCCATCCAGGCGCTGATGGGAATGAAGATCGCGACCGAAACCAGATAGGCGGTCAGCGCCAGCTTGAGCGCGATCGGATCCGTACCGATATCGGCCGCGATCGCCGGCAGCGAGGTGGCGATCACCGTGGAGTCCATCTGTTCCATGAACAGGGCGACCGCGAGCACCAGCGGAATGGTCCGGTTCAAACTGCTGTCCTGTCTGCGATTCTTCTTGCCCGGGGCGGTAGCATGTCCGGGCATGGCTGTCCCGTGCCAAAGCCGAAAATGGCCGGAGCATGGACAGGGCCGTGGACCGGGGCGGCGGTGCCTGCGGCCTAGTCTGACGGGACCGCGGGCCCGTTTTGCGCGATCTCGGCCGCGTAGCGCCGGGTTTCCTCGATCCGCTCGCCGGTCGCCGGATGGGTGGTCAGGATCGCGCCGTCGCCGGCATCGCCGAAACGTGTGCGCATCAGCTCGAAGAACCGCGCGATCGCGGCCGGGTCGCGCCCGGCGCGCGCCATGATCTCGACGCTGTAGCGGTCGGCGTCGCGCTCCTGGCGGCGTGAATAGGACAGCGCCAGCAGTGCCGACCCCTGAACCAGCAGGTCCTGCACGCCGGAGCCGACATCGCCGCCGATCACCATGATAAGCCCGACGACACCGGCGGCGCGGTAAAGCTGGCGCAGGCTGTGATCGTGCTCGACATGACCGATCTCGTGTCCGAGCACGCCGAGAACGAAGTCGTCGTCCGAACCGGCCAGTTCGATGAGTTCGTCGGTGATCACGATCGTGCCGTCGGGCAGCGCGAAGGCGTTCGGACCGATCGATCCGCCGCGGCGAAATTGCAGCTCGAACCGCGCTGCGCCGCGAGGGGCGAGCGCGGCGAGTTCATGAAAGCCGGTCGCGATTCCGGCGCGCCGTTGCTCGCTCAGCGTGCTTTGCGAAAAGGCGGTCTCGTCGAGCGAGGCGAGCACGCCCTTGCTCATCAGCTCAGGCACGATCTCGGGCGTCGCCAGCACCGCCGCCTCGACGAGAAGCGGAACGGCGAAGCGGTAAACGCCGACGGCCAGGAGCGCGACCGCAGCCACCAGCACGACCAGGCGCGGCCGAAAGCGCTCGATCTCGGCCAGCCAGCGCGAGCCGTGACCGATTGCGTCTGCGAGCAACCGGTCGACGCCGTCATTGTCGCGGCTGACGAACACGCTGTCGTCCGGGAAGCCGATACGCCGCGGCACCGAGCCGACGCGCCGCGATATGACGAGGTCCGATCGCGTGCCGCGCGCCAGGATCGCTCCGGTCTGCGTATCGCGCACGGCGGCGGTGTCCTCGTCGATGACAAAAAGCTCGGCGGCGATGTCGCGCCCCGAGCGCGCAGCGTGCCATGTGCCGGTGACGGCGGGTTCAAAAGCCAAAGTCGAGCCCCTCCACGTCCATATATTCCGCGCCGACCGCGGCCCCTTCGTCGGTGATCGTGTCGATATAGCTGTCGAGCGCGCCGACTGTGTCGACGGCGGTGCACACGGCGAGATAGCGCGCCATGCGCACCGCCGCCCAGGGGCGCAGTAGGCCGAGCGTGAACACCGTGGCGATGAGATTGGTGATCGATATCCAGACATAACGCCAGCGCCCGAGCGAGGATGCGAGCGCGTGGCGTCCGTCGATGACGGTTTCGCTGACGGCGGCGTTGCGCGAGCCGGCGTGGTAGAGCAGGCCGACGATCACGTAGAGCACGATCAGCGGCAGGAAGCCGACATAGATCAGCGCCAGCACGCCGGCGGTCAGCGTGCCGAC
>MRWF01030005.1_pt1 | contig 12085 bp, 8 predicted proteins | sample 1013331 | NCBI WGS metagenome assembly MRWF01 (sample SAMN06117577, study PRJNA244670) | biofilm metagenome | biome: Water; feature: Cathode Biofilm; material: Biofilm; isolation source: microbial consortium enriched at the cathode of a solar microbial fuel cell | place: USA: District of Columbia ... | reverse complement strand
GTCACCTTCACCGATTCCGTCGGCAATACGCTGACGGCCACCGAGCGGCTGGTGTCGCGCGGCATCGTTGCCGGTGGCGCCTGGCTGCCCAATGACCAAATCCGTTCCCCGGCCGACCTGGCCGCAAGCGGAGCCAAACCGCGTCAGACCCATACCGAACTGGTGGTCGCGCATTTCGGCCGCCCCTACTGCCGGCATTGAGGGGCGGCGCGTCGTTTCAGCCAGAAGCTATGTCGGATCCCGGTAGACCGGCGTGTCGATGCCTTCCATCCGCGCCTTGATCTGCAGGGCGACGATCTTGGAATAGAACCGCGATAGCGCGAGATTGCCGCCATGGAACCACAGCGCGTCCTGCGCCGTCGGTTTCCACATGTTGCGCAACTCGCCCTGCCACGGGCCGGGATCGTTCTTCACCCCCGAACCCAGGCCCCAGCACGGCCCGACACTGTCGGCGACCTCGCGCGAGACGATCTGCGCCACGGTTTCGTGCATCGAATGGTAGCCGGTGCACATGACGATCGCGTCGGCCGGGAGTTCTTCGCCATCCTCGAACAAAATGCCGTTTTCGCTCAGCGCTTTGATCTGCTTGCCGCTGCGTACGCCGATTTCGCCGTCGATGATCAGGTCGCTTGCGCCGACGTCGATGTAATAACCCGAACCGGTGCGGTAGGCCTTCATCATCAGCCCGGTTTCGTCCTCGCCGAAATCGACCGCGAAGCCGGTCGCCGCCAGCTTGTCGTAAAACGCCGCGTCGCGTCGCCTGATCTCGTCCCACAGCGCCTTCTGGCTTTCCGGCAGCAGGGCGAAGGGCGTGGAGGCCACCAGCATGTCGGCCGCCTCCGTCGTCATGCCGCGATCGACTGCGTCTTCGGAATAGATGTCGAACGCCATCTCCATCATCGTGTCGGATTTGACCACGGTGGTCGGCGAGCGCTGGATCATGGTCACGTCGGCGCCGCTCTCCCAAAGGTCGACGCAGACGTCGTGACCGGAGCTTGCCGCGCCGATCACCGCGCATTTGCGGCCTTTGAACGGCGTGCCGCCGGAATATTCGCTGGAATGCAGGATCTGTCCCTTGAAGCGGTCGGCGCCGGCAAGCGCGATGCGGCGCGGCGGGCCGTAGGCGCCGGTGGCGAATACGAGTTGGCGCGGTTTGACGACGATCCGTTCGCCGGCGCGCTCGAGTTCGACCGTCCAGAGTTTTTCGGCTTCGTCATAGGAGGCGCCGATGCAGCTGGTCGAGGTCCAGTAGTTGAGCTCCATCACCTTGGCATACATCTCCAGCCAGTCGCCCATCTTGTCCTTGGGCGTGAAGACGGGCCAGTGCTCGGGGAAGGGGATGTAGGGCAGGTGATCGTACCAGACCGGATCGTGCAGCACGAGCGTACGATAGCGGTTGCGCCACGAATCGCCGGCACGCGCGTTTTTTTCCACGATGAGCGTCGACACGCCGAGCTGTTTGAGCCGCGCGCCCAGCGCGATGCCGCCCTGTCCGCCGCCGATGATCAGGCAGTAGGGCTCTTCGGTGTGGCCGAGCGCCGCCTGCTCGCGCGCGCGCGCTTCGGACCAGGTCTCGCGGCTCGGATCGGCCTTGTGGCGCACGCCGAGTGCGCGCGTGCGTCCCTTTTTCTCCTCGTGACCCTTGAGGTCGGTCATCATCGTGAACAGCGTGTGGCAGCGCCCCTCGCGTAGCCGCACGATGCCTTTGCCGTGGGCGACCTGCGTCTCGAAGGTGAAGTGGGCCTCCACGACGCCATTCGCGTTCGTTGCCTCCCCCTCCAGGCGCCAGGCGCGCGGCTGGGTTTGTTCAAGCGTGGCGTCGAGCATGGCGTGTACGGCCGTGCGCCCTTCCATCGTCTTGATGTTCCAGGTGAAGCTCAAAAGATCGCGCCAGTAGCATTGTTCCAGGAACAAAGCCGCCGCCGTGTCAGGCGCGCGCGCGTCCATGGCGACCGACAGGGAACGCAGCCAGTTGGCCGCCTGCTGGGTTGGTGCCGCGTCGAGCATGATTCCTCCTCCTTGGATACACGTGGCGCGCTGGGCTTTTGGCATAGGTGGTTGACGCGATCGGCAGTCGGTGGTGAGCGAGCGGGGCAGCGGCCCGCCGATCCTAGTCTCCCAGTGGTTCCAACACGTCTTTGCCGCCGCGATGGGTCAGGACGTTGTATTTGATGCGGCGCAGGTTCTCCTGGGCGCTCTCACCGAGCTTGTAACCGGCTGCCACCGCCATCAGGTCGATCGCCGCCAGGAAGGCGAAGCGTGAGGCCGTTGGCTTCAGCGTGTCGGGGTATTCCGGCACGGCGACGGCGAGTGCGATGTCGCAGGCGCGCGCCAACCCGCTGCCGGGCGCGGTGATGCACACGGTCTTGGCCCGGTAGTGCTTGGCGAGTTCTATCGCCTCGATCACCTCGCGCGTGCGCCCCGTCGCGGAGATGGCGATGGCGAGATCGTCGGGTTTCAGCGTCGAGGCCGTCATGCGCATCAGATAGGGGTCGCTATGCGCGCTCACCGCTACGCCGTAGCGGAATAGCCGGTACTGGGTCTCCTGCGCGAGGGCGGAGGAACTGCCGCCCAGACCGAACACGGCCACCTGGCCGGCCTTGGCGATGAACTCGCCCGCCTGCTGGAGGCTCGCCGGATCGAGCTGCCGTTCGGCCTCCTGCAGGGCCTGTCTGGCCTGGCCGAACACGGCGCTCCAAAACGGCATGCCGTTGCCGGTCGGTCTCGCAGGCGGCTTCGACAGGTACAGCGCGCCGACGACCAGGCTCTGGGCGAGCTTCAGTTTGAAGTCGCGTACGCCCTCGCAGCCGATTGCGCGGCAAAACCGGGTCACCGTCGGCTCGCTCACCTCGGCGCGGCGCGCGAGATCGGCATTGGAGGCCTCGACCGCGAATTTCACATCGTCCAGCACGGCATCGGCCACGCGCCGTTCTGCCGGGCGCAGGTCGCTGTAGGAATCCTTGATCTGCGAAATGATGTCGGGAATCGGCTTGGCCTGGTGCTCGCCGTCGTCGGCCGGCGCCCAACCTGCGTCCCTCCGCGCCCCCCGCGCTGTCTCGACCATGAGCGTTAACCCTTCTGCCTGAAGCCGGCGGACAATGAGCGGCCGGCCCTAGGGCAGGCTGCGTCCACGGCGGGCGATCCCGTTGCGTTGTTTTCGCCGGACCAGACAGTGGCCGCGCCTGTTTCAATCATTCTTCTGCTTCCAGTGTTCATGTAAGAAACTAACACACTTTCCGATTTTGAGGAACTCTGAAATATGGCGTTGCATTGGCTTGCTTGCGCCAGCCTGTCTGTTGGCCTGACCAGTGTCTTGACAGAAAAGTAGGGTAGTTACAGACTGGATCTAATGGATGCACGGACGGTCTTCGCGATCGCCGAAAACAATCCGAGGGGCGAATGACGGCAGACGATTCCCAAACCCCGAAGCTTCGTGTTGACGAGGCGTCGAAGGTCTATGCCACCGCATCGGGCGACCTGCTTGCGCTCGACCGGTGCAGTTTGGACGTCCGTGCAAATGAGATCGTGTCCATCGTTGGTCCGTCCGGCTGTGGCAAGACCACCTTGTTGTGGTCGATGTCGGGCCTTCACGGCCTGTCTGGTGGCGAGATTCGGCTCGACGGCACGCCGATCCGGGGCCCGCATCCCGACATTGGCCTCGTCTTTCAGGAAGCCAACCTGCTGCCGTGGCGCGACCTGGACGCCAATATCCGCTTTCCCTTCGAGATCAAGCGTATCAAACCGGATCAACCCTGGATCGATCATCTGCTCGAGCGGGTGGGGCTTGAAGGCTTCGGGGATAGGTTCCCGCACGAACTGTCGGGCGGGATGCAGCAGCGCGCGGCGATAGTGCGCGCGCTGTCGCTGCGGCCGTCGGTGCTGTTGATGGACGAGCCATTCGGCGCGCTCGACAGCTTCACGCGCGAGGAAATGAACCGGCTGGTCGAAGAGATCTGGCTCGAAACCCAAACCACCATCGTCTTCATTACCCACAGCATCGAGGAAGCGATCTTCCTGTCGGATCGGGTGGTGGTGCTCAGTGGGCGCCCTGGCCGCGTCGCGCGCGAGTTTGAGGTGCCTTTCGAGCGTCCGCGCTCGTTGGAGGTGATGGCGACGAAGGAGGTTTTCGACCTGACCTACGCCATCAAAATGGAGATCGTCGGCGGGCGCAAGGGCGCCGAACCGTCGACCAAACCACAGCAGGAAGCCATCAGCTAAGGGGCGGTATCGGTGAATCGATCAGACGCAATACCTGAATTCCGCAAGGGCGCTTCCGGTGAAGGCGGCGATGTCGGCCTGACCCAGATGTCGGCCTTGTCCGGCGGCGTCGGCATCAAGTCGACAGCCGAAGTCGTTGCCATCATCGCGGTCGCGGTCTTCGTGATCGGCGGGGTGGAACTGGCGCTGCGCGTCTTCAATGTGCCGCCCTATATCATGCCCACGCCGAGCGCGATCGCGGTGGCGCTGGTCGGCGATTTCCCGCTGATCTTCCCACATTTGGTCCACACCCTTGTCGAGCTTTTCGGCGGCTTTGCGATTGGCGCCACCATCGGGCTGGTTCTGGCGGCGGTGATCACGCAGTTCCCCTTCGCCGAGAAAATCGTGGCGCCCTATATCCTGCTTCTGGTCACGACCCCGATGCTGGCCTTGGTGCCGCTGCTCATCTTGCGCTTCGGCTTCGGCTACGAGCCGCGCATCATCGCGGTGGCGCTTGCGTCCGGGCCGATGGTGATGATCAACGCCGCCACCGGCTTCCGCCGGGTCGACAACGCCAAGATCGCCCTGGCGCGCTCTTATGGCGCGAGCACGCTGCAGATTTTCTGGAAGATTCGCGCGCCGATGGCGCTGCCGATGATCCTGGTCGGGCTGATGATCGGTGCGATCTTCGGTTTGCTGACGGCGGTCGGTGCGGAAATGGTCGGCGGCGGTTTCGGTTTGGGTAATCGCCTGACGACCTACTCCTCCATGATCCAGATGCCGCAATTCTTCGCCGTGGTCCTGATCCTCTCGACGCTCGGCATCCTGATCTACGTGCTGTTTTTCCTGATCGGCAAGAAATGGGCGAGCTGGGAAACCTAAAGGGACGAACCAAGGCAGGACGGCTCCCGGAAGCCTGACGGGGCCAAATGAAAGTCCAGACAGGCTGAACCGCAGAGGGAAGAGCGCAATGACTGGAAAAGAAACGTCGATCCTAGACATGCAGGCGCGCATGAGCCGCCGCCATTTTCTTCAGGTCACGGGCGGGGGCGTGGTTACGGCCACGGCCCTTGGCGCCGCCGGATATCTGACGCCGGCGCGTGCCGAGCCCTATGACACGTTCACCTGGATATCGCCGCGCGGCACGCTCGAAGTGCTTGACGACTATCCCTACTGGATCGCCAAGAAGATGGGCTATTTCGACGGTCTCGACACCGAAATGCAGCCCGGTCCTTCGGACGGCACCGCCACGGTGAAGTTTGTCGATGTCGGCCAGTCCGACATGGGCTTTCCATCCCCGGGCGTGTTTTCCTTCGCGCTGCAGAACGGCATGAAGCTCAAATCGGTGTTCCATATGGGCGCGCGCGACACGTTCTCGATCGCGTTCCGCAAGGGCGAGGGCCTCTCCGACCTCAAGCAGCTCGAAGGCAAGACCATGCTGCTCGGCTCGGCCGCCTGGCAGGCGATCGTGGATCCGATGCTGGCTGCGCAGGGCGTCGACGTTTCCAAGGTCAAATATGTCGAGGCCGGCTGGCCCACGTGGGGCACCGCGCTCGCCGGTGGCCAGGGCGACGCCGCGCTTGCCTGGGAGGGCCTGCGCGCGGAATGGATCGCCACCGGCCTCGAATTCGACTACTGGCTTGGCGTCCAGAATTCCAACCTGCCGGCCAACACCTTCGTGGTGCGCAGCGCCGATCTGGAGGATCCCGATCGCGTGGCTTTTTTGGAAAAATATCTGCGCGGTTGGGCGATGGGGCTCGAATTCGGCCACCAGAATCCGCGCGCGGCGGTCGAGGCCGTGTTCGAGCAGTTCCCGACTTTCGCCAAGAACACCGGGCCCGAGCTCGGCACGACCTCGATCCTGCAGCAGAGTAACGTCTTCCGCGGCGACATGGACAAGCGCGAGGGCTGGGGCTGGCACGACATGTCGAGCTGGCAGGCTTTCTTCGACCAGATTCACGAGATCGGCCAGATCTCCGATCCGGTGAAGGCCGAGAACGTGTGCACCAATGAGCTGATCGGCCCGGCCAACGCGTTCGACCACGCCAAGGTCAAGGCCGACGCCGATGCCTACGAGTTGTCGGACGACTTCGACAAGCTCGACGTCGACAAGATCAGGGCGCACATGTTCGACGATGCGATCTAGGTCCGGCGACGGGTCTTGAGGACATGGCGGGCGGCCTGGAGGGGTCGCCCGCCCCATCGGTCACGAAAAAACATCTAGGGAGGGCGCAGTGCCTGACAAACTGAAGGTCCTTGTGGTCGGCCTCGGCAATATGGGGGCGTCGCACGCCAGCGCCTATCATCGGCTGGATGGCTACGAGATCGTCGGCCTGATGAGCCGGTCGATCAAGGGCAAGACGATCCCGGACGAGCTTGCCGGCTATCCGCTGTTTGAGGATTTCGACGCAGCACTCCGCGACACCAAGCCGGATGTCGTGTCCATCAATTCCTGGCCGAACACCCATGCCGAATACGCGCTCAAGGCGATGGATGCCGGCTGCCACGTCTTCATGGAAAAGCCGATCGCCACCAACATCGCCGACGCCGAAAAAGTCGTTGCCAAGGCGCGCGAAAAGAACCGCAAGCTGGTGCTGGGCTATATCCTGCGCGTGCATCCGTCCTGGATCACCTTCATCGAGAAGGGCCAGACCCTCGGTAAGCCGCTGGTCATGCGCCTCAATCTCAACCAGCAAAGCAGCGGCCCGGCCTGGTCCTGGCACAAGAACCTGATCGATTCCCTGATCCCGATCGTCGACTGCGGTGTCCATTATGTCGACGTGATGTGCCAGTTGACCGGTGCCAAGCCGGTGCGCGTCCACGGAATCGGCGCCAAATTGTGGGCGGACGCTGCCAAGCAGAATTACGGCCATCTCCATGTCACCTTCGACGACGGCTCTGTCGGCTGGTACGAGGCCGGTTGGGGCCCGATGATGAGCGAGATCGCCTATTTCGTGAAGGACGTCGTCGGTCCCAAGGGCGCGGTCTCCATCGTTGCCGGCCAGGCTGAGAACGGTAAGGAGACCGACGAATTGTCGGATTCGGCCGATATCGACCAGCACACCAAGACCGATGCGATCAAGATCCATTACGCCGAGGTCGATGGCGACAAGAACTTCGTCAAGAAGGACGAGATCCTCAGCATGGAGGACGAGCCCGGCCATCAGGAGCTTTGCGACCGCGAGCAGGCTTTCCTGCTGCGCGCGATCCGCGAGGATCTGGATCTGTCGGAGTCCATGGACGCCGCCGTCAACTCCTTGCGCATCGTTCTCGCGGCCGAGCAGAGCATCGAGGAAGGCCGCGCCATCGAGCTTTCCTGACGCCATCGCCGTCGGGCTATCGGCCCGGCGGCCGCTTTTGACCCGGAACCGTCCCGCCCGTCCGCAGGATCGATGCGGCGGCGATGGCGCGCGCCTGGGCGTCACTCTCGTTCGACAGGAGAATACGATATGCCGACGATCACCGAATCCCTGCTGGAAACCTACGCCGAGTCCGACGCGCTCGGCCTGGCCGAGCTCGTGCACAAGAAGGAGGTTTCGCCGGCCGAACTCGTCGAGGCCGCGATCACCCAGATCGAGCGGCTCAATCCGCGCCTCAACGCAGTCGTCCATCGGCTCTACGATATGGGCCGCGCGCGCGCCGAGACCATCGACACGACCGCGCCTTTCGCCGGCGTGCCTTACCTTCTGAAGGAACTGGCCTCGTCCTGGCAGGGCGCGCCGATCACCAATTCCTCGGTCTATTTCAAGGATGTCGTCGCACCGGCCGACAGCGAGGTCGTCGGGCGGATCAAGCGCGCCGGCCTGGTGCTGGTCGGCAAGTCGAACGCGCCCGAAAACGGCTGGTCGATCGCCACCGAACCGAAGCTCTATGGCCCCACGCTCAATCCCTGGAACGAAGATGTCACGCCTGGCGGGTCGAGCGGCGGCACCGCCGCGGCGGTCGCGTCGCGCATGGTGCCGATCGCCGAGGCGAGCGACGGGGCCGGTTCGATCCGCATCCCGGCCTCGTGCTGCGGCATTGTCGGGCTGAAGCCTTCGCGCGGCCGTGTGACGCTGGCCCCGCTCGGCGACTACTGGTACGGTGGCGCCTATTTCCTGAGCTGCACGCGTTCGGTGCGCGATACCGCCGCCTATCTCGATGCGGTCGCCGGTGCGATGCCGGGCGACCCGTACACGCCGCCGGTGCCGGCCGAGAGCTGGTTGGAGTTGTCGCGCCGCGCGCCGAAACAACTGCGCATCGCCTATTCGGTCACGCCGCCCAACGGCACCGCTATCGACTCGCAGGTCAGGGACGCCGTCCTGAAGACCGTTGCGACGCTGGAGGGGCTTGGCCATCGCGTCGAGGAATGCGATCTCGACCTCGACGGCGACGCGGCCTGGAAGACCTATACCGACATGACCTGCGTGCAGACCGCGGCCATGTTCGACTGGCTGGAGCCCGCGGTCGGCCGTCCCGTCACGCCGGACGATGTCGAGCCCGTCACCTGGGCGATCATCGAGCGCGGGCGCGCCACCAGCGGCATCCAGCACATCACCGACGTTGAGGGCGTGCGCCAGATCGGGCGAACGGTCGCAGGCCAGTTGCAGCCGTTCGACCTGTTCATAACCCCGACCCTGACGCAATTGCCGCGCCCGGTCGGTTACTACGACATGTCCGAGCCCGACATCGACCGCTACAATGCCAAATGGACCGATTCCGTGTTCGCCTTTCCCTTCAACATCTCCGGTCAGCCGGCGATCTCGCTGCCGTTGGCATGGTCGCGCGAGAATATTCCGATCGGCGTGCAACTCGTCGGCCGCTATGGCGACGAGGCTACCGTTCTGGCCGTTTCCGCGCAGCTGGAAGAGGCCATGGCCTGGCGCGACCGGCGACCGCCGCTTGGCGGCTGAGGGTCCCGGCCGCGTTTTCCATCAGCCGCGCGCGGCTTCATCTCTGCGTGAATTGAGTATCTCGGCCGGGGGGCGGGTCATGCCCCCCGGTCGTCGATCAGGGCATTGGGTTTGGCCAGCGTGGTCAATCCTTCGAGGTCGTTCAGCCGCACGAGCGACCCGTCGACGTCGACACCATAGGGTTTGAGCGTGTTGAAGGCGCGCGACAGGTTTTCCGGCGTCATGCCGAGCAGCGATGCGATCGTGCGCTTGTCGTAGGGCAGTTCCAGCGACCCGGTCGCCCCCTGGTCGCTGTGATAGCGCAGCAGCCGGTTGGCCAGCCGCTCGACGGCCGTGCGCAGCTTGAGGCTCTTGTGTTCCTTGACCACGCCGCGATAGCAACTGGCCAGTTCCTGGACGATGGCGCGCGCAAAAGCCTCGTCGTGCTCGAAGGCCGCGCGGACATTTTGTGAGGGAATAAGCAGGATGCGCGACTTTTGCACCGTGCGCGCCGACATTAGGTAGAGCGCGTCTTTCAGCACCGCCGCCAGGATGAAAGTGCCCACCGGCCGCACCATCGCCATCGTGGTTTCCCGGCCGTTGGAACGCGCGTAGAGCTCCACGCATCCTTCCGTGACGATATAGAGGAAGTCGGCCGGATCGCCTTCGGTGATCAGTTCGAGCTGGGCGGGAAAGGTCTGCAGATAGGCGGCCTTCATCAGCGTCTCGAAATTCGATTCGCTCATGCTTTCAAACAAGGGCAGGGATCGCATCTGGGGCAGGTCGTTTGTTCGCAAGGTTCCTGATCCTTGATAATTATCAAGCCCGTGATTGAACTAGTAGCAGCGGTAAATTCCCGGTTCAACCGATCCGCTTGATGTAGAGGCGCGCACTTGTTGCCATTTGCCGGCGCGCGCTTTGTTTTCGCCAAAACGAAGCTGCGGATTGATCCGGATCAACTGCGCCGGGCCTCAGCGCGCACAACTAAACCCGTCATTTCGAAGTTGCGACATTACCGCTCGCAGGAGAAGGGGACGGATTCATGCACTCGCTCTCAGGCGTATCGGCCGGACAACAGACCCGAATGCTCGGGATGAGCACGATCGCATTCACCACGTGCTTCGCGGTCTGGACCATCTTTTCGATCATCGGCGTCAGGATCAAGCAGGAGCTGGGTCTCAGCGACACCGAGTTCGGTCTGCTCGTTGCGACACCGATACTGACCGGCTCCCTTAGCCGCATCTTCCTGGGCATCTGGACGGATCAGTATGGCGGCAGGATCGTGTTTACGCTGGTCATGCTGTTGACCGCCGTCGCCACCTGGCTGCTGTCCACCGTTTCGACCTATGCGATGTTTCTGGTCGCGGCCCTGGGTGTCGGGCTTGCCGGCGGATCGTTCGCGGTCGGCATAGCCTATGTGTCGCGCTGGTTCCCCAAGCAGCGCCAGGGTACGGCGCTCGGCATATTCGGTGTCGGCAATGTCGGCGCCGCCATCACCAATTTCGGGGCGCCATTTCTTCTCGTCGCCATTGGCTGGCAGTCGACGGCAAAGGTCTATGCCGTAGCGCTGGCCATTATGGCGATTGTCTTTTTCCTGTTCACCAAGGAGGATCCCGCCACCGCCGCGCGCAAGGCGAGCGGTGAGAAGGCGCGGTCGACCCTGGTGGAGCTCGAGCCGCTTCGCAACCTCCAGGTCTGGCGTTTCGCGCTCTATTATTTCTTCGTCTTCGGCGCCTTCGTCGCGCTGGCGCTTTGGCTGCCGCGTTATCTGGTCGGTGTCTACGGCCTCGACATCAAATCGGCAGGCATGATCGCCGCCGCCTATTCCGTGCCGGCGTCGATTTTCCGCGCCTATGGTGGTCACCTGTCCGACAAGCATGGCGCGCGCTCGGTGATGTACTGGACCTTCGGCGTCTCCGCGGTGCTGACCTTCATGCTGTCCTATCCGGACACGGATTACATCATCCACGGCACGCAAGGACCGATCCAGTTTTCCACCAGCATGAGCCTGGTGCCCTTCGTCCTGGCGATTTTCGTGCTGGGCTTTTTCATGTCGCTCGGAAAGGCGGCGGTCTACAAGCACATTCCCGTCTACTATCCCGACCACGTCGGGGCGGTGGGCGGTCTGGTCGGCATGATCGGCGGCCTCGGCGGCTTCGTCCTGCCGATCACCTTCGGTGCCATGCTCGACCTGACGGGCGTGTGGACGACCTGCTTCATGCTTTTGTTCCTCATCGTGGCCGTGGCGATGGTGTGGATGCACTTCTCCATCCGTGCAATGGAGCAGCGGGCCCTGGCCGAAGGCCTGGTCGACCTTCCCCAGCTCCCCGAGATGCAGCCGATCCACGAAGGCGAAAAACACGCGGGTCTGGCCGGGGTTCTGGAGGACTGGCGGCCGGACGACGAGACCTTCTGGAACGAACAGGGACGCCGGATCGCGCGCCGCAATCTGTGGATCTCCATTCCGGCGCTGCTCCTGGCCTTTTCGGTGTGGATGGTCTGGTCGGTGGTGGTCGCCAAGCTGCCGGGGATCGGGTTCGATTATACGACCGACCAGCTTTTCTGGCTCGCCGCCCTGCCTGGCCTGTCGGGTGCGACGCTGCGTATCTTCTACTCCTTCATGGTGCCGATCTTCGGCGGTCGCCTATGGACGACGCTGTCGACGGCATCGTTGCTGATCCCGGCCTTCGGTATCGGCTACGCGGTGCAGAACCCGGACACCCCGTATCTGATCTTCCTGGTTCTGGCTTTGCTGTGCGGTTTCGGCGGCGGCAATTTCGCCTCCTCGATGGCCAACATTTCCTATTTCTTCCCCAAGAAGGAAAAGGGCAACGCTCTGGCGCTCAATGCCGGCCTCGGCAATCTGGGCGTCAGCGTGATGCAGTTCCTGGTGCCGGTCGTCATTTCCACCGGCACCTTCGCCTTCGCCTTTGGCGACGGGCAGACCGCCGCCGACGGCTCGATGATCTGGCTGCAGAATGCCGGCTTCGTCTGGGTCCCGTTCCTGATCGTCGCGA
>MRWF01024630.1_pt1 | contig 12110 bp, 13 predicted proteins | sample 1013331 | NCBI WGS metagenome assembly MRWF01 (sample SAMN06117577, study PRJNA244670) | biofilm metagenome | biome: Water; feature: Cathode Biofilm; material: Biofilm; isolation source: microbial consortium enriched at the cathode of a solar microbial fuel cell | place: USA: District of Columbia ... | reverse complement strand
CCCCAACTGCGCCGGAACGAGCTGGATGCTCGAGAATCGCGCACCGCATGTTGTGGCGGGCGACTACACGCCCCATTCCACCATCGACATCTGGCCCAAGGATCTCGGAATCGTGCTCGATGCCGCTCGTGACGCCAAGTTCAGCGCGCCGGTCACGTCAGCGGTGCTGCAACAATTCCTTGCGGCGTCGGGCTCTGGCCTGGGGCGCGAAGACGACGCGGCGGTGGCCAAGATCTATGCGCGCAACGCGAACCTTGACCTGCCGCACCGGGGTTAAGAAAAAGACGATGAGTACGTTTTTCGGCGCTGTCGCCGACGACTTTACCGGCGCCACAGACCTGGGTGCGCTTCTGGCCCGTTCCGGTGTTCCGGTTTCGCTGCGCGTTGGCGTCCCCAACGGCAAACCGGAGGACGATACCGCACCGCTGGAGGTCATCGCCCTCAAATGCCGCACGGCCGGCGTGGATGAGGCTGTCGCCGAAAGCCGAGCAGCACTGGCGTGGCTGCGCAAGGCAGGCGCGCAACGTTTTTTCTGGAAGTACTGCTCGACTTTTGATTCCACCGCCAATGGAAACATCGGTCCTGTCGCCGAGGCACTCATGGAAGACCTCAGTGTGCGGCAGACGATTTACTGCCCGGCTTTTCCAGAAAACGGTCGTGCGGTCTTCATGGGGAATCTGTTCGTTGGTGATCAACCCCTGGCCGAAAGCCCGATGAAGGATCATCCGCTCACTCCGATGCGCGACTCCAATCTAATGCGGCTGCTCGCACCACAGGTCACCCGCCCGGTCGGGCACGCCAACAGGCTGGTGATTGAGAGGGGCTCAGTTGCGTTAAAGGCATATCTCGACACACTGTCCCGTGAAGGCGTGGCCCATGTCGTCGTTGATGCAGTAGCGAACGATGACCTTCACACGATCGCAGAAGCCTGTCACGACATGATATTTCTCACGGGTGGAAGTGCCATAGCGATGAACCTGCCTGATCTCTGGACTGATCTTGCGGCCTCACGTGAGGACAGGAACGCTGCCGATTCACAAGTCGAAGAAGGTCCGGCAATCGTGCTGTCGGGTAGTTGTTCGATGATGACCGCTCGGCAGGTCGCAGACTACAAGGTCAAAGGTCACCAGTCTTTCTTGCTTGACCCTGTCACTTTGGCCGAAAACGGTCCGGAGGTGGTGATTGCCTGGTTGAACAGCCAGCAGGCTACCGAGAGCCCCATCATCTACGCGACTGCGGAACCCGATGCCGTTCGCGCTGCGCAAGACCGGCTCGGAGCCGAGCATGCGGGCAGAGTCGTCGAAGACGCCCTTGCTGCCTGTGCGGTCGTCGCACGGGACCGCGGTGTCCGTCGGTTTGTCGTGGCCGGTGGCGAGACATCGGGCGCCGTCACCAAGGCCCTTGGAATTGACCGGCTGAGAATCGGCAACGAAATCGCGCCGGGCGTGCCGTGGTGCTATGCGACGAGCGGCGGTCACACGGTCGCGATCACGCTCAAGTCCGGCAATTTCGGCGATGCGACCTTCTTCACTGATGCACTGGAGCGGCTGGCCCGATGACCGAAGAAAGTCGTCTGCGTGAAAAAATCTGCCTGCTGGCCAAGTCTATGTTCGATCGGGGACTGACTGGCGGATCGACCGGCAACATTTCGCTGCGGCTGCCCGATCGAGGACTTCTCATGACTCCAACCGGCGCCAGCCTGGGTCGTCTTGATCCCGCCAGGCTCGCCCGTTTCGACGCCCACGGCAAGCATATTGGTGGCGACAAACCCACAAAGGAGCACCCGCTGCACACGGCGTTCTACGACACTCGGAGCACGGCCGGCGCGGTGGTCCATCTGCACTCATGCTATTCGGTCGCGCTCTCGACCATGACGGGGTTTGATCCGGACAATTTCCTGCCCCCGATCACCCCTTACGCGATCATGCAATTGGGCAAGGTTCGGCTCTTGCCCTTCTTCCGCCCGGGCGATCCGGCCATGGGCGAGGCAGTGCGCGGGCTTGCCGGAAAACGCAGCGCCGTCATGCTGGCCAATCACGGCCCGGTCGTGGCCGCGAAGGATGTCGAGGCCGCCTGCAATGCGATTGAAGAACTGGAAGCAACTGCGCACCTCGCCCTTCTGACGCGGGGCATGAACCCGCGGCTGCTGACGGAGGCGCAAATCCGCGATGTCGTGACCACCTTCAATGTGGAGTGGGATACATGAAGTTTTCCGCCAATCTCGGTTTTCTTTGGGCCGATCGCCCGTTGCCCGACGCCATACGTGCTGCCAAGGCAGCAGGTTTCGACGCGGTTGAGTGCCACTGGCCCTACGACATCCCTGCCGAGGAGACGCGATCGGTGCTCGACGAGACCGGGCTTGCGATGCTCGGTCTCAACACGAGGCGAGGTGATGTTGAAGCCGGTGACAATGGTCTGAGTGCTTTGTGTCACCGCCGGGATGAAGCGCGCGCAGCCATTGACGAGGCCCTGGCGTATGCCAGGGTCACAGGTTCCAGCGCGGTTCACGTCATGGCCGGCAAAAGCCGCGGAACCGCCTCCAGGTCGGCTTTCGTGGAGAACCTTGCCTATGCATGCGAGCAAGCCAAGGAGATCACGATCCTGATCGAACCACTCAACCCGCACAATGCCCCGGATTATTATCTGAACTCGACGGGCCTCGCTGCCGAGATTATCGCCGAGGTGAGGGCGCCGAACCTAAAGATGATGTTCGATTGCTATCACGTGCAGATCATCGAGGGAGACGTCACCCGTCGCTTGGAAACCCTCTTGCCGATAATCGGTCATATCCAGATCGCCTCGGTCCCCGATCGCAGCGTGCCCGATCATGGCGAGCTCGATTACAGCTATGTCCTCGAGCGCATACACGAACTGGGCTGGAATCAACCCATCGGCGCCGAATACCTGCCCGATGGAGGCAAAGAGCCAGACACGCTGTGGATCGCCCGCCACCGCCGATATTTAGATAAGGAGCATCTTGATGCGTGAAGAACCAGTTATCGGATTCATCGGCCTCGGTCTCATGGGGCACGGCATAGCCAAGAACATTCGCAACGGTGGCTACGATCTGCTGGTCAAGGGAAACCGCAATCGCACCCCGATCGACAGTCTGTTGAACCTCGGTGCGCAGGAGATCCAAAGCCCTCGCGAGATGGCCGGAAAATGCGACATCATCCACCTATGCTTGTCCACATCGACCCAGATCGAGGCAACCATGCACGGCGAAAACGGTATTCTTGCCGGTGCTAGCCCTGGTCTCGTTGTCGTCGACACCTCGACCGCTGATCCCTCCTCGACGGAGGCGCTTGCCGCGCGGTTGGCCGAAAAGGGCGGCCATATGGTTGACGCACCTCTCGGCGGAACACCGGTTCAGGCCGAGGCAGGTGAACTGAGCGCCATGGTCGGGGGCGAGAAAGAAGTTATCGCCCGCATTCGTCCGGTGCTCGACTGCTGGGCCGCTTCGATCAATCACATCGGCCCAGTCGGGGCAGGCCACAAAATGAAGCTGCTGATGAATTTTGTTGGGTTGTCTTACGGCGCGCTCTTCTCGGAACTCGTCGTTCTGGGCGCCAAGGTTGGAATCTCACCGCAAAAGATCCACGAAGTTCTGTCCCCCAGCCGTATGGGCAGCGGATTCTTCGAAACCTTCATGGGCTATGTCGTCGAGCGAAACCGGGAATCGCACAAGTTCTCGATCGAGAACGCAGCAAAGGATATGCGATATCTCAACGAGATGGCTGCTGAAGCAGGCATAGTCAACATAATGGCGGCGGCCGCAAAGCACTATTATACGCACGCGATCGCCACCGATCACGGCGAGGACTATGTGCCGATGCTCTCGGATCTTGTGGGCGAGATGAACGGCATCGACATGGACAGGATCGTGCGCGAGGCCAACGAGGCGTGACCTTGGCTAATCACATGGTCGTTTGGCGGCTGATGCCTACGGTTTCTCCGCCCCCGATAAGACGGATCGCCCCGAACCGGAACTTCCGGGGTTGATCGCGTGCGGCGGAAGTCGCCGATGAGCCTTTCATGAGCGATATCGGCGGCTTGATGCCGATCGCGCTGTGCGGGCGGACATTGTTGAAGTCCTTACGCCACGCCATTCCTCCATTTTCGAGCGGGCGTCGTCAAGCGTCAGGAACCAGTGCGCATTGAGGCACTCCGTCCTGAACTTGCCGTTGAAGGACTCGATGAACGCATTGTCCCTGGGCTTGCCCGGACGCGAGAAGTCGAGACCGACGCCTGCTGATAGGCCCACAGGTCAAGGTCGCGCGAGATGAACTCGGATCGTCTTGGGGTAGCCGGCCAACCGACATGTCTGTTCCAGCGTCTCCACGGCATCTTCTCCACGTTGGCTGAACCGCGGATCGACCACCGGGAAGAACCGTGAGAAGGATGTCGATCGCCGCTATCGGGCTGATCGTGCTGATCATCACCACGACGTTCGCCACTAAATACTGTTCAGGGTGTTCATTGTTTCCGGCATCCGCTTCAACGAGTTCGCTATGTGTTCGCGCCAGCGGGGGCCGACGCCCATTGCGGTTTCATAGGCTCGGCGCAGATCGTCCGGCCGGTCCTCGGCCATCGCCTCGATCAGAAACCCCGCCTGCTCCCGGTCCTTCGACGCTTTCAGGCTGCCCGCACCATCGCGCCGCCGATCAGCGATAATCAGCTTGTGGATTGCGTACCTTTCGGGGCGGGGCACCTGCACCAGAACGCCGGATCTGTAGATGGCTGCTGCGTGGATCGGTTCGGCGATCAGGAAATTCAGGTAGTTCAGTGCCTGCGCGTTGACACCGAGTGCGGGCAGGTCGCGGATGGTTTCCTCACCGAATGCGGGGGTGAGGAACTCAACCAACTGGCCACTGCCGCCCTGCGCCCAGCGCCATGTGCGCCCTTGGTCGAGTTCTGGGAGGGGATCGAACTTCAGCGTCGAGAACGTCTCGGCCAGGCCCGGGTCGACCTGATCCTTTAGAGCGACGCTGAGCTTCTCGAAATGGGCGATGTCGATGTCGCCGGTGTTTGCCATTCCACCCAAGGGGAGGCGGATGCCAAGCTCACCTTCATATAGGCGAAACGCATTCGTCCCGACGATGGTGCCGCCCAGCCGAAACGTCCCTGCATCCGCCATGGCAGATAGGATGGAACCGGTCGCCCGGTCCGTCGGTGTCATGCCCTCCGCCCGCAGCAGACGGACCAGCCGTGACCGCTCAGCCTGTCGTTCCTTCGCTGTCGTGTGCAGTGCCTCGATACGGTCGATGCGCTTGCGCGTTTCGTCACCGTCCTCGCCAATGTAGAAGAAGCGCATCTCTGATCCGACGCGGCGTGCGGCATACCAATAGGCCTTGTCGCCACGTTGCTTTAGGGTCGGTTTGCCCTCGACACCGGACACTGCATCGTCCTTCAAGAGCCGTACCAGATCGGTATACGCGCTCATCGCGATGCTGCTGAGTGGGGTCATGCCTATCACTTTCAGTTTTTGCTTGGCACATATATGCCTATCAAAAGTTCAAATTGCTAGGCATTTTCCGGAAGAAAGGACTTGTCAGCATAGGAGCGGCGAATTGATTTTTATCCCTGAGCCACCTTTCAACAACCGCTTTAGCCTCATCGAAACCGATTTTCGCTACAGGTAGCTTGGCCGGCTGCTTTGCGCCCTCAAGTCGGTCGTTCACCACGCCGTGGGCGGTTCGCGAAAGCTGCCACTGATGAACTCTAAGGATCTAGCCTACGCCGCAGCCACGAGAACGGCGCGAATATGGCAAAGAGTGCGTATCCGATGCCGCGCGTATTATAAGCGGCGCGCGCTTCCATGATGCTGGCACGAGGCGCCCTTCTGGCGTGAAATGCTCCAGAGGGTGGGGCAGGAAATTGTGCCACAGTCCCCCATCCACGATCTGCGCGCGAAGAATCTCGGTCAGAAAGAAGTCTGCGTGCTTGAAGGTCGGCATGCAAACATTGATTGCCTTGTTCGCGGTATATCCGACCCGCCCACCGGGGCCAGTGCCGGGAATGGCGAACTGAGCGATCAGCACAGGTTTGTCCTTCCCGCCGACATGATTAAGCACGGTCTCCACACGGCCATTTTCGATTAGACTGTCCCAGTCGAAATCAGGGCGAATGATACTGCCCGCCGTGATGACCCGTCCGAATTTCAGATCTTCGAAATCCGGGTCGGTCAGCACCATCGACTGCAGATGGGTGCCGAAGCTGTGGGCAATGATATCGGGTCGGGTAGGACGCTGGCTTACTTCTGCCTGCGCGATTGCAATCCGCATTCGTTCGCCGAGTCGGCTCGCCAGCTTGCGATGGAGCCAGCAAAACAGCACATCGATTGTCGCCCAGCCATATTTGTAGATGAGGACCGGTGCGGAGTAACGAAGCCTATTGGCAATTTGCCAGTTGAACTCCTCCTGCCATTTGGCGCGGCTGTTCATACCGTGGACGACGATCACCCACCTGATGTAGCGGCTACCCCATACGACGCAGGGCAGCGTTGAGCATATTGCCAGAAATCGGACGCGCGGCCGATCGCACGCTTGGAAACAGCAGTGCGCCTGCGCCGAAGATTTCTCTTAGCTCAGTCAGGATGCTGACAGCCTGCCTTGAAAGAGGAACGCGGTGTGGCCGTCGCATTTTCATGTGTGCTTCCGGGATGGTCCACAGCCCGTTGTTGAGGTCGAACTCCTCCCACGCAGCGGCTCGTAGCTCCCCCGGACGGGGAAACAGGAGGGTCATCAGCTTCAGGGCCGCACGTGTTGCAGGCTGTCCGTCGAACGTGTGGATCGCCCGCAGCAGGCCGCCCAAGGCCTTCGGATCGGTGATCGCGGCACGCAGCGGACCGTCGGCCTGATGAGTGCATCCCTCAGCGCGGATGTCGGTGCGCGCGGTCGCGATCGCATACCGAAAGACGCTGCCGATCGTCGACCGCAGTCGCCTCGCCGATTCGTACCGACCGCGTACCTCCACGCGCCGAAGGGCGGTAAGGATTATCGCCGCATCGATCTCCCGTATGCACTTGTTGCCGATCGTCGGATAGGCGAAGTCGAGCAGCCACTTGACCTTGGTGATTGTTGCGTCGGCACGACCCTCCTTCTTGACTTTGTCGATATACTCCTGTGCGATCGAGCGAAAGGTGTCCTTCGCCGCGCCGACCTTGCGGGATTTACGCTCGTGCGCGGGGTCGATGCCGGCCAGGAGCAGGCGCTTGGCGTCATCACGCGCCTGACGAACCTCGGCGAGAGAAATGAGAGGATAGCTGCCCAGCGCCAATAGCTTCTGCTTGCCGTCGAACCGGTAGGCGAGGCGCCATAGCCGTGATCCGGTTGGCTGTACCCATAGCTGTAGTCCCCCGCTATCGGACAGCTTCCGAAGCTTGGGAGCGGGTCTGACGTTTCGGCATTTCATGTCGAAGAGGGCCATTTTTCGGAACTTCCTGTTGGCTGGCCGCGACACCATCAGGATGCCAACTACCAACGGAAATACCACCCCTTCGCCTCGTTGGATCAAATCTGCCCAAGCCTGACGAAACACGCCTAACCGCGCCGAATGCACAAAAAAGGAAATTCGGATACTTGTTGAGGTTTATGCGTAGAAGCTTCGGCGAAAGAGGATGTCGGGAGACGAGGGGCTGGTGCCCAGGGGCGGAATCGAACCACCGACACGCGGATTTTCAATCCGCTGCTCTACCAACTGAGCTACCTGGGCACGGCCGACGGTCGCCCGCCGGCCGGAGTGCTGAAGACCGGCGAACCAGCCCGAAAGCGCGTGGGTTATAGCACGAGTTTGATCCCTGTCCAGCGCCGCCGCAGGGAAAATTCGCAGTCGGGTGCCAAGCCGTTTTTCAAGGCCCCGCGGCGCTCGCGCGCGCAAGCCGGACAATGGCGCAAATCCGGGCGCGGGGCGCACCGGATCACCGAAACGTCACGCGGTCTGAGAAGGCCCACATTACCACGAAAGCATGGTGCGCCCAGGCCCAGGGCTGGGCCCGGCACGTTCAGGACCACAGTTGAGAGACCCCGCACGCCTCAGGAGGGACCGTCTTCGCCGTCGCCGGAGATGTCGGCGGGGTCGCCGGGGATGACGTAGCGGCCGGAAAGCCAGCGATTGAGATCGACGTCCTTGCAGCGCGTCGAGCAGAAGGGAAACGTGGGGCGCGCCGACGGCTTGCCGCATTCGGGGCATTTCGCGCGCGGCCTGAGCGGCGTCACCTTGGAGTCGTCTGCCGTGTTCATCTTGATCTCAGCCGCCGCGCCTTAAAACCATGTCTTGCCCGCCATATCGGATCGCGGGCGGCGGCGTCAAATCCGCCCTGCGTCGCCGGGCCGAAGCGTCAGGCGGTGTGCGTGCCCGAGAGCCAGGCGAAATGCACCTTGTAGCCCTCACCGGTCAGAAGGTTGACGGTTTCGTAGAGCGGCAGGCCGACGACGTTGGAGTAGGAGCCGACCAGCTTGACGACGAAGGTGCCCGCAAGCCCCTGCACGGCGTAGCCGCCGGCCTTGCCGCGCCATTCGCCCGAGGCGAGATAGCTTTCCAGTTCCTCGCGCGACAGCCGCTTGAAGCGCACCCTGGTCTCGACCAGTTTCTGGCGCGTCTTGCCGGACGGCGTCTTCAGGCAGATGCCGGTATAGACGCGGTGCGACCGTCCCGACAAAAGCCTGAGACAGTTGGACGCCTCGTCGAGCAATTCGGTCTTGGGCAGAATGCGACGCCCGACCGCCACGACGGTGTCGGCGGCCAGGATGAAGGCGCCTTCATAGCCATCCTCCGTAGACAGGGCCGCATACGCCTTTTCCGCCTTGCTCTTCGACAGGCGCTTGGCCAGCGACCGCGGATGCTCGGCCTTGGCCGGCGTTTCGTCGATATCGGCGGGAAAGACGCGGTCGGGCTCGATGCCGGCCTGCTGCAGCAGTTCGATACGTCGCGGCGACCCCGAGGCCAGCACCAGATTCTGGAATACGCTCATGAATGAACCGTCGGCACGCGGCGACCGCTACGGGCCGGGCGCTATTTGAAGCGGTAGGTGATGCGGCCCTTGGTGAGGTCGTAGGGCGTCATTTCGACAAGAACCTTGTCCCCGGTCAGAACGCGAATGCGGTTCTTGCGCATCCGTCCGGCCGTGTGGGCGATGATTTCGTGTTCGTTTTCGAGCTTGACCCGGAACATTGCGTTGGGCAGCAATTCCGTGACGGTGCCCGGAAATTCGAGGACTTCTTCCTTCGACATTCGGTACCTTTTCTTGAGAGCATATGCAGCCGGCACCCTGGCGGGCCGCAGATCGCGCGGAACCTATATGATTATCCCGCGCTTGTGAACACGCTTATTGCGCCGGCGCGCCAGGGACGAAACGCTGGCGAATCCGGGCGTCGAGACGATCGCGCACCTCGCGATAGGCGGCGAGGATGTTTTCACGCGATCCGGACACGATGGAAGGGTCCTGAGTCGGCCAGTATTCGACCGCAACCGACAGCGCCCTCGTCAGTTCGAGCGCGGCATGGTGGGCCTCGGGCGCCAGCGTAACGATAAGGTCGAAATAATCGTCCTCCAGATCGTCCAGCGTGCGCGGGGGGCGTTCAAGCGGCACCAGGCCGTTTTCGGCAAGCACGGCGTCGACAAACGGATCGCGCTCGCCGGCCCGCACGCCGGCCGAGGCCAAAAACACGTTGGCCGGCAGCAGCGCACGCGCGATGCTCTCGGCCATGGGCGAGCGGATCGCGTTCATGCCGCACACGAACAGGATCGAGTTGGGCGCGGCGTGTCCAGCGCCCGGTGACGGAGTGGCTGCGGGGGCGGACGGCGCACTCAACGACGCCCTCACCCACGCCAATGCAGCACGCAGATCAGCGTGAACAGCCGCCGCGCCGTATCGAAATCGACCTCGATCTTGCCCGCCAGCCGGTCCATCAATGTCTGCGAGCCTTCATTGTGAAGGCCGCGCCGCCCCATATCGATCGCTTCGATCTGCGACGGCGTAGCGCTGCGAATGGCCTGGTAGTAGCTTTCGCAGATCATGAAATAGTCTTTCACGATGCGCCGGAAAGGCGTCAACGACAGGATATGGGTGACGACGGCGACACCGTCCTCGCGCGACACCTCGAACACCAGCCGGGATTCGGCCAATGACAGGCGCAATCGATAGGGACCACCGCCCTCGTCGCCGACGGGGCAAAAGCGGTTTTCCTCGATCAGGTCAAAAATCGCGACGGCGCGTTCGTGTTCGACATCGGGCGTCGAACGTCCAATCGATTCATCGAGGACGACGTCGACAAGGCGGGACTTGGTGCCGGTGCCCTGTTCCACCGCCGCCTCACATATTGAGCCGGATGGCCACGGACCGGGCATGGGCGCCCAGCCCCTCGGCCTCTGCCAGCGCGATCGCCGCCGGCGCCAGGGCCCGCAACTGCTCTGGTCCGAGTTTCAGGATCGAGGTGCGCTTGACGAAATCGAGTACCGACAGGCCGGAGGAAAACCGCGCCGAGCGCGCGGTCGGCAGAACGTGATTGGAGCCGCCGACATAGTCGCCGATCACCTCCGGCGTAAAGCGGCCAATGAAGATCGCGCCAGCGTTGCGCACGCGCGCGGCGAAGGCTTCCGCGTCGTCGAAAGCGAGTTCGAGATGTTCGGGCGCGATCCGGTCGGCCAGCGCGACAGCCCGCTCCAGCGACGGCACGAGGATGATGGCGCCGAAATCGCGCCAGCTCGCCGCCGCGGTTTCGCCGCGCGTTAACTGCCTGAGCTGGCCGGTGACGGCGATCTCGACGGCCGCCGCGAACGCCGCATCGTCGGTGATCAGGATCGACTGGGCTGCGGTATCGTGTTCGGCCTGGGCGAGCAGGTCGGCCGCGATCCATTCGGGATCGTTGTCACCGTCGGCGACGACCAGCACCTCGGAGGGGCCGGCGACCATGTCGATACCGACCTTGCCGAACACCTGGCGCTTGGCGGCGGCCACGTAAGCATTGCCCGGACCGACGATCTTGGCCACCGGCCGAACGGTTCGGGTGCCGTAGGCAAGCGCGGCGACCGCCTGCGCGCCGCCGAGGCGATAGACCTCCGATACGCCGGCCAGGCGCGCGGCGACCAGCACCAGCGGGTTGAGCACCCCGTCGGGCGTCGGCACGGTCATCACCACGCGCTCCACGCCGGCCACCTGCGCGGGCACCGCGTTCATCAGCACTGAGCTGGGATAGCTCGCCGTACCGCCAGGCACATACAGGCCGACCGATTCCACCGGGGTCCAGCGCGAGCCGAGCTCGACGCCCAACGCGTCGGCATAGCGGTCGTCGGCCGGCAACTGGCGCCGGTGATGCGCCGAAATCCGGTCGCGGGCAAGCTCCAGTGCCTTGACCGTCTCCGGATCGGCGGCGGCAAGAGCGGCGTCGAACTCAGCCTCGCCGATGCGCAGCGTTTCGGCACTCAGGGAATTGCGGTCGAAGCGTTTCGTATAATCGATAAGCGCCTCGTCGCCGCGCGAGCGCACATCGGCGATGATATCGCGAACGGTCTGGTCGACATCGTCGGAAACCTCGCGCTTGGTTTCCAGAAAGGCCGCAAAGCGCGTCTCGAAATCGGCCTTCTGCGCATCGAGTGTGATTGCCATTGCCGGCCGTTCCTCAAATTCCGTGGCTGGGCCGGGCGCGCGCCTCCCAGGCGCCGCCAAGATCGGCCAGTTGCGCCTCGATGCACTCGACCTCGAGCCGCAGCACGCCGTCGCCGGCGAAGACCAGCTCGACGACCCCGCCCGGCGCGTCGCCCTCGATGAAGCGCAAGGCAAGCAGCGACAGGACGTCGTCGGGCTTGTCGCGGGCGATGCCGGAGGACTTGACCGACAGGACGCGGGCGAAATGCAAGAGCGCGTTGCGACGCTCGTTGCGCGGCACCAGTAGTTTTTTGGGCGCTTCCCATACGAACCGGTTCATCGGCAACACGACCCGCCGTTCACGCGGGAGATAGTCAATGTCGCCGATCTTGAGCACCGCATCCTGGACATGGGCCGAGATGATGCGAAGATCGTCGGTGTCGAGCGCCACAAGTTTCAGAAAAGACATGGATATCGGCCCGGTTCCGGTCGGTGTGCCAGTTCGCGCCTGTGTTAGGCGGTCTTG
>MRWF01018041.1_pt1 | contig 12125 bp, 11 predicted proteins | sample 1013331 | NCBI WGS metagenome assembly MRWF01 (sample SAMN06117577, study PRJNA244670) | biofilm metagenome | biome: Water; feature: Cathode Biofilm; material: Biofilm; isolation source: microbial consortium enriched at the cathode of a solar microbial fuel cell | place: USA: District of Columbia ... | reverse complement strand
TCACCCGCCTCGATCCGTCGCAATGGAAATCGGCCCGGACCACCAACGCCATCGAGCGCCTGAACGGGGAGTTCCGCCGCCGCATCAAAACCCAGACCGTGCTGCCCTGTGCCGAGACCGTGCCCATGCTGCTCTGGGCGTTGCTCGCCTCCGGCCAGATCCAGATGCGTAAGGTCGATGGCTGGGAAACCCTCTCTCAGCCCCTCGAACCCATGCCCCTTGACCTCGCCGCCTGAGAGGCCGAACCTTCACATGCCCGGAGCACGCCGCCAGGGAATTTCCACAGCATTCGCGACACGACCTCACGACCCTGCCGCCACTAGCATTTTCCTCGTTCACCGCGATCGCGAAAACACTTACCCAATCTAAACGCTCATGTGGCACGTGCATGTTTGAATTTTCGCTGTTCGCAAGCCTCTCGCGAAGGATAGGCGCTCGCCTTCTCACCTTTAGCCCCCCCGGCAACTCTCCTTCCAGCTTCAAACCGCGGTCTATACATTCGAACATCGCTGAGCGGATTCCGTCCAATTTCTCTCGAACAACCGCTGCTTCGATGAGATACTGTTCATTTGCGAACTGCAATTCGGCGATCGAGTTACCGGTGGATGATGCCAATTGTAGAAGGTCCGCGGAATTCTGAAAAGGATAAGGTAATGGGCCTTTGGACCTGTCATCGCCATCGTCATCGGCGGTAACAATGAATCCGCCGCCAATCGAATAGGATATCTGTTCGAACAGGAGTGCACCGTGATCCGAGATAGCTTGAAAGCGCATCGCGTTCGAATGCCTTTCTAGGCGGCTCTTTTTTCCGAATGGAGGGAGCTTGAGGGATCGAACGCGACCTTCTGACCGCCTCCCAACGTAATGCATTTCGTGCTCGCCAAATCACTCAACAACAGGGGGATGCGATCTAACTCGACAGTCTCAGGATCTTGTCCGAGTAGGCCCAAGCAAATCGCACCATCGGTTCCGTGACCTGTGCCAGTCCACGCCAATGAGCCATAAAGAGTTACTCTGACCTCGTGTGGCGTCATGTCACAATCGGACATACGGCTTCGAAAAAGCTTCGCTGCAATCATAGGTCCTACAGTATGAGAGCTCGATGGCCCAATACCAATTTTGAAGAGTTCAAAGGCGCTTACAGTCAATTGATTTCCCTTTGCACCATTATTCGTTTGAGCGCACATGATTGAAGCGAGCGCACATTCAGTTCGCTACGGCGTATCCGTCGGCAGCGAGCTGTCTCAATGTGTTGAGGTCGCGAATATCGATCTCAGCGAGCAAATTGTTTTCGCGGGAGAAATCACGACCGTAGCAAGCACCGAGGATTTGAATGCCGCTCCGGTGCAATGGCACCTCGGTCGAGGTCAAGTCTGCCAGCATGACCAACGGAACAAGCCCGTAAGGCACGTCCTCGAGGACGTATCGCGTACTTGAATCAGTTGGCCCGAATGGGTCATTTCCTCGACGGGCCTGAATTTGATACATTTCAGCCACCGACCCGCCGGAGATCCCAAGGGTCGCTTTGAAGTTCTCAGCTAGAGTGCGGATCTCTCTGCCAACCGCCCGACCAATCGATATCCGCTCGTTGTCAAGTTCAAGCAAAAGATTTCCAACCAGAGGTGTGATGTTGCTGTTTTGGTGCCAGCGCTCACCTTGCTCAATCCTTGTGAGATTGCACAACGCAATAGCCAAATGGTTCTGCGGATTGAGGTTGCTGAGGGAAATCGTCAGCAAGTCCTCTTTGAGGCTGAAGCAAGGGCCGAAGAGGTCTACGCATATCGAGGTTGCCTTTTCTGAAAATTGAGATGGCAGCACAGCCATATCAATGTTTTTGCGAACAATTCCGACTCGGACTTCAGTAGGTGAGTCCTGGAACTTCGCTGTCAAAGCGGTTGTGCTCCAGGCACAAATAGGAATCTTAAGCCCCCGATCCGCCAGTATCTTTGAGAGATACAAACCGGCAAACGATAGATGTCCCGAAATGATGATTGAGTGTCGCTCTTCAAGATGAGGGGCTAACGCGTCCAGAACAACGCGGTGGCCATTCGCTGGGAGTGCTATCACGATTACGTCGTTCTTCGCCAGTTCTCGGGCAGTGCCGCAAATCTGTGGCTGGAAGGTGCATTCAACCATTCCCGTCAATCGGACCGAGCAGGTCTCGAACGCTTTTGTGCCCCTTCCGGAGGGAGACCAAATTTCGGGAATATGCCCCCGTTCGAGGAGATATCCCGCGTATCCAATAGCTACGGCACCTGCACCTGCGATACCAACCTGCATGTCAAATCTCTTTTTGTGATACGACCATTGCCACTCTCTCATTTCGATCGGCGAGAAGTTTGCGAGTACGGCGTTGTTTCATCGTTTGACGTTTCCCCAAAGCTCAAATTGGCCATCTCCCCCAGCGTCACTGGTTTCAATGGCGGGCGGATGTTCAAAAAGCCAACGCTTCCTTGCGGAGCGTGCTGTGCCTCGGCGATCAATGCCGCAATCGTGTACCCGCATTGGCGCCCCTGGCATGGACCCATGCCGGCACGCGTCGCCGTTTTCACTATCGCGGGATCAGCACCACACTTTTTTGCTACCGCTCGGATTTCTCCCGCTGTCTTGCACTCGCAACGACACACCAGGGTATCATCAGATGGAAAGAACACCTCTGGACGCGGCCGATAAAGCGCATCGAGGAATGGACGCATTGAAAGCAAACGCCGTAGCTTTCGCCGTGATGACGCTGCACTGGCTAACGCAGTTTGTTCGCTTATCACGCCTAGTTTGGTCGCGATGCCGATGCCGGAAATGATTCCGAGTTGAACAGCGGCGTCGGCCCCCGCAATGCCACTACCATCACCCGCAACGAAGATTCCTGCCCTGCTCGACTCTCCCCAAGAATTCAGGCGTGGGAAAAAGCACAATTGTGCAGGATCCCACTCGTGTTCGCATCCGAGCGCCATCGAAAAATGAACGCTCGGAACCACTCCCTCGTGAGTGAGAAGTAGATCAGTAGGAAATTCAAGCGTTTGCTTATGCGCGGTCTTAAATCGTACCGCTTCCAACATGTCTGAGCCAACAGCTTCAAGACCATTTGAAGCCCGATAGAACGGTAGCCCGGCACGGCGCAATTTTGCCAGCCAAGCTGCTCCTTTGACAAGGTTCTTGGGTGCCGACAGGGCGCGTGGAAGCAGAGGCAGAGACGTCCTAAGATTGCTGGCCGGCGCGGTGTCAATGTACCCCGCGACTGCGCCACCGAGGTCCAGCAACTGCTTCATATATAGTAAAGGTAATGGTCCTGTCCCAGCAATCCATACGGGTTTACTGGGAATAGAGCCTCCGTTCTTCATCAGAATCTGCCCGGCCCCAACCGTCATCACGCCCGGCAAATTCCAACCCGGGAACGGATTAGGCCGTTCTTGTGCACCTGTGGCGAGTAGTATTGCCTTTGAATTAACGATACGAGCCCGACCGCCAACGCTAAGGAAAACCTTGAACTGGTCTTCGACTTGCCAAACTTTGGCGTTGAAACAGGTTTCAACGGCACTGTCGCGGAGCGATCTGGTAAGTTGTGCACCTTTTCGATAGTCATCGCCTAGCGCTTGACTCAAGTTGCTTTCATCATTGCGGTCGACCCCTCGCCAAATTTGACCGCCTGGAGCTGCCTGTTCATCGACAAGAAGTACCGACAATCCCCGCTCCGCACTGCTGACTGCGCCTGCCATGCCGGCGGGGCCCGCGCCAACCACAACGAGATCGTATTCACCGCGCATTATTGAACCTCGTCCCCACAGTACTGGCGCACGACATTCATTCCGCTGCGCACAGCGGTCATGCAAGATTGCACCGATCTAACCCCGTCCACTTCAACAAGGCATTCGAAACAGACCCCCATCATGCAATACGGGGCACGCATTCCACCGCTCACGGGGTTGGTTCGCGCGAAAAATGGCTCCAGCCTGGCCAGGACACCAGCAACCATCTCGCCTTCGAACGCCTCCACGGCATTGCCATCGACGACTATCTGCACTGATCTACGCCTCTCGCTATGCGCGCTCTTGAACATCAAATCTCTCCGAGGTGAATGCCTCAAACGTTCCGTCTAGCGACGTTTTCGAAATGGCATCCGCCAATTCATTCGCGTGGAAGGCAGCTAAGGTGATGCCAGAATGGCAACTGGCCGAGAAGGCACCGGGATAGCGGGAAGACTGAGCATATATGGGATACCCATCGGGGCTTAACACGCGAAGGCCCGACCACTGGCGCACGATCGTGGCATCCTTCAACGCTGGTAAAATCCGTGTCGCACGTCGTGATAACTGCGCTGCTGCCTCCGACGACGTTTCGACATTGAACCCGACATCTTCATGTGTTGCCCCGATCATGATCGTGCCTTCGCGAGTTTGCCGTAAGCCACTGCCGGGCAGAGGTAAAATGCGATCCAGTCGCTCAGTTACTAGAATTTGACCTCGCTGGGGCCTCAATGGAACATTCATCTCCAGCGACAATGCCAGCTCCCTTGTTGAAAGACCTGCTGCCAATACAATTTTGCTTGCGGCATAAGTCTCGATGCCTGAGTGGACTTCGAAACCTCCACTGGTGGGTCGAATGGATTTCACCGGGGATTGGAATTCAATTCTCCCGCCCAACCGGACAATTGCGCTGTGTAAACCAGCCAATAATTCCAGGGGATTTACAGAACCGTCCAAATGGCCAAAACTAGCGCCAATGACTTCCGGCCCAAGTTCGGCATTCGGTAGCATGCGCTCGAGGCTGGCTCTATCCAGCATTTGAGTGTCGCAGTTGCGGTTCGGCTGTTGTTCCGCAAGCCTTTGATTTTTCGTGAGACGTGCATCCCACTCATCATCGCTCAAACAATAGATGAGACCTCCGTCCTGTTCTAAAGCGAGAGGTGTCTTTGCGACGTCAGTCAACTGGCCCGCAAAACCTGACCAGTCCAACGCGCTTTTTTGCGTTATGGATTGGTATGCGGGAAGGCCTTCGCCTTTGCCTTGCACCCACACCAACCCGAAATTTGCCCTTGAAGCTCGGAAATCGGCGCGATCACCATCCAGCACGAGCACGCGATGATGCCTTTTCGCCAATCCGAACGCGATCGCGGATCCGACAACTCCCGCGCCGACTACAATTATCTCACTCGTTTGCATGCGGGGTTCTCCCTGTGTCTTGTCAGGGTAGAAGCTCCCGTGCTAGTAGGTCAAAAGCGAAATTTTAAGATAAGTATTCTTCGGGGTTATACCATGCGTCCGCCAAGCCTTAGACAGATCGAAGCATTCAGAGCAGTTGTCGAAGTTGGCACGGTAAGCAGAGCGGCAGAGTTGCTCAGAATTTCGCAACCAGCTGTGAGCAAACTCCTGATCAATCTTGAGGGAGATACAGGTCTTAACTTGTTTGATCGAGGAAGCGGCCGACTTGTTCTGACAGATCGCGGAATGCGCCTCTATGAAGAAGTTGACCGGATATTTTCTGGCGTAGATCAGCTTGCGCGAGCTGTTGAGGCGGCCCGACGGGAGGAGCGCGGACGACTCGAAGTTGGTGTCATGCCGGCACTGGGCGGCAAGTTCATAGCTGAGGTGGTCTCCCGCTTCCTGGAACGGCATCCTACAGTTCATGTCCGCATCCATACGAGGTCGTCACAGTTTTTGATCGAATGGCTGCACACCCAACAGCTTGATGTCGGGATCGTCACCACAGCACCAGAGCATCCACACCTGGCAGTAGAACAGCTAAATGAAGAACCATTTTGTTGCATATTGCCCGTTGGCCATGCCAAAGCGCACCATCGAGTTCTCACCCCGGAATCGTTGAGGAATGAATGCTTTGTTGCCTTTCTGCCTGATAGTTATACACGAAGACGGATCGAAACGGTGTTGGAGTCCGAGGGCGTTACCCTAGACAGGCTGATCGAAGCAACCACAGCCACCACTGTTTGTGAACTCGTCGCAGCAGGCCTTGGCATTGCTTTGGTGCATCCGTTGATGTTGGAACGGGTTTCGGAGAAGGTCATCGCTCGACCGTTCTCGCCGACAATTTCAAGCGGCTTCTTGATCTGCAGACCACAATCGATTCGAAATCGGGAACTTATTCACGCTTTTTCCCAGGCGGCCAGAGATGTCGCTCAAGACATGCTGGTTCAGCTCATCCCAAAATAGCGCGAGTGAAATTCGCACCCCCAGGTGATGAGTTTGCCAGATTGTGAGGTGCCCCTAGATTTGTAGACGCTTTGCCCTCTTACTTTGAGCCGAGGAGGCGACCATGGGGACAAGCAACTACAGCGACGAGTTCAAGCGGGACGCGGTGCATCAGATCACGGTGCGCGGATATCCGGTTCGGGAGGTGTCCCGACGCTTGGGAGTGAGCAAGTATTCTCTCTACAAGTGGGTGAAGCTGTTCGGGGAGCCGTCGCCGAAGCCGGGCGTGGACCACGAGGCTGAGAACCGGCGCCTGAAGCGCGAGCTGGCTCGGGTGACCGAGGAGCGCGATATCCTAAAAAAGGCAACGGCGTACTTCGCGCGCGAGTCCCAATGAAGTACGCCTTCATCCGGGCGCATCGCGAGCAGTTCGGCGTCCGGGCCATGTGCCGGGTGCTGCGGGTCCATTTCTCGGGCTTCTATGCGTGGCTTCGGGAACCATTAAGCCACCGTGCGCAAGAGGATGCGCGCCAGACCGAGCTGATCCGGCAGGCTTGGGCCGACAGCGGCAAGGTCTATGGCTATCGCAAGCTGACAGACGATCTGCGCGACCAAGGCGAATGCATCTCGGAGAACCGTGTTGCCCGGCTGGCGTCACTGGCAGGGATCGCCGCGCAGGTCGGCTACAGGCGTCGTCCCGGCCGATACGGCGGAAAGCCCGCGGTCGTTGCCGAGAACAGGCTGGCGCAACGGTTTGCGGCGGCCCGGGCCGACCAAGTATGGGTGACCGACATCACCTACATCAAGACCCATGAAGGCTGGCTGTATCTTTGCGTCGTCATTGACCTGTTCTCCCGCCGGGTCGTTGGCTGGTCTGCCCAATCCCGCATGACCACCGACCTCGCCCTGCAGGCACTGCTGATGGCCGTCTGGCGACGAAAGCCCGACAACCGGGTCACGGTGCATTCAGACCAGGGCTCCCAGTTCACCAGCCGGGAGTGGCAGACCTTCCTCCGCCAGCACGACATTGAGCCGAGTATGAGCCGACGCGGGAACTGCCACGACAACGCCGTTGCCGAGAGCTTCTTCCAGCTCCTGAAGCGGGAGCGCATCCGGCGACGGACGTACCCGAACCGCGATGCGGCCAGGCAGGACGTGTTCGAGTACATCGAGCTGTTCTATAACCCGAAGCGCAAGCACACGAACAACGGCATGCTGTCGCCCGTTGATTTCGAGATCAGACAGCAGAAACTAAACGAGGCAGGTGTCTAGGAAACTAGGGGCACCTCATTGATTGCGCTGCGTGATTAATCTTCGCAAACCTAACTTTCTCTTTGGCTGGTCCAGAGTGGTAGGCTAAGTTCCGAGAAAAGTTGAACTGGCGGGCTCTCGGGCTACACCTAGATATCCTCAACACGGATTGGCGTCACATCAAGGATGAAATGGAGCCACGTGGATCCGTTTTCAGATGTGCCATGAGTTGAACTCGGCGCTGAAGTCAACTGAATTAGAAATTGCGGAGATTCGGTATCATGCTTAGAATTGGCGTTGATATAGGTGGCACATTTACAGATTTTTGCGGTTGGCGTGAAGGTAGCCAAGATATTGTTAGTTTGAAGGTCCCTTCAACCCCACCGTCATTCGAGGAAGGGTTCAAAAACGGCTTTGAAGCATTATTGGAACGTCTACCTCCCTCCGACAATGAGTCCGCCGTCGTAATGCATGGCACTACAGTTAGTACTAATGCCGTTATTGAACGCAAGGGCCCGAAAATTGCCTTTTTTGTGACGAAAGGTTATCGCGACTTGCTTGAACTACAGCGCATGGGGCTCAACAATCCTCTGAATATTTTCGAGCAGCGAACCAAGCCGCTGATCGGTCGTTCAATGGTTTTTGAGGTCGAAGAGCGTCTTGTGCGCGGTGGTGCCGTGCGGACCCCAGTTGATCAGTCTGCGCTTGAAGCGCTGGCGCTAAAGGCGGTGGATGCGGGGGCTATGGGTTTTGCTGTCGCGTTCCTGCACAGCTATGCCAATGCCGAGCACGAAAAGGCGATGGCAGAAGCTATTCGTACGGTGGCTGGACCGGAAGCGGAAATCAGCCTTTCGAGCGAAATCTGGCCGCGCATTGGCGAATATGAGCGGGCAATTGTCAGTGTGCTCAATTCTTTCGTGCGCAAGCGGATGGATGAATACATCGGAAAGGTGGAAACCTATGTCGCAGGCCGTCTTCCGGGTTCTCAGCTTTTCGTGACCCGCTCCAACGGTGGCGCGATGGCTGCCGAGGAAGCGCGCAAGTTTCCAGTTCACACGTTGTTGTCCGGCCCGGCCTCTGGCGTGACCGCCGTGCAATACCTTGGACGTGCGATGGGGGAGAGCAATATCCTCACCCTCGATATGGGCGGCACGAGCACCGATATTTCCATTGTCCGCAAGGGCGAAGTGCTCACGTCAAATGATGCGGAAGTTGGCGAATTCCCGGTCGTGATGCCGGTCACTGGCATTGAAGCGGTTGGTGCGGGGGGCGGCTCCATCGCCGCGATGGACAACGGCGTACTGCGTGTCGGGCCGGAAAGTGCAGGTTCCTATCCTGGTCCCGCCTGCTTCGGGCGGGGGGGCACGGCGCCAACGCTTACCGATGCTTATCTCCTTGCCGGATACATGCCGGAAGATCTTCGGGGTGTTGGCATGCGTCTCGATCGTGAGGCAGCATCGCGAGCCATGTCTCCAATTGCGGATGCTCTTGGCCAAGATGCGCTTGGTGCCGCCGAAATGTGCATAGCTGTTGCCAGTTCAAACATGGTGGCCGGCGTGATGCCCTATCTGGCCCGTCATGGCGTTGACCCTGAAGACTTGGCATTGCTGGTATATGGCGGGGCGGGAGCGATCCATGGTCCTCTTCTGGCAGCAGAAATCGGCGTAAATCGTATCATTGTGCCAACAACACCATCAGTGTTTTGTGCACTTGGCGGCCTGGTTTCGGAGCTGAGCAATGACCTGCTTGAGACGATACACGGAGCTGACGTTGATGCGGAATTGATTGCCCAAAAATTCGCCCAGTTGCGCGAGCAGAGCGCGGCATGGTTGTCGCGGCAGGCGCCTGCCAATCAGCTAGTGTCGACCATATTCGAATGCTGGGCTGAAATGCGCTACGCGGGTCAATCCTTCCAGGTCGATGTGCGATTGCCTGACGAAGCCATCGACCGGCGGGATCTGGCCACTATGTATGAGGCCTTCCACGCCGAACATGAGCGCATCTACAGTCATTGCGACCGCAGTTCGCCAGTTGAATTTGTTGATTTGCGCATGCGTGTACGTGGCGCGATGACTATCCCGGAGCCGGACTCGGGAGAAACCGTTCGGGAAGGCAGATCTCTCACGGGCCAGCGGTCAATGCGCTTTGGCGGGAAGCTTTTTCCAGACGTCAGCATTTATGACCGCGTATTTCTCGCCGAAGGAAAAGCCATTCAGGGGCCTGCTGTGATTGAACAACCCGACGCAACCATCGTGGTCCCGCCCGATTATGTCGCGCGCGTGGGTGCATATGGTTCAATTCTTATGACTCGGAGCTAATCATGGATGCCGTTCGCACCGCTATTATGAACAACCGTTTCAACGCCATCGTTGAAGAGGCCTCGGCCGCAATCTACCGCACCGCCCACACCACTTTCGTGAAGCTGGTGCAAGACTACCAGTGCGCGATCGCAACGCCTGATGGCGAGATGTTCGCCTATCCCATGTTGTCCGGCGTCAATGTGTTTATGGGTTCGCCCATCAAGCCAACGCTGGATGCTATCGGGCTTGAGAATTTACATCCGGGCGATGTCATCATCACCAATGACCCGTTCGCTACAGATGGTCTTGTGACCCATTTGATGGATATCACATTGCTCTACCCAATCTTTGATCGCGACAAGCTCATTGCGGTTGGCTGGGCCTTTGTGCACGCCTCTGATATAGGTGGTGCAGTCCCCGGCAGTATTTCCCCCGCCTTCACCGAAGTGTTTCAGGAGGGGCTGCGCGTGCGTCCGGTCAAACTTTATGACCGGGGCGTGCTCAACGAGATCATCAAGAACATCTACATGGACAACAGCCGCATCCAGACCGAACTCTGGGGTGACATCCAGGCCATGATCTCCGGGATGAAGAGCATGGAACGGCGAATGCAGGATTTATGTGGCCGGTATGGGCGGCAATCCGTGGAAGAAGGCATGGACGATGTGATCGATTATGCTGAAGCCAAATGCCGTGCCGTGATTAAGGGAATTCCCAACGGTGTCTATTCCTTTTCCGATTACTTGGAGGGAATTCACCAGGATCAGTTGGCTTACTTCACAGCCACGATGACAATCAATGATGATGAGATTGAGGTTGACTTCACCGGAACCGATCCGCAGCTTTCAGCCGCCTACAACCTCGTAAGTGGAGCGGGCACGCACCCGTATATTATCCAGTGCCTTTATGCCTTTATTCTGACAATGGACCCACTCATGCCGCGCAATTCCGGCGTACTGCGACCCATCAACGGGCATGCCCCTCGCGGAACAGTATTAAATGGTGTCTATCCGTGCTCAGGCGGCTCGCGCGCAGCCTCCGCGACCCGTGCATATGACTTGATCTTAGGGTGTCTTGATCAGGCGTTGCCCGAGGGGCTAGCAGCTGCAGATTCCGGGAATGCCGGGGTCATCGTTGTCGCCGCGCCTGACCCGCGAACTGGCCGAGATCGTGTGAGCGTAGCCAGCACTATTACCGGCGGGGGTGGCGCCCGCAACAAATGTGATGGTGTTGACGGGACAGCGGTTCGCTATTCGCAGCGGCGCGTTCCTGTTGAGGTTATTGAAATCGAAACCTCACTGGTCATGCAGGTAGTCCGCAATGTTCGTGACACTCGCAGTGCGGGCAAATTTGTCAGTGGCGCGGCGATCGAGATGGAAATCGAGAACACAGCACATCGGGCTGTCATGACCGTGCGCAACATGAACCGCTTCGTTTTTGCCCCTTGGGGTTTTCGTGGCGGCGAACATGGACAACTTGGTCAGACGGTGGTTAATCCGGGGCGTTCCGACGAGCGGTCGATCGGCAAGATTTCAATTCTGGAAATGGCTCAAGGCGATGTGGTGCGGATCACTGCCCCATGCGGAGGCGGCTTTGGCAACCCACTCGAGCGCAGTGTCAGTTCGATTGCAAGCGAGATAGAGGACGATATGTTGTCGCGAGAGCGTGCGGCACAGGTTTATGGGGTGGTGTTTGATGCTAACGGTCTCATTGATGAGATGGCCACACAGAAAGAACGTGTGAGCCGCGCGCAGAACGACGTCCCGGAATTTACATTTTGTTCCGAGCGCCAGCGTCATGATATGGTTTGGAATATGGCTGTTCGCCGCGAGTTGGCCAACTCAGCTATGACGCGCGAGCCGCGGATCCGCAGTCAGCTCGTAATCAACGTACACAATAGGATGCTGGCTCAGGGCAAGCCGGTCGAAGACGCGAAACTTGCGCACATCCTGGACGAGGAAGCAAAGCACTTGTCCGGCGGTCATCAAGGTATTGGCTGACGCCACCAGCTTTGTTGCTCATGCGATCGGCTGCGTTGATGAGGCCAAGTTATTTAAGAAGTTCGCCGAAGGACGAGCCGTCCTTCGGCGTTTTTTCCGTAAGCGCTGTCTGCGCCCCACGCGGGATCAGCTTGACGGGGTGAAGTTCCAGGGTAAGCGCCTCGCCGATCCCCTTCTGCCGCTCTGAGGCTATCTGTGCGAGATCTGTTGTCGAGATGAGACATAGGACTGGACGGCAAAATGGACGGCTCTTTAGACGGCTCAACGGATGGCTACGCGGGCAGGATCGAGGTTCTGGAAGGGCGGTCGGGCCGGCGCATGCGTAGCGAGGCGGAACGGGCGCGGATCGCGGCGGAGAGCCTGGTGCCCGGAGCGAAGGTGGCGGATGTCGCACGGCGACATGACGTGACCCGCTGGCAGGTCTACGATTGGCG
>MRWF01011388.1_pt1 | contig 12151 bp, 10 predicted proteins | sample 1013331 | NCBI WGS metagenome assembly MRWF01 (sample SAMN06117577, study PRJNA244670) | biofilm metagenome | biome: Water; feature: Cathode Biofilm; material: Biofilm; isolation source: microbial consortium enriched at the cathode of a solar microbial fuel cell | place: USA: District of Columbia ... | reverse complement strand
TACCAGTCCCCCATAGCCTACGAAAGGAGCCAAGCTGAACGGCTAGAATCTGCTAGCGTGTAACCGTCCACGAAACCGGGGGAACTCCAATTTGCCTCAATCGCTTCAAGATCGGATGAGGTGATGTTTCGAGCCACGTCGATGTCGCCCTTCTCAAGCAACAGACGTTGCGTGCCGCCCTCTGGAATATGGCGAATGACGACCTGCCGTATATATGGATCGTGACGCCAATATCCTTCGTTCTCCCGTAGTACCAGAACATCGTTGGGCGTCCAGTTGACAACCTTATAAGGTCCAATGCAGGCAGACGTCTTCGACAACCATGCGTTGCCCCAGTCGCCATTTGTCTCGTGCTTCATGATTTCGGCTCGATCGAGCGTGAACCCGGGGATGCCCGTAAAAACCTGGGTCAGAAAGAGGTTCGGGGCGGCCGGCGCATCAAGCGTCACAACGAGAGTCAGATCATCCTTTGCGACCACCCTTTGTCGGACGTTCTCGGCAGTGAACCCCCACTCTTTGTGACGGATGGAACTGTTGAGGTTGAGCTCGACATTGCGGTGAATTGTCCAAGCCGTGTCGTGCGCTGTTACCGGATTCCCAGAGGGAAACGTCAAGCCGGGGCGAATGTTGAAGGTGTACGTCGTCGCGTCCTCGCTCACCTCCCAACTTTCAGCGATGCCCGGAAGCAATTCGGTGGGATCTTCGTGATGCTGGAACAACAGTGGATCACAGACATTGTTGAGCACCTCGTCGACGTAGGTTTCACCAATGTCGGCCGGATCCAGCGTCCGATAGATGGCCATAGTCCAGCCCATAACAAGCACATCCTCAGGCGTAGCCGCCTGTGCAGACCTGTCCGGTAGTGGTGCGCTGACGAGTACCGCCGCCGTGAAAACGGCCGCTTGGATTATGAAGCGCTTCATCGAGCTTCCTCCCTGCGAAAGTTGTCGTTATCATTATCACGCTCGTAGACCAACGTATTGGCCGCTTTTAAGCTGTGTCCAGTGCAATCATTGGATCGCATGATGCAGTTGGATTATCGGGCGTCTTTTTGCCTATACGAAAGGATAGGATGTGGACATTCGGTGGCTTGAGGATTTTATTATTTTGAGCAGGACTGGTAACTTTCGACATTCTTCGAAGGAGCGGAACATTTCCCAACCGGCCTTCAGTCGGCGGATAAAGTCGCTTGAAGACTGGGTTGGAGCAACTCTGGTTGATCGCAGCACCTTCCCCGCCACCCTCACTGCCGCTGGGCATGAATTCCAGAAGGTGGCCGAGGAAATCGTCCAGCTCGCGTCCACGTCAAAATCCTGGCTTCAAGAAGCCTCACGGGAAGCGGAGGGGACGGTCACGTTTGCGTGTCTCGACACGCTGGCGGGAGGATACCTGCCGCGCCTTATCAGTACCGTCGCATCGAACGCAGCGCCGCGTTACGCGCGTGTACTGACGGCCTTCACATCGGCAGAGGCCTATCTTGATTCACTCGAAGAGAAGGCGTGCGACTTTCTTGTCTGCTACAAAGACGATTACGACGCGATACAGATCGATCCGGATCGTTTTCCGTCCCTTACCCTGGACGCCGAGAAAATCGTTCCCGTGGCCGCACCGTCAGCGTTGCCCCGGGCCGAGATTCCGCCCAATGGCACTGCCGAGCGGCCGGTGCCGTTGCTTTGCTACACGCCGCAGACATATCTCGGCCGGATCGTTAACGATCACATGATCCGCCGCCACAGCGAACTGGTGTTCAAGAAAGTCTACGAAAGCACAATTGCATCGTCACTAATGGAAATGGCACTGCTTGGCGGCGGGCTGGCATGGCTTCCCTCCACGAGTATCGCGACAGCTCTGCTTGACGGATCCCTAAAGCGTGCGGCCCCTAGCGACTTCGACATTGAGATATCCATTCGGATCTTCCGCTTCAGCGAGAGGCGCTCCGCAGCCGCTGAGGCACTCTGGTCGTATCTCCGCAATCGCTGCCTTCAGAAGGCCGGCAGCTGGACCGCGCCGATTGAGTCGACCACCTTGCATGATGGCATCATACGCTCGTGGAGGTAGTTGAGTGTGACAGGCTCAGCGCTCTTGGCGTCTACTGAATCTCCCGTCCCAGCCGCACAACCGTAGTGTTTCGCTTTGGCTTAGCCACAGGCATTATCAGAACGCAGTCGTCGTGAGGCGTTCTTATTGCTCGTTGCCCGTCCCAGGCGATTGTCGTGCCCGCCTTCGGGATGACTTCGAACCCCTGAAAATTCTCCGTGAACGCGAATTCTTCCGACTCCATCGTAATGGCTTCCCTCACCTCCACCACCCGCTGGCGGGTTGCTTCCCAGGTCTGCGCGGGCCGGTCGATGTCCCTCAAGATGTCAATGGCACGCAAGAATCGATAGCACATATCGATTGCGACCCGCTCGGTCCCACGTTGCCAGTGTGGCCCACACTCGACGAGCAGTGCATTCTTGTGACTGTTGGGATCAGAGAATTCGCCGTAATCACGCAGACGTTGGCCGCCTTTGTGACCTGCATCAGCAACCACCATTTCCGGATAGCCAACTTTCCGCGCCAACTCGATGCCCTTTTCCAAGGGGCCACTGAGCACCAGGGGCTTGTCACCGCTGTCCATCGAATGGATGTCGAGGAGATAGTCGACGGTTTCGACGTAACCGCGGAGTTCCCGTGACCGCCTGATTTCCGTGCTGTCCCGCGAGGAGTCCAAGACGTCGCCAGACCAGACACGGTTAAGGTCCTCATCGACAAATCTTGAAGCCCGCGGATCGTCATAACTGAAAAGGGCGTAGGCATCGACGTTCACAAAACACAACGACAAAACGCCTTTCCCCGGCCTCACACCAGATCGCATCAGATGATCTAGCGCAATAGCACCGCACACTTCGTTGCCATGGACCAACGCGGTAATCATGACATGTGGTCCAGGATAACCTGAATCAAAGCGATGGAGGTATGAGATACCGGTATTGCCTTGTTCATACGGAAGCAAGTCAATCTTCTCTAGCTTCTCTAGATCGGCACAATCTTGCGTCTTCATATTGAAGTTCCCAGCCTGTTTGGGAAAGAAAAACTCTAAAATAAGACAATGGCACCTCATTTGCGACACGTCTAATCTAAAGAACGAAACGGCCGATGCGCCGATTGCATCACTCTGATCGAAACTGAGAGTCTGTCCGCTGTGGGTGATCCTAGAACTGGATCTACGCTTGCAGATGACAGGCGACGTAATGGCCGGGCTCGACCTCCCGCAAGGGCGGCGTCGCCAACCTGCAGTCTCTGAATGCAAGAGGACAGCGCGTATGGAACGCGCATCCCGGCGGCGGATTAAGGGGACTCGGCAGGTCGCCCTTGAGCACAATCCGGTCCCTGCTAGCAGTAGGGTCCGGCAATGGAACCGCAGACAAAAGGGCCTGCGTGTACGGATGCAACGGTTTCTTGAAGAGGCTTTTCTTGTCGGCCTGTTCGACGATTTTCCCTAGATACATTACCGCGATGCGATGGCTGATGTGCTCAACCACCGCCAAGTCGTGCGAAATAAACAGCAGCGCCAGATTGAATTGCTGCTGCAGATCGTACAGCAGGTTGATAACCTGAGCCTGAACCGAGACGTCCAAGGCCGAGACTGGTTCATCGGCAATGATGACCCGAGGCCGCAGCGCAAGCGCTCGGGCGATGTTGAGCCGTTGCCGCTGCCCGCCGGACATTTGGTGGGGATAGCGGAAACGCTGTTCTGAGCGCAGGCCTACGCATTCGAACAGTTCCACCACTCGTCGATCGAGTTCCGCGCGCGACAGCGATTCGTATATCTCGAGCGGCTCCGACACGATATCGCCACACCTCATGCGAGGATTGAGCGACGAGAACGGATCTTGAAAGACCATCTGCATATGCCGCCGGTGCTTGCGGAGCTTGTTCTCCGGCAGCCTTGCAATGTCGACTCCCAAGAGCCGAATGCTCCCCGAACTTGGCCGTAGCAACCTCAATGCCGTTTTCCCGAGGGTCGACTTACCGCACCCGCTCTCGCCGACCAATCCGAGGGTTTCACCTTCCGCAAGACTGAAGTCCACGCCGTCGACAGCCTTCACCTGGCCTCCGCCGAGGCCACCGAAGATGGCGCTTCCACTCGCGAAGTGTTTCGTGACATTCTTCATTTCGAGCACTGGCCCGTGGCCTGCTCGGGGAGAAAGCCGTTCATTCATGACGTGCCAATACCCGCTCGCTCTCCCAACAGGCGACCCGATGCGCCAGTTGCTTTTCGTCCAGACTCGGTCTGCGTTGACGGCAAATTTCCGTAGCGAATTCGCATCTTGCGGCGAAGGCACACCCGACAAACTCTGCTGTGAGCGTCGGTACCGAGCCCGCGATTTCACGCAAACGCTGTGCGCTGTCGTCTTTCAACGAACTGCCCAAACGGGGTACAGAAATTAGGAGACCGCGCGTATACGGGTGCATCGGCCGAGCAAAAATCTGCTCGACGGGAGCGTCTTCGACGACGCGCCCAGCGTACATCACCACGACCCGGGACGCCATTTCAGCAACCACGCCAAGATCGTGCGTAATCAGTACGATAGCTGTTGCCAGACGATCCTTGAGTTCGTTCATCAGGCGGAGGATCTGCGCTTGGATCGTGACGTCGAGCGCGGTGGTTGGTTCATCCGCAATCAAAACCCGTGGATTGCACGCCAGAGCCATCGCGATCATGACGCGCTGCCGCATGCCTCCCGAAAGACGGAAAGGATAGTCCTTCACGCGGCGGGCCGGCTCGGGAATACCAACAAGCTCCAGGGCGAGAATTGCCCTGCGCAAAGCCTCCCGAGTCGACACGCCCTGATGCAGTCGAATCGACTCGGCGATCTGCTTACCAACGGTCATGACCGGATCCAGGGACGTCATCGGTTCCTGGAAGATCATGGATATGTTGTTGCCGCGAACGGCGCGCATCTCCTTCTCGGAGACCTTCAACAAGTCGCGCCCCTGGTACCAGACATGGCCGCCTACCACCTCCGCGGGAGGTGTTGGCAACAGACGCAACGCCGACATTGCTGTGACGCTTTTTCCGCTCCCGGATTCACCGACCACACCGAGTGTCTCGCCCTCGTACACGGCAAGTGAGACGCCATCGACCGCGCGAACAACCCCTTCTGAAGTCCGGAACTGCGTCGTCAGGTTCTCGATTTGAAGAACCGGGTCATGCCCGTCGCTGGGCCCACCGCAGGACCTTAGCAATTGCTCCCTGTCCGGTTTCGCCTGATTGTAGCCCACGTCGAGAATCATTACGCTACCTCAGAGCGGCATCGCCGTCTCGACCAGACGAGACCAAAAGGAACAGCCATACGGGATCGCGTCGTCGTTGAAGTCGTAGAGCGGGTTATGCACGTTGGCGGTGTCGCCGTTCCCGATAAACAGATATGCGCCCGGCTTATGCTCGAGCATGAACGCGAAGTCCTCTCCTCCCATCAGGGGCGCCGTCTCCGCGTTGAGATTGTCCCCTCCGACAACCTCGCGCGCGACATCTGCGGCGAAACGCGTTTGCTCCTGATGATTGTGCGTGATCGGGTAGTTCCGCTTGTACTTAACGTCGATCTTGGCGCTGAACGTCGCCGCCACGCCGGCTGCCACGTCGTGGATGCGCTTTTCGAGGAGATCACGCACCTCCGGCGTCAGGCTCCTGACGGTGCCGGCGATATGTGCAGAATTGTCGATCACGTTGGTGGCGTCGCCAGCGTGGAAGCGAGTGACCGACACCACACCTGATTGAATCGGATCCACGTTCCGCGCTACGAGCGTTTGCAGCGCTTGAACGAGCGACACACCCACGACCACCGGATCGGTCGTCGTATGCGGGAGGGCTGCGTGGCCGCCTCTGCCGGTTAATTCAATGAAAAAGTCGTCGATCGATGCCATGATCGGGCCGGGACGCACAGCCATCTTGCCGACGTCGAGGCCAGGAAGGTTGTGGAGACCATAAACCTCGTCGATTTGCCATTTCTCAAAAAGCCCGTCGTCGATCATGGCCTTTGCACCGGCGCCGCCCTCCTCCGCTGGCTGGAAGATAACAATGGCCCTGCCGGCAAAGTTGCGCGTCTCGGCGAGATATCGGGCCGCCCCGAGAAGCATGGCCGTGTGGCCGTCGTGCCCACAAGCGTGCATGACGCCCTCATTCTTCGAAGCGTACGGCTTCCCGGTCGCTTCCTTGATCGGAAGGGCGTCCATATCGGCGCGAAGCCCTATCGTTCGACCCTCGCGCCGCCCATGAATGACACCTACCAACCCGGTACGGCCAATACCGGTCACCACCTCATCGACACCGAAGCTTTTCAGCTTCTCGACTACGGACGCCGCCGTTTGATGAACGTCATATTGTAGCTCGGGGTTTTGATGAAAGTCGTGGCGCCAAGAAACGACGTCCTCATGGAGATCAGCAAAGCGGTTGATAATCGGCATTCGTCTCCCCTTCCTTATTGTTGCATCACTGACGCGCTGCTCGATTCCAAGGCGTCCAGATTGGGACGACGGCGATAAACGTCCAGCTTCGACTGCAGCGCCATTCCGAGTTTGAAAAGCATTCGTTCTTCGAACAGGCCCGCATAGAGCGCGATACCGTACGGGACCTCGACCTTCGGTCCCTCGTCAGTCTCGCGCTCTAGTTCGACACGTCCGGTCCAGATACTCGGCCCGACCCTCATCCTGCTTTCCTTTAGGCCTGCGCGTAGCACGAGGGCGGGATGTCCGGTCATGTTGGTGATCATGAGCATCGGTCCGGGGAGGACCGGCCCGATCATGGCGTCGACACTGTTGAACATATCGTCCATTAGGACCATCAAGCGGTACCGCAGCCGATCGAGTTGGATCTGGTCGATGGCGGTCAGGAACCGCGCGCGCCTGAAAATGTTCGGCCATGCCCAAACATCCTGACGGCTGAGTTCGTCGTCCCGGCCCGTCAAGGTCAAGTCCTCAAATGCGGCCGCCGCCTCGGCATAAAGGACCCCAAGGAAAGAATCATACGGCAGATCCGGAAAGCTGAGCTCAACGAGTTTTACACCAAGTTCCTCGACGGCCCGCAGCGCCGCCCGATCGGTGTCTGTCGCGAATTCATTGTCAAACCAGGCAGGATCATAACCGACTCGCATTCCGGTCACATCGGTGGAGCTTTCGCAACCAAGCGGCACCCCAATCGATCCCGGATCGGCTTCATCGAATCCATTGATCGCGTTCAGCACCAGTGCCGTGTCTTCAACCGTTCGGCAGATGGGGCCGACCTTGTCGAGCGACCAGCACAAAGTCATGGCGCCCGCCCGCGATACACGCCCAAATGTCGGGCGCAAGCCGGTGGTGCCGCAACGATGACATGGAGACGTGATCGAGCCCAACGTTTCGCTTCCGATGCTGAACGACATAAGGGCCGCCGCGGTCGCCGCGCAGGATCCGGCACTCGATCCGCTGGAGCCCTCGGCCGGATTCCATGGGTTGATGGTTTTACCGCCAAACCAAAAGTCGCCATAAGCCAAGGCACCCGTTGAGGTCTTGGCGAGAAGCACAGCGCCGGCGGCAGCGAGAAGTTGCGTCACGCGCGCATCGCGTCCCGGTACCCGCTCACGGTACGGCTCCGCCCCCCATGTGGTAGGAATGCCTGCGGTATCAAACAGATCCTTCAGCCCGTAGGGAATCCCATGCAGCGGCCCAAGATACGTTCCTTGCCGAAGCAGTTCGTCGGCGGAATTTGCCTGCTTTCGCGCCAGTTCTTCAGTCACGGTAACAATTGCGGTGATTTCCGGGTCGAAACGTGTGATCCGGTCGAGATAAATCTCGGTAAGCCGTGTGCTGCTCAATTGACCGCTCTTGATCCATCGCGCCTGTTCCGCGACCGAAGCGAAGGCAATGTCCTCATCCGAATCGGGCAGTGTAGCTTCAATCTCCCGCGGTATTTCAAAGGATATTGGCGCCGGCAGCGACCAACCCGGCAAACGGGGATCGAACCGGCACGCGCGCGGCAGTTCGTTCGGGAGCAGGATCGCGCGCCGAGCGACTGCCGCATCCACCAAAGGAGCGAACGTGTCAGAGACCTGCGCTCGCTCCGCCTCGGTGTAGGTGACCCCGACGATCGCCTCCGCCGCGACCAGCGCTTCCTTCGTGACCTCCACCCTGCTCAATATCCCATCTCCGTTCTCGATGGACCGCCTTCAGGACAATTCGGCATCTAACGTGCCCCGCCCGAAGTAGGATCGAGCACGTCGCGCAAGACATCCCCCAACATATTCAGCCCGAGCACAGACAGCGCTACCGCCATGCCCGGCACAAGTGCGGTCCACGGAGCCACGTCTAGGTAGTCGCGCGAGGCCTGGATCATCAGTCCCCAAGACGGGGTCGGCGGTTGCGTTCCCAGGCCGAGGAAGGATAGCCCAGCTTCCGCGAGGATCGCGAACGCAACGCTGATCGTGGCTTGGACGATGACCGGCGCCATAATGTTGGGCAGCACGTGTTTGCGGATAATGCGGAAGCTTGAAGCCCCCTGCGAGCGGGCTGCCTCAATATAGGGTAGACTGCTGACGCGCAGCGTTTCTCCTCGCACCACGCGCGCAAGGTAGGGCGCAAAGGCAATGCCGATTGCCAGAATCGTGTTGCGAACATTCGGCCCGAGCACCGCGCTAATCGCCAGCGCAAGAAGAATAGCCGGAAAGCTCAGGAGGGTATCGATCAAACGGCCAAGCAGATGGTCGGCCCACCCCTTGAAATACCCCGCGACAATGCCGATGGGCAATCCGATGACGATGCTCAGTCCCACCGAAACGAGCGCGATGAGCATGGACGTGCGCGCTCCGAGGAGCACGCGGAAGAAGAGATCACGGCCTAACTGGTCGGTTCCGAGGAGGTGGTCCGCCGATGGGGGTGAGAGGCGGGCCCTCACGTCGATTTGCGTGCTCAGTTCGAACGGTACCAACAAGGGCGTCACCAGAGCGATCAGCGCGAACGTGGTGACGAGAACGACACCGATCACGCCTTTCGAGCCCAGAAGCGCATTCACGACCCGCTTGTAGCGGCGATGCCGGAGACCGGGTGAGGCTTGCGATTGAGTGGCTTCGGCGAACGGCGCGGAAGTCATGGTCCGCCTTTCTCCAGTCGAACCCGTGGATCGATCAATGTGTAGAGGATGTCAACGACGAGATTGCTGAGCATAAACACAGCGGCAATAAGCAACACAGTCGCCTGGATGAGCGGGATGTCTCGATTTACGAGAGCGCTGTAGGTAAGCCAACCGACGCCGGTGTAATTGAACAACGTTTCCACGACGATAATGCTCCCGAACAGGAAGCCGAGTTGCAAGCCGGCGACCGTAGCGACCGGGCCCATTGCGTTGCGCAGCGCGTGCCTGATGATAATGCTCCCCTCGCCAAGCCCTTTGGCGCGGCAGACGCGGATGAAATCCTGTGAGAGCACCTCCAGCATCGCCGAGCGCGTCATCCGCGTGAGATGTGCCATCAGTCCCAATCCCAACGCCAAAGCGGGCAGCAGAGCATGTTGCACCGAAAGCCATAGATCCTGAGTGGGCGACACGAAGCCGCTTGACGGGAGCCAGCCAAGTTGTCGGGAAAAAAGAAGGATCAGAACAATCCCCCAGAAAAAGTCCGGCAGGCTAATGCCGACAAGCGATATTCCGCTGCTCATGGTATCGGGCCACCGGTTCTGACTGACGGCGGCAACCACGCCCAAAGGGACGGCTGCGATAATGCCAATGGACAAGGAGAGGACGACGATCATGCCACTCGCGAGCAGCTTCTGGCTTAGCAAATCCGCGATCGGTTCCTTGAAGCGTAGCGAGACGCCGAAGTCTCCTTGAAGAAGGCCTCCGGCCCAACGCAAGTACTGCGCGACGAGTGGGTCGTTGAGGCCCAGTTGCTGCTCCAGGCCGGCAAGCGCAGCCGGATTGCTGTTGGTGCCCATGATCATGATCGCGACATTCCCCGGCAGAATGTTCGTGATCACAAATGTCACAATGCTGATGAATAACAGGGTGACGGCAAAGAGCAGTACTCTCTCTCCAATATACGACATCGCCTCTCGGGCCCCATCCGAACGCAGGATCAAAGAGAGGCGCAGACTTCCGCGCCTCCCCCGTCCACTCGATTACGCGTCAATCCAGACTTTTCGGAAGTCCAGGTTGCTGGCGTTGGGCACCACGATGTTTTCCAGTCCCTTCACGGCTCTCGATGCCGCGATAGTGCCGTTGCGGAACCACAACAGGACGTCGAGCGCTTCTTCGTGCATGCGCGCCTGTAGTTCGTGATAAATCTTGATCCGCTCCTCACGATCGATCGTGATCCGAGCCTTGTCCGCCAACTCGTCGACGACAGCATCATCGATATTGCGGTAATTGAACGCGCCGGTGGAGTGCCAGATTAGGTAATAGAGGAAATCCGGTTCCCACAGCGTGAAAAAGTTCATCATCGTCATGTCGAAATCGCGGGCGTTCCAAACCTGGCTAAGCCAGTCGCTCCAACTCAGCTTCTGTATGTCGATCTCGACACCGCCCTGGCGGAACCATTCCAGCATGATCTCCGACGCTTCGACGTGCCAGGGATAATTGGTGGTCACCTTGAAGTTTGCCTTGATCTGGCCGGGAGCAATACCCGCCTCCTCGAGCAGGGCTCTTGCTTTGTCGAAGTCCTGCGGGCGGACCGTCAAATTGTTGTTGCGCGACGGCGATTTGGGAAAGCTCGGCGAGGCGGAGACTTCACCGTTGCCCCAGAGCGCGCCCTGAACCAGGGCCTCCTTGTCGATCATGTAGTCGATCGCAAGGCGAACGCGCTTGTCGTTGAAGGGCTCGCGCTGGTGGTTGAAGTTGACGAACGCCCACGACAGCGGCGCCCATTTTAAGACTTGGAACTCCCCCTCGTCCTCGATCTCCCGTATGCGGTCCATGGGGATGTCGTTGATGAGGTGGAATTCTCCCGTTCGCAGTCCAGTGAGACGCACCGTCGGCTCGGTCACCTCATGTGCAATGACCTCGTCCAGATAAGCCGGCTCATCCCAGTAGTCGTCGAACCGCTCGAGCTTGACCATATTGCCGAACTCGCGCGACACGAACTTGAACGGACCAGCGCCGATCGGATGCTCGCCCTGCGTATCGCCGCTCCCTTCGGGGATGACAACGCCAGCCCCGTTCTCCGCCAGCCTGGCGAGAAACGGCGCATTCACCTTGGACATCTTGACGACGACAGTGAGATCGTCCGGCGTTTGAATCTCGTCCACGTCATTGAAGACTTCGAAATTGGTGGCGCCGGTCGCCGGATCCTTGACGCGCTCGAACGAGTATTTCACGTCACCCGACGTCATCGTCTTGCCGTTATGGAACGTCACGTTCGGCCGCAGCTTGAAGGTGTAGGTCAGCCCGTCTTCACTGACCTCGAATGACTCCGCAAGACTCGGCTGGAGTTGGAAGTCATGATCGACGGTGACGATCGCGTCGTGCACGTTCTCGAGGACGCGGCCTGTCGACGCCGTCCCGGTCTGATGCATGTCGATATTCTGAGTCGTCTCCGAGTGGCCCCAGATCAACGTCCCGCCGGACTTTGCCGTTTCGGCATATGCCTCAGCGCCGGGCATGGCCTCCAGCAGGAAGGCGCTCCCCGCCACGGCCCCAGAATACTTCATGAAATCCCGTCTCTTCATCTGTCCCTCCTCCCAAAGGCCGGCCGCCACCTATTTCAGGACGACGTTTGTTGGGCAGCAGTATTGGGGCGCCAGATGATGCGTCAATTGACCACAACGTTTAGCTGTCAGGGGAATGGAAGGCGGGCCGGCCATCCCAATGGCTAGCCCATAGCCCGCTAACCGCGTGCTCTGATTGCTCTGATCCCCACAAACTGGATCGCTTTTGGTTAGATTTTTCCGCTTAGTTTTCCCTGGCTGGGAGGAGCGGAGAGCGATGAAGGCATCGAAGTTTTCGGACGCGCAGAAGGCGTTCATTCTGAAGCAGGGCGATGACGGCGTGCCCGTGGCAGAGATCTGCCGCAAGGCCGGGATCAGCCAGGCGACCTATTTCAACTGGAAGAAGAAGTATGCTGGACTGTTGCCAGATGAGATGCGCCGGCTGAAGGCCCTTGAGGACGAGAACGGTCGGCTGAAGAAGATCGTCGCTGACCTGACG
>MRWF01018705.1_pt1 | contig 12170 bp, 10 predicted proteins | sample 1013331 | NCBI WGS metagenome assembly MRWF01 (sample SAMN06117577, study PRJNA244670) | biofilm metagenome | biome: Water; feature: Cathode Biofilm; material: Biofilm; isolation source: microbial consortium enriched at the cathode of a solar microbial fuel cell | place: USA: District of Columbia ... | reverse complement strand
TCGCAGCGCTTGATCTTGCCGTGCAGCATGCCGGGCAGAATGATGTCGCCGGCATAGACAGCCGTGCCGGTGACCTTTTCCAGCGTGTCGGAGCGCTTGACGCTCTTGCCGACGACCGAGAAGGTCTGCTTGGTCGCGACGGGTAGGTCGTGAATGGTCATTGCGCCCTCGCTTTGTTCATTTCCTCAGCCGCATCCTGAACGGCCTCGATGATCTTGGTGTAACCGGTGCAGCGGCAGATGTTGCCGGCCAGCGCGAAGCGGATCTCGTCCTCGCTCGGGGTGGGGTTCTCGTCGAGCAGGGCCTTGGCCATCATGACGATGCCGGGTGTGCAGAAACCGCACTGCGCGCCGCCGTGTTCCATAAACTTTTCCTGCAGCAGATGCGGCCTGTCCGGCGCGTGTTGCAGTCCCTCGATGGTGAGGATGTCGGCGCCCTCGGCTTCGACAGTCAGCACCAGGCAGGCATTGACGGGCTTGCCGTTCATAATGACGGTGCAGGCGCCGCAGTCGCCGACGTCGCAGCCCTTTTTGGTGCCGGTGAGGCCACCCTCGCTGCGCAGCACGTCGAGCAGGGTGCGATTATCGGGGGAGGCCAACTCGCGTTGCTCTCCATTGACGGTCATCTCGACGATACGGGTCATCAAACTTCTCCCATGGCCTGGCCAATGGCGCGCCGGGTCAAGACGCCGACCATGTCGCGGCGATAGGCGGCGCTGGCGCGCACATTGCTGATCGGTGTGGACTCCGCCATCGCGGCATCGGCGATCGCGGCGAAGGCGGCCGGGTCGATGGCGCGGCCGCGCAGAAGCGCCTCGGCGTTGCGGGCGCGGATCGGTGTGGGGGCGACCGCGCCAAGCGCGATGCGGATTTCGGTGCAGGTGTCGCCGTCGCGCTCGAGACTGACGGCAACGCCGACGGTGGCGAGCTCCATCGCCTTGCGCCGGCCGTGCTTGATGTAGGCCCGGCCGCTTTGCGGGCGCGATGGCGGCACCGAGATGCCGGTGACGATGTCGCCGGGCACCAGCACGGTGCGGCCCGGTCCGGTGAACAGATCCTCGATCGCAATCTGCCGCTCGCTGCCCTGATTGTAGACGGAAAGCGAAGCGCCGTCGGCAATCAGCGGCGGAATGGTGTCGGCCGAAGGCGAGGCGCGGCAGACATTGCCGACCACCGTGGCGCGGTTGCGGACCTGGATCGAGCCAAGTGCGCTGACGGCCGTGCGCAGATTGGGATAGTGCTCGATCACCGGCGCCCAGATTTCCAGTTCGCGCGCCGTGACAAGGGCGCCGAAGCGCAGGCCGGTCTTGGCGTCGTAGGAATAGTCCTGCAGGCCGGGAAGCTTCTTGATGTCGACGACATGGACCGGCTTGCGCAACTCCTCCTTGATCTCGACCAGAAGGTCGGTGCCTCCAGCGATGATGCTGGCCTCGGAGCCGAGTTCTGCCATGAGCGCGGACGCTTCCTCGAGGGTTTCCGGCTGGTAATATTCAAAGCGTCTCATCTCGGTTCCATCCCTTCAGGCATTTGTTCTCTAGTGATTTTTTGGGCGGCGCGGTCACGCGGGCCGGGGCCGCGGGTCCTCGTCGACGTCTTCTGCGCCGACCACCTTCAAGGCGCTGTCGCGGTCGGTGCGTAGTTCGAGCTCGAGCTCGCGCAGATGCTCGGTGTTGAGGCGGGCCGCCTCCGCGCCGTCGCCGCGCGCCAGCGCGTCGGCGATCCGCTGGTGCGCCTCGTTGCCGCAAAAACGCGACTTGCGCGCCTCGCGCGTCCACGACAACAGCGGTTGGCGATTGATGAGATCGCGCACGAAACCGGTCAGGACGTCATTGCCCGAGAGTTCGGCGACCAGCAGGTGGAAGCGGCGCGACAGGTGCCGGGCCTCTTCCATGCGCCCGGCCTCGTAGGCGGCGTGCTCCTCATCGATGAAGGCGGCAAGTTTGGCGCGCCCGGCATCGTCGAGCGAATGTGCAAGAATGTCGAGCACCGCCGCCTCGATCACGATACGCGCCTCGAAGATCTGTCTTGCCTCCTCAGGCGAACACATTGCGATTGTCGCGCCCTTGTTGGGGCTGAGCTCGACAAGACCGGCATGGGCAAGCGTAAGCAATCCATTACGGATAGCGGAGCGGCTGGCGCCGGCATAATTGGCGAGTTCGCGTTCGATCAGCCGCGTGCCAGGCGCAATCCGATGGCCAAGGATCGCTTCGACCACGGCGCTCACGACACGTTCTTCGGCTTCCGGTCCGCTCATGGATGCGCCCGGGGTCGCGGCGCTGTGGCCAGGCTTGATTCGAAAGGGGGATTCCGACATGCGACCTCCGTTCTAATTGTCGACAATTTATTCTGTAAGTACAGATTGTCAACAAAAAATCATTCATCAAAAAAATATCATTAATATCAATATGTTAAATGAATGGCGCGTAGATATCGATCTGTCTTTCTAAAATCAATCGATTATTTCAAGTATCTATAGATATAAAATCTCGTAAGAAAAATAAATAGGTGGATTTGTGGGAGATGGTTTGTCATAAAACTCATCATTTGGAGGGGACTGATTGATTTTCGATGGAAGTTGGTTTTCTCTCTGTGCCAACTTTCAGTATTCGTGCAGCCGGCCGTGGCCGCGGGCCTGGCGGCCATTCATTCGCAATTCGAAAGAATTTATCTGGATAATGAATTTGCCTAATCAATGGGCCGGGCGATATCGTTTCCGTCGATGGTGAAAGCCAGGAAAGGGAGTTCTGGATGCTGGCAAACGGCAGTGCGCGTTATCCTCAAGCCGGCCGCGCCTATGTGTTGCGGGGCGGGCGTGTCGTCACGACTGCTCACGACATAGGCGAAGTCGATATCCTGGTCGGCGCGGACGGGCGCATCGCACGGATTGGCGAGGGGCTGGCCGAACCTGGCGCCGATATCGTGGATATCTCCGGCAAGTTGGTGACGTGCGGTCTCGTCGACTCTCATCAGCATCTCGACAAAACCGGTGTGTTGCGGTTTACGCCGAACCCGTCGGGCACTCTGCAGGGCGCGCGCGAGGCGTTTGCCAAATATGCCCGCAACGCGCCGCCTGACGACATAACCCGTCGTGCCGAGCGTACCATGGCGCGCTGTCTCTCGCGCGGGACGACCGCGATCCGTAGTCACATCAATGTCGACAAGGATGCCGGTTTCAACGGGATCGAGGCGCTCTCGGCGCTGCGCGGCGGCTGGGCGGACCGGCTGACGCTGCAACTGGTGGCGTTCATGACGCCGCATCCCGGGCAGGACCTGGAATGGCTCGAAGCCAATATCGACGCGGCCGTCGAGAAGGCGGATGTGGTCGGCGGTACGCCGGCCGTGGCCGAGGATCCCTATCGCTACATGGACATTCTGTTCGGCGCGGCTGCCCGTCACGGCAAACCGGTCGATCTGCATCTCGATGAGCATCTCAACCCGCAGCGGCCGCTGTTTGACGCTGTCTTCGACCGGGTGCGCAAATTCGGACTCGAGGGACGCACGGTGCTGAGCCATGTCTCGGTGTTGAGCGCGATGCCGCGCGATGCCTTCGAGCGCGTGCGTGATGAGATTCTCGAGCTTGATCTCGGCGTCGTCACGTTGCCGGCGGCCAATCTCTATCTGCAGGGGCGCGACGCGGACATGCTGCCGCCGAGGGGGCTGACGCGCGTGGCAGAGCTTGTGCGCGCCGGCGTCCCGATCGCAACCGCGTCCGACAACATTCAAGACCCGTTCGTGCCGACCGGCGCCGGTGACATGCTTGAAATCGGCCGCTGGACGCTGCTTGCCGGCCATTTGCGCGGTGACGAGCTGAAGACGGTCTATTCGATGATGACCGATATCCCGGCCCGTTTGATGGGGCTGGGTGCGGATTACGGCCTCCGGGAGGGGGCGTTCGCCGATCTGTTGGTCACCGATTGCGCCGATGTCGACACGTTCGTTGCCGGCGGCGCCGACGCGATGACCGTGATTGCCAAGGGTAAACCCGTTTTCGAGACGGCCTCCAGGCCGGTCGCGGGAGACGAGCACCGCCAGCCGGCGGGGAGCGGCTGACCGGCATCCGACTGGAGCCGGGACGCATGATGAAAGAAATCTGGGAGGAGCATCATGACTATTACTAGACGCAGCTATATCGCGGGCATGGCCGTCGCCGCCGCGGTCACCATGTCGTTGCCGACGGCAGTATGGGCCGAAACGCTGAAGATGGGGCTGCTGGTGCCGGGCAGCGTCTCGGAGGAGGGCTGGAACCGCATCGGCTACAACGCGCTGAAAGGCGTGGAGGAACAGCTCGGCGCGCAGGTCTCCTATGTCGAGCTGCAGCAGAATCCGGCCTCTTTCGAAAAGGCGTTTCGCGATTACGCCAGCCAGGGCTACGACATCATTCTGGGGCATGGTTTCGAGTTCCAGGACTCTGCCCTCGATGTTGCGCCGGACTATCCCGACACCGTCTTTCTGATCTCTTCGAGCCACATTTACGAAGACAACGTGATCGGTCTCAACACCGATACCAGCCAGCCCTTCTACCTGATGGGCGTGGTCGCGGCGAAGATGGGCAAGAAGGCCGGCCTCGTGGGCGGCATGGAAATCCCGCCGATCCAGCAGGCCTTCGAAGGGTTCAAAAACGGCGCGCGTAGCGTCGATCCCGAGTTCCCGATCAGCGAAGCCTATATCGGCAATTTCTCCGACACCACGGCCACCAAGGAAGCCGCGCTCAGCATGATCGCGCAAGGCGTTGACTTCCTGATGCCGAATGCGTCGGGCGCCACGATCGGCGGCTACCAGGCGATCGCGGAAGCGGGCAAGAATGTCGGAACGTTCAGCATCTTCAGTGATTTCACCGAAGTCGCCCCCGACCATATTCTGGGCCTTTACGTCGCCGACTACGCCCAGGGCGTGGTGAAGGTGGCGCGGATGATCCAGCAGGGTGACGTGCCGAAGCAGAACTACGAGTTTGGCCTCAAGGATCCCGAGGTGATGAAGTTCACCTTCCGCGATGACGTCAAGAACCCGGTTCCGGCCGACGTTCGCGCCGCCGTCGAAGAGGTCCGGGCGAAGATCGCCGCTGGCGAAATCCAGACGCGCGCACGCTGAGCTTTGCCCGCAAGGCCGCCATCCGGCTTTGCGGACGGATCCTGCCACAGCAGGCAGAACGAACGCGGAGGGCGCGCAGGGCGCGCCCTCTTGGCCGCGCGGCGCAGGCTGCCGCGCCGTTCCACGTCATGATGAGGGAGAGAGCGTCATGAAGCTATCGAGGAGGGTCTGCCTGGCGGCCTTGGCCGGCGCGGCCCTGGCCGGCACTGCTGGACCCGCGCTTGCCGAAACCTTCAAAATGGGCCTGCTCGTTCCGGGCAGCGTTGCCGAGGAGGGCTGGAACCGGATCGCCTACGATGCGCTCCTGCGGGTCGAAAAGGAACTCGGCGCCGATGTCAGCTATGTCGAGCTGCACGAAAATCCGTCGGCGTTCGAAAATGCGTTCCGCAACTATGGCAGCCAGGGCTACGACGTGGTGCTGGGCCATGGTTTCCAGTTTCAGGACGCCGCGCTGACGGTGGCGGAAGACTTTCCCGATACGATTTTCCTGATTTCGTCGAGCTACGTCTTCGACGGCAACGTGATCGGTCTCAACACCGATTCCAGCGAACCGTTTTATCTCATGGGCGTGATCGCGGCGATGACCGGCACCTCGGCGGGACTGGTCGGCGGGCTCGAGATACCGCCCATCACGCAGTCCTTCGAGGGGTTCGTCAACGGCGCGCGCAGTGTCGATCCGGACTATCCGATCGCGCAGATCTACGTCGGCAGCTTCACCGATTCCACAGCGGCCAAGGAGGCCGCGGTCGGGATGATCGCGCGTGGCGCCAACATCGTGGTGCCCAACGCCAACGCGGCCGGTCTCGGCGTCGTGCAGGCGGCGCGCGAGGCGGGACCGGACATCCAGACCTTCAGCGTCTATTCCGATTATACCGAGGCGGCGCCCGAAAACACGCTCGGCGTCTATGTGGCCGATTACGGCCAGGGCATCGTGCGCATCGTCTCGCAGATTCAAGACGGCGAGTTCGAGGCCTCCGGCAATATCGTGTTCGGTCTCAAAGACACCGACGTGATGACGTTTTCCTACAACGACCATTCCGCCCGCCCGGTGCCGGACGCGATCCGACGCAAGGTGGAGGAGGTCAAGAACGCCATTATCGCCGGCGAAATCGCCACCCGCGCCGAATAACCCACCATCCGCACGGACAGGGCGCGATGCTCGCGTCCGGTACCGCGCTTTAGCGAGTTTATCTAACGACGACAGGATCATGGCAAAAATCGAAAACGAGCGGCCAGGCGCCGCGGATACCGATCTTATGGGACATGCCATGAGTATTTTGGTTCGGATCGCCCAGGCGATCGCACTACCCGCCGCGGCCGTTCTGGTTGCGCTTATCCTTGGCGGCCTCTTGTTGAGCCTGAACGGCTTTAACGGCTGGGATGTCTTTTCGGTCATGATCGTGGGGGTGTTGCAAGACACACGCTCGATCGCCGAGATCCTGCTGAAGTCGATCCCGCTGATCCTGATCGGCGTCGGGCTTTGCGTGGCCTTTCGCTGCAGTATCTGGAACATCGGCGCGGAGGGGCAGCTCTATGCCGGCGCGGTTGCAGCGACAGTCGTCGGCGTTGCCTTCGAGGGCCTGACGCCGTGGATCTACGTGCCGCTGATCATGGTTGCGGGCGCACTTGCCGGCGCGGCCTGGGCCGGCATTGCCGGTTTGCTCAAGGTCTATTTCCGCGCCAGCGAGATCGTGACCACCATCATGCTCAACTATATCGCGCTGATCGGAACCAGCTATCTGGTGACCGGGCCGCTGCGCGACGCCGCCTCGGCCTATCCGCAGTCGGCGCGGCTCTTGAAGGAGGCATGGATGCCGCGCATCCTGCCGCCGACGCGGCTGCATATCGGCATCCTGGTCGCCGTCGCGCTGGCCATCGCATTCTATATCTTCTTGTTCCGCAGCAGCGCCGGTTATGCCGTGCGCGTGGTGGGCATCAACGCCAATGCAGCGCGCTATGCGGGCATCAATGTCGGCCGCAACATCATGATCGCGATCTGCATCAGCGGCGGCATGGCCGGGCTGGCCGGCGCGTTCGAGGTCGCCGGCGTTACGCGGCGGCTCTATCAGAATATTTCGCCCGGTTACGGCTTCGAGGGCATCGCCGTCGCGCTTCTGGCCAATAACAATCCGATCGGGGCGATCTTTTCCGGCGGGCTGTTTGCCATACTTCGCTCCGGGTCCGAGCTGATGCAGATCACCGCGCAGGTGCCGCAGGTTCTGGTGTCGGTGATCCAGGGCATGGTCATTCTCTCGGTCGTCGCCTTCGGCGTCTACCGGTTCCGTTCCGCCTCCCGTTCGCAGTAGGTTCATCATGGAAGACGTCGCGACACTCGGTTTCATCGCCACCACGATCGGCGCCACCTGGCGCCTGGCGACTCCGCTGATCTTCGCCGCGATCGGCGAGGTTTTTTCTGAACGCGCCGGTGTGCTCAATATCGGGCTGGAGGGTGTGATGCTGGTCGGGGCCTTCGTCGGCTTCGCCACCATGTTCACCTATGGCAGCCTGCCGCTCGGGCTGGCCTCTGCGATCGCGGCCGGCATGGTCGTCGGGCTGCTGTTTGCGTTCTTCACCATCACCATCAAGGCCGACCAGATCGTCGTCGGCGCGGCGATAAACCTGCTTGGCATGGGCCTGACCGCCTTTTTGTTCCGCACCTATTTCGTCGGCACGGGCCGCGGGGTGGAGATCGCGCAGCCGCTCAACATTCCCGGTCTCAGCGACCTGCCGTTCTTCGGCGAGGCGTTCTTTCGTCACAACGCGATCGTCTACAGCACGGTGCTGGTGGTGCTGCTTGCGGTGGTGGTGTTGTACAAAACATCGTTCGGCCTGACCCTGCGCGCCGTCGGCGAGCATCCCAAGGCGGTCGACGTGGTCGGACGCAGCGTTGCCGCCTATCGCTACGGCGCTGTCATGATCGGCACCGGACTTGCCGGTCTCGGCGGCGCGTTCTTGACCCTTGGCCATTCCAACCAGTTCGTCGAAAACATCACCTCCGGCCGCGGCTTCATCGCGCTGGCCGTGGTCGTGTTCGCGCGCTGGTCGCCGGTGGGTGCGTTCTTCGTCGCGATGCTGTTCGGCCTGTTCTATGCGCTCCAGCTCCAGCTTCAGGCGCAGCCGGCTCTCAACATCCCCTATCAGGCCCTGCAAGCCCTGCCTTACGTGATGACGATCGTCGCGCTGGTGATGGTGCGCAACAAGGGCGACACGCCGAAGATGCTCGGCGTTCCCTACAACAAAGCCTGAGGCGGGACCGATGAACACACAACCCTTCCTTCGCATGGACAATATCCACAAGCGCTTTGGCGATCTTGTCGCCAGCGGCGGCGTCACGCTCGAGGTGGAAGAAAACGAGATTCATTCCCTGCTCGGCGAGAACGGTGCCGGCAAGAGCGTGTTGATGAACATCCTGTGCGGGGTCCTGTCTCCCAACGAAGGCCAGATCGTCTACAAGGGCGCGCCGTTGCGGCTGGGCTCTCCGCGCGAGGCGATCCGGCATGGCATCGGCATGGTGCATCAGCACTTCATGCTGGTGCCCAACCTGACGGTGGCGGAAAACTACGTGCTCGGCCAGGGCATGCCGACGCGCGTGATCACCGATATGGGCGAGGTGTATGCGCGGATCCGCGGATTGTCGGAACGCTACGGACTGGATGTGCGTCCCGACGCGCTGATCCAGGATCTCTCGGTCGGCGAACAGCAGCGGGTCGAGATCCTCAAGGTGCTGTTTCACGGCATCGATCTCCTAATACTCGACGAGCCGACCGCTGTGTTGACGCCGCAGGAGACCGACCGCTTGCTCGTGCTGTTGCGCGAACTGGTCAAGGACGGCAAGACGGTGATCTTCATCTCGCACAAGCTCGAAGAGGTGATGACGGTCAGCGACCGGGTCAGCGTGATGCGCGACGCCAAGGTGGTGTTCACGACGCGCGCCGCCGACACCAATCCGCGCGAATTGGCGCGCATGATGGTCGGTCGCGACGTGCTGATGGAATTGCCGCGCGCGAACCGGGCGCCTGGCCGCACCGTGCTGCGCGTCGAGGGGCTGAGTTGCGACAATGAGATCGGCTTGCCGGCGGTGCGCAACGTCTCGCTCGAGGTCCGCGAAGGCGAGATCGTCGGGATCGCGGGCGTGTCCGGCAACGGGCAGAGCGAACTGGCGCTTGCCATGACGGGCCTCCTGCCGGTGACCTCCGGCACGATCTCGCTCAATGACGAGGAGATCAGCCGCCTGCGACCGGGCGAGGTCAATCGGCGGCCGATCGGGCATGTTCCCGAAGACCGTCACAAGATGGGAATCGTGCTGCCTCTGGCACTGACGGAAAACGTTCTGCTGCAACGCTACAACAGGCCGCCTTTCGCCAGGCGCGGGCTCTTGAAGTTCGGGACGATCGCCGAGCACACACGCGACCTGATCCGCCGATTCCGGGTCAAGGCGTCCGGCGAGTTCGATCTGATCCAGAACCTGTCCGGCGGCAACCAGCAAAAGCTGGTCGTGGCGCGCGAGCTTGCCCGCGATCCCGATTTCCTGCTGATCAACCAGCTGACCCGCGGCATCGATATCGGCGCCATGGAACTGGTGATGCAGGAGGTACTCAAACAGCGCGAGGCGGGGCGGGCGATCCTGCTGATTTCGACCGAGCTGGAGGAACTGTTTGCAATTTGCGATCGCATCCTGGTGATGTTTCATGGCGAGTTGGTCGGCGAGTTGCCGCCCGACCGGAACCGTATCGAGGAAATGGGTCTTCTGATGGCCGGTGACAGGCAGGAAGCGGCTCAACTGGCAGCGGCACGGGCCCAATGAACGGGCGCGCGCGGCACTGTCATTCAAAACTCGAAACAATTTCGCGATTAATGTCGGATTGAAAATCAGTCGCGATAACGCCACCCTGTCGGACGGAGATGGCCGCAAAGGCCATCTGACCCAGCAGGATGGAACTCGCCGTGTGAATGTAACGCTTCGTCAAATTCAGGCTTTCGTCGCCGTGGCGGAGCTTGGCCGCTTTAACCTCGCGGCCGGCCGGCTGAACCTGACCCAGTCAGCCATCAGCATCCTGATCAAGGAACTGGAAACGGAACTGCGGCAGAGGCTGTTCGATCGTCATACCCGTATGGTCAGTCTGACCGGGGCGGGGCGCGAATTTTTTCCCCAGGCCCGCAAGGTGCTGGAAGATCTTGAAATCGCCGTCGACAGCGTCCACGAACTCGCCTCTCTGCGGCGCGGGCGGGTCCTTGTGGCCTCGGCGATCGTTTTGGCGGCTACCTTCCTGCCGCCGGTTATTGCCCGGTTCAACCGGCGCTATCCCGATATCAGCGTGCAGGTGCGCGACATGCCGGAGGAGGAAATCCGTCCGGCACTGAAGCGCAACGAGGTCGATCTCGCCATCGGGACGGTCGCCGACGAGGACCCGGAGGTGGAATCCACCCATGTGATGCGCGACCGACTGATGGTGGTGTGCCGGGCCGACCACCGTTTCGCGCGCCAGAAGAACGTGCGCTGGTCGGATCTGTCCGGCGAGGCGCTGATTGCCCTGGCGAAGGAAAACCCGCTGCGCGACCTCGTCGATCGGGCGCTGCTGCGCGTGGCGCCGGATATCCGGCCCTCCTATGAGGTGCGGTTTTCAACCACTGCGATCAGCATGATCGCGGCCGGGCTGGGCGTCTCCGTGCTGCCGGAAAACGCCCGCCAGCTCGCGCCGCTGGTCGACGTCAAGGTGATGGAACTCGTCGATCCCGCGATCAGCCGCGACGTCTCGGTGCTTCAGCACCGTCAGCGCGTACTGTCGCCCGTCGCCCAGAAAATGAAGGAATATCTGCTCGAGGCCGAACGCGAGCGCTGAGGCCGGGCGAGGGCGGGCAGCCAAGCTGGAACAGGCCCGCCGGGGCGTCTCATCACGCGGTTGCGTAACGCCGCCGGCGGGCGATGGCCGGGATGGGGCTTGCGCCTTCCTTGGCTCAGAACACGACGACGCTTCGGATGCTTTCGCCTTTGTGCATGAGATCGAAGCCCTTGTTGATCTCGTCGAGGGCAAGCGTGTGGGTGATCATCGGGTCGATCTGGATCTTGCCGTCCATGTACCAGTCGACGATCTTCGGCACGTCGGTGCGGCCCCTGGCGCCGCCGAAGGCGGTGCCTTTCCAGGTGCGGCCGGTGACGAGCTGGAACGGCCGGGTGGAGATCTCCTGGCCGGCGCCGGCGACCCCGATGACGATGCTCTCGCCCCAGCCGCGATGGGCGCTTTCCAGCGCCTGGCGCATCACCTTGACATTGCCGGTGCAGTCGAACGTGTAGTCGGCCCCGCCGATCTGGTCGGCGCCGCGCTTGGTCATGTTGACGATCTCGGCCACCACGTCGTCGACTTCCGTCGGGTTGACGAAATGCGTCATGCCGAACTTTTCGCCCCACGCCTTCTTGTCGTTGTTGAGGTCGACGCCGATGATCTGGTCGGCGCCGGCCAGCCGCAGGCCCTGGATGACGTTCAGGCCGATGCCGCCCAGCCCGAACACGGCCGCCGTGGCGCCGATCTCGACCTTTGCGGTGTTGATGACGGCGCCGATGCCGGTGGTGACCCCGCAGCCGATATAGCAGATCTTGTCGAACGGGGCGTCGGGATGGACCTTGGCCAGCGCGATCTCGGGCAGGACGGTGAAGTTCGAAAAGGTCGAACAGCCCATATAGTGGTGGATCTTGTCCTTGCCGATCGAGAACCGGCTGGTGCCGTCGGGCATCAGGCCCTGACCCTGGGTGGCGCGGATCGCCGTGCACAGATTGGTCTTCTGCGACAGGCAGGACGGGCACTGGCGGCATTCGGGCGTATAAAGCGGGATGACGTGGTCGCCCTTTTTCAGGCTCTCCACGCCCGGCCCGACATCGACCACGACGCCCGCGCCCTCATGGCCCAGGATCGCCGGAAAGATCCCCTCCGGATCGGCGCCCGACAGCGTGAACTCGTCGGTGTGGCAGATACCCGTCGCCTTGATCTCGACCAGAACCTCGCCGGCGCGCGGCCCCTCAAGATCCACCTCCATCACCTCAAGCGGCTTGCCCGCCCCAACCGCTACCGCCGCACGTGTCTTCATGGC
>MRWF01027334.1_pt1 | contig 12238 bp, 10 predicted proteins | sample 1013331 | NCBI WGS metagenome assembly MRWF01 (sample SAMN06117577, study PRJNA244670) | biofilm metagenome | biome: Water; feature: Cathode Biofilm; material: Biofilm; isolation source: microbial consortium enriched at the cathode of a solar microbial fuel cell | place: USA: District of Columbia ... | reverse complement strand
GCGGCCTATTCGCTGATGCCGGCCGACGCCGCCGTGCTGACCATCGAGTTCAAGGTCAATCTGCTCGCGCCGGGAAAGGGCGAGCGTTTCCTGTTTCGCGGCTCCGTCACCAAACCCGGCCGCACCATCATCGTGGCTGACGGGCAGGCTTATGCCTTCGGCGAGAGTGGCGAGGCCAAGCTGGTCGCCACCATGACCGGCACCATGATGACGGTGCAGGGCAGAGAGGATCTCGCCGGCTGAGGCCGTGCGTCGCCGCGCCGCCCCACACCGCCGGCCGGAACCATGCACCGATTTCTGTGAGCGCAGGACAGCCATGCCGCGTCGGCCATTGCGTGGTTGGGCGATTCGGCATAGTTCCCTGTCATGACAGAGATCACCCATCCCGACACCGTCCTCATTATCGATTTCGGCAGCCAGGTCACCCAGCTGATTGCCCGGCGCGTGCGCGAGGCCGGTGTCTATTCCGAGATCGTCCCGTTTCAGTCCGCGGCCGAAGCCTTCGCGCGCATCGCGCCCAAGGCGGTGATCCTGTCCGGCAGCCCGCACTCGACCGTCGATATCGGCTCGCCGCGCGCGCCCGACGCGATCTTCGAGGCCGGCATTCCCGTTTTGGGCATCTGTTATGGCCAGCAGACCATGTGCGCGCAGCTTGGCGGCACCGTGGAGGCCGGTCACCACCGTGAGTTTGGGCGTGCCTTTCTGGACGTCAAGCAGGATTGCGCGCTGTTCAAGGGCGCCTGGGCGGCCGGAACCCGCCATCAGGTCTGGATGAGCCACGGCGACCGGGTCACCGACATTCCGCCGGGTTTCAAGGTTGTCGGCACGTCCAGCGGCGCGCCTTTCGCCGCGATCGCCGATGAGGCCCGCCGCTTCTACGCCGTCCAGTTTCATCCCGAAGTCGTCCACACGCCGGACGGCGCCAGGCTGCTGGCCAATTTCGTGCTCGATATTGCCGGCCTTAAGGGCGACTGGACGATGGCTGCCTATCGCGAGCAGGCGATCGCCTCGATCCGCGCCCAGATCGGCGACGGTAAGGTGATTTGCGCGCTGTCGGGCGGGGTGGACTCCTCCGTCGCCGCGCTCTTGATCCACGAGGCCGTCGGTGACCAGCTTACCTGCATCCTGGTCGACCATGGCCTGATGCGCAAGAACGAGGCGGCCGAGGTGGTCGCCATGTTCCGCGAGCATTACAATCTGCCGCTGGTGCTGGTCGACGCGGCCGACCGGTTTGTCGGCGCGCTCGAGGGCGAGGCCGACCCCGAGAAAAAGCGCAAGACGATCGGCCGCCTGTTCATCGAGGTCTTCGAAGAGGAAGCCAACAAGCTCGGTGGAGCCGACTTCCTTGCCCAGGGTACGCTCTATCCCGACGTGATAGAAAGCGTGTCCTTCACCGGCGGCCCGTCCGTCACGATCAAGTCGCATCACAATGTCGGCGGCCTGCCGGAGCGCATGAACATGCAGCTCGTCGAGCCGCTGCGCGAACTGTTCAAGGACGAGGTGCGCGTACTCGGCAAGGAGCTCGGCCTGCCCGATCATTTCATCGGCCGCCATCCGTTTCCGGGTCCGGGCCTTGCGATACGCTGTCCGGGCGGCATCACCCGCGACAAGCTCGACATTCTGCGCGAGGCCGACGCGATTTATCTCGACGAGATTCGCAAGGCCGGTCTCTACGACGCCATCTGGCAGGCCTTCGCCGTACTCTTGCCGGTGCAGACGGTCGGCGTGATGGGCGACGGCCGCACCTATGAATTCGTCTGCGCGCTGCGTGCCGTCACCTCGGTCGACGGCATGACGGCGGATTTCTACCATTACGACATGGAATTTCTCGGCCGCGCCGCCACCCGCATCATCAACGAGGTCCGCGGCATCAACCGCGTCGTCTACGACGTGACCTCGAAGCCGCCCGGCACCATCGAGTGGGAATAGCGATTTTCCAATTGGGGCTGGCGTGAAGAAGTTTTCGCTAGCCCTAATTTGTTGAAATCAATAAACTTTCCAGCCTGGACTTGTTGTGACCGGCCCACGCTGATTTCGGCAAGAACCGCCCTGGCGGCCTATCTGACGGTATGCCGAAGGTTTGAACTCTGGCGTTCCAGCAAAAAACCGTCAAGCCATCCGGATGCGTTACGGCAGGGCCGGTATTTCTCTGGCGATTGCGCGCGAGAAATGTCTCGATACCCGGCGATCGGTATCGGAGGGGCGTTCATCAGCCCAGAAGAAGCATCGAACGAAGTGGCGATTCAAGGAGCCAACAGCTTCGGAGAGCGCGACAAGCGCTGGCCCCAGGAAACGCGTAGGGCCGACAGCGCCGGTCAATGTACACGACCATCTTTGATGGTGACATTCTTCCGGCTGTGAAGAACCGGCTTCTGACCGAGGTAAGACCGGGGGGTATCCGGCCGCTCTGCGGTCCGGTCAGGGGGCGCGGCGCTCCAGCGACCGCGGCATGCGCGGGAAAAGGCAAGCCTTCGTACGCCGAACCGCCGATGGTCTGCTCGATTGCGTTTTCTTTTTTACATCAAAAAGCGGTCGTGATGGCGTCCACCACGACATAGTGGTCGTCCACAACCGGAATGAACCGCCACTTGTCGAATGTGAGACAGGGGTGAGAGATTCCGAAGCCGAGCATATCGCCCACTTCCAGCGGTGAATCGGGCGGAACCTTGAGAAAAAGATGCTGGTCGTTCATCTCGACGGTGGTGTATTTTCCTTCAAGTGCCACAGGAGCGGGGTCCCGTCCTGGCCGGCTCGATGCGAACGGTACCGGTAGACCGGCGTCATAGCTCGCATCCCGTTTTCCCATGCCGACGATGACATGGTCGGGTTGCGGACGAGAGACCACATGCGCCCAAACTTCCAGTGCCGGTCTCCACGATTCGCCCAGTGATGCGAGGTCCGGCCTGCGGGCCTGCATCTGCGCCATAAAGTTGCGGAGCATGACGGAATCATGGGTCAGATAGCAGCCCGGGCGCAAAACGATCCGGTTTGGCTGGCGCAAATCCAACGCTCCGAATCGGGAGGCGACAATATCGAAATAGGCTGATCCTCCGCCACTGAGGATCACTTCGCCCTCGGCGAACAGCCCTTCCCCTTCGCAGCGTTTTGCGATCTCGCAAAGGAACTCGATGAACGTGGCGACATCCTCTTGCCGTTTGAGCGGATCGGGATTGTCTACGATGCCTTCGAAACCCTCGACACCGCGCAGCGCCGTGAAAGGTGCGTTACCGGAGACGGCGCGTGCGACCTCAAGCGCAGCCTCAATTGTTCGGCATCCAGCCCGCCGGTTAACTAGGCCCCCTTCAACGAGCATTTGTACGGGGCGGGTCATTCCGCGCTCCTTCGCCAACTCGGCGACCGCTTCAACATTGGCGACGCTGTCGACGAGGCAGAAGAACTCGAATTCAGGGTCGTTGGCTAGTTCATCGAGCACGTATTGGATAGCCGCCCGACCGACCAGCTGATTGGCCAGAAGGATCCGTCTAAGGCCGAAATGACGCCCCACTTTGAGCTGATGGATATTCGAAAGCGTCATACCCCAAGCTCCATCCTCCATCTGGCGGCGGAAGAGTTGCGGGCTCATGGAGGTTTTTCCATGCGGAGCGAGCGATGTGCCGGTCAGTTCCAGAAAGCTCTTCATCCATGCGCTGTTGTGCTCAACCGCGGACTGACGCAACAGCAGCAACGGTAGTGGCAGCTCGTCGGACAGGGCCCGAATGTTCTTTTTGCCGATATCACTGACTGCAATCGGTCCGATCGCGGGCGGCAATCCCTTGTCGAGTGCGTCAATCACGATCGAATCAAGTCGCGCGTCGTCCATTGAATCTCCCCTTTTCGATACTTGGGCGACTGGTCACCGCGTAGCCGCAAATGAACTGAGCGGAAGTCCGTCGACGAACCGTTGCGCCGTGGAAGGCCCGCGGGAGCCAGGGACGGGAACCCAGGCTCCTACTTCCATTCGTGCGAATTAAGCGAGGTCTTGCTTCACCATCAAAGCGCATCGTGGCCACTGGGGGCCGCTTTCCATGGATCAGACACGCGCGGCCAGATCGGGCGCGTCAGTTTTCGGTATTCAGTCTTGCTCGGGTCTGTCGGGTATGAGGTCTGCGCCGATACGTAGATCACCTCGGCGGCGATAGGTGCAAAGCCGGCGTAGAAGTGATTGGTCGACTTGACGACCAGGATATCCTTGTTAAGCGGATCCACGCCCATATTCGAGAAGATGTCGGGCTCGTAGGCCTGTGTCCGATTGGTGTTGAGGATGATGTCGATTTCCGTTCCCTCAATGCGGATAACGACTGCGGGGCCGAGGGTGACGCGACTTTTTCCGAAGCTTTGCCAACCTTCCGCCGCGACCTTCAAGACATGGACCTGCGCATCGATGGGCTCTCCGGCCGACGAGCCGGCCTTGCCGCCGAAGCGCAGTTGAATGCTCGCGCCTTCACCGGCCGCATGGCAGAAGGTGACGGCGACGGGATCCCAGATCGTCGCGATGCCGACGCAGCGAATATCGCGTTCCAGCATCCGTCGAAGAATGGCCGTCCCGTCGCCGGCAACGCCCCCGCCGGGGTTGTCCCATACATCGGCGATAACCGCCGGTTTCTCCGAAACGGCGCTCCTTGCAGCCAATGCCCGGTCTATCCCTTCGTCGGGACCGACCATCGTCATGCGCGTCTGCTCGCGCATGGCATAGAGTTCCATGCCCAGTTTTTCCGCCAAGGCATCGCCTTTGGCTTTGTCATTATCCGTCACGACGAGAATACGGGCCCCCATCTCGGGCACATCGGCGGCCATGAAGCCATGAATCACGGAAATGGACAGGATGCCATCCTTGCCGTGGAGCGTCTTGATCCGGTCGACAAAGGAGCGCATCGGTTCGCGGCTCGTGGGCAGGACCGTGATCATGCGGCAATCAAAAGTGGAGATTACCGGGGTGATCGCACCGCGCACCGTGGCAAGGCTCAGATCGACAAGATGCTCGCCGCGTTCATAGAAATCAGTGTGAGGATATTCGAGGAATGCCGCTAGAACGTTGCACGCATCCACGCGCTCCGATGTCAGATGACTATGTGGATCCAGTTCGCAGGCGACTACCGTATCAGGACCCACGATGGAACGTACCCGCATAAGCAGGTCGCCCTCGCAATCGTCATATCCATGCGCAACCATCGCGCCATGCAGCCCAAGAATGACTGCATCGACCGGCATAGCTGCGCGTAGCTGTTCCAGTATCTCGTCGCGCAGGCTTTCATAGGCCTGCTGCTGGATCAATCCGCCGGGCTCGGCCCAGGCCGCAGTCCCTTCGATAACCTCGAGATCTTCCGTTCGCGCACGCTTGCGAAGCGCCACAATTGGCGACGAGCAGAGTGTAGGCGTGTCGGGATGGGCGCCCGGAAGGGCGAAAAACCCTGCTTCGAACGATTTGCGGTCTGTCGGAACCGGAGAAAATGTATTGGTTTCAGTCGCCAACGAAGCGGTAAAGATGCGCATAGATCAAGCCATTATTTCTTGTGATTTTTAGTGAAATTTCCAAGAAAGATGCGCAAATGGATCCTGAAATGCGATCCAGGCCGTCGAAAATAAGTATCGCGAGCCACCGCGCGGGCGGTTTCTTGCGCTTTTCATTGGCCTTCTCATTTTTCTTTGCTCAATTCGTCGCGGCTGGTTGCGGACAATCGGTATGATAATTTCCTACATATATCGGTGTTTTGTGCGCATCAAGCGATTTGTGTGTTGCTAAGCTACTTTTTTCAACCTATTTCTTCGCCGGTTGGCTGACTCGAACGGAGGTGCAGGTCGAATGCTCGGGACCGGATTTGTCGGTAAGACGGTGGTCATTACGGGTGCTGGTGGGGGGCTGGGATCTGCCCTGGTGTCGAGCTTTGAGGGCAAGGGGGCTCGGGTCATAGGGTGCGATGTCACGCTCGACTCGATGGTGGCGCTTTCTCTCGAGGCCAAATTCACCTTTGATCTTCTGGACGGGGGTTCAATTGCTTCCGCTGCCCGCCAGATCCTGGAGGCGACGGGTTGTCCGGATGTTCTCGTGAACAATGCCGGCTGGACGCGAGCGGAGACGGTGCCGGACCTGACGCCCGATAATATCAAGCAGGAAATCGACCTCAATCTTACCGGCGTTATGAGCTTTACGGATCCGATCGCCGCCGCAATGTCTGCGCGCAAGCAGGGCAGCATCGTTTTTGTCTCTTCAGTCAACGCGCTCGCACATTTCGGCAACCCCGCTTACGCCTCGGCAAAGGCCGGCATCAACGCCTATGCGCGATCGCTTGCGGTGGAGCTTGGCTGCAACGGCGTGCGGGCCAATGTCGTCGCGCCAGGATCCATTCGCACGCCTGCCTGGGACCATCGGCTGGAAAAGGACGCGGAAATTCCCGGCAAGCTCAGGCGCCTGTACCCACTGGGACGACTCGTCAATGCTGCCGAAGTGGCGGAGGCGGCGGCTTTCCTGGCATCCGACCTGGCGTCGGGCATAACCGGAACGGTCGTGCCTGTGGATGCCGGTCTGACCGCTGGCTGCCTTCCGTTCATTAACGAGATTCTCGGATAACCGCTTTCGGACAATCACGGAAACAGGCCTGGACGGTCGGGGATGGTCGAATGAGAGGCCGAGAACCGTGCGCCATCGGGTTTTCCGTGACGCCATTCGATGCGCCCTTTGGGCGTCTCAAATCTGATGGCTACGTTGCGGTGTCGATGTCTGCGACGCGCTGTCGCTGGCCACGTATGGGCGGCGCCAATATTGGCAAGCTGGAGCGAATTTCATGACGACCGAATTGAACCCCTTTGCCGATGATTCTGACAGGGCCTTCATCTGGGAAATGCTGATGGCGCGCGACTTTGTGGCATTCGCGGCGCGCGATTGGTCCATGGTCGCGACGGATTTCGACGAAGGTCGGTTTTTCGGCATTCACGGAAACAATTCCGCCAATTTTGATGACTGGAAACCGGCTTTTCCGACATTGGCCGATTATCGCGAAGAGTGGCTGCGCCAGGCGGCTGAAACGGCGCGCTTTACCTATGAAGAGCCCTTGGTCGATACTTTGCTGCGGATCGTCAGCTTGAACCAGATCGATATTCGCGGCCCGGCCGCAATTGCACACAAGAAATTCTGCGGAGATATCATGCGCACCGACGGTTCGCGTGAGACGCTTGCTTTTCAGACCCTGTATTTCTGCGCCAATGCCGGCGACCGCTGGCGCATTACCGGGTTCGCCGGCTACTTGCGCTATACCGGCAAGGCCTGAATACCGAACGCCCGGCCGTGCGAAAGAAGGGACGGCGAGATGTGGCTTCAGGAACGGCTCTAGTCTCCAAGTGGCCAGTATCTTTGACGACCCTTGAGGTCGCTTAACGTCAAGCGGACTCTCCGCATTCGTTCGATCGTCTCGTCGTCCAGATGTTCCATCGTCGCCATCGCGAGCAAATCGACTATGGCCATCAACCCATAGCGTACCGATGTCGGTTTCTTGACGTTGTCGTTTTCACGGGGCTCAAAGACGACGTTGATTTCGGACGCCTGCGCTAGAGGGGATTTCGCGGGAGCGATCGAGATGGTGCGGGCGCCATAGCGCCTTGCGATTTCCGTCGCTGCGACCGCCGCAGGTGCGGAGCCTGAAAGAGAGATGGCGATGATCGCGGTATCGGAGTCGGCGACCGCCGCAGTCATTTGCTGCATTTGCCCGTCGATATGGGCGATGGTGGGGATGGAGAAGCGGAAGAGCCGGTTCTGCAGTTCGATGGCGCCAAGCGATGAAATGCCGCCAGAACCGTAGATATAGACCTGTCTGGCCTTCGACAGATGTTCACCGACCGTCATGATCGCTCCCATGTCGACATCCTTGCGGACGGCAACAATGGTTTCGATCGCGGCATCGCAAACCGTTGCGGCAATTCGCTCCTCGGGGGAATTGGTGCTGGGCGGCGGCGGCACGAGATAAAACTCGCCGATGGCCAACGCCTGGGCAAGCCGCAGCTTGAAATCACGCAAGCCAGTGCAATTCAGGGCACGGCAGAGACGCGTAATGCTCGGCTCGCTCACGCCTGACTTCTCGGCGAGGACGGCAATGGATGCGCTGCAGGAGAACTGAAGATCTGATAGGAGTACCTTCGCAATTTTCCTTTCTACTTTACTTCCGTTTCTTTCTATGTTGCGAAGATCCATTATTATATCAGGGGTCACACTCATTTCTTGCAGTTCCTTGGTCAAGTACCGGCCCTATCCATATTCAAATTGATGCAAGGTTCCGTATCGGCGGACAGTGCGTCGGGAACATCGCCTTGTCCATAGTCTGCTGTCGCAAGCGTCTGCCGCGCAGCGGTGCTTTCGCCGTGTGGCGGCCTCTTCCGTTGCTTGATCTATCGAGTCAGGTACGGCGTGCGAGACCGGGCCGAACGTTCTGTCGGGGCCGGGTGGTCGACCCCCGCCAAGCCCTCCCGTGGAGCCTATCATTTTTGTAATTAAAACACAAAAATTGCGCTTATTGGCAGTTGAGATTTAAAAAATGTTGCTATATTACGAAGTCGAGTTATCCGAACGTCGAAGGTTTCAGGAGGGACGAACAGTGGGCGAACATTCCACCCAAAACGATGGGTCCTACACGGCGGAAGAAATGCTGCGCATGCCGTACCAGAAGGCGCAATGCCCAGAGATGCTGCCTGATCTGGTTGTTCCAAACGCTATTCCCAGTGATGAGCGGATCTGGGTTCCGCAGAACGAGAATGTCTGGTTTCGCCCGCTGTGCCTGAGCCGTTCCGGCGGCTACTGGATGAATCTCCTGCGCGTGCGCGGTTCGGGGGTCGTGAGCAGGCATCGCCACCCGGGTCCCGTTCACGCATTTGTTCTAAAGGGCCGTTGGCGGTACCTGGAGCATGATTGGGAGGCCACGGAAGGCGGCTATGCGTTCGAGCCTCCGGGCGAGGTGCACACGCTGGTGGTCGATGAGGGGGTCGAGGAGATGATCACCTATTTCCAGGTCAATGGCTGCATGTACTACGTCGATCCATGGGGCAGCCATATCGGTTATGAGGACGTTTTCACAAAGATCGATATGTGCCGCAAGCATTATGGCGCGGTGGGTCTCGGCGAGGACTATGTGGATCAGTTCATCCGCTGATTGTTGAACGGGTACCTGCGAATTCGGTCCGCGGGCGCGGCGTGCATGGCGGTGACGTGCGTTTAGGAAGAGGAAGACTTGTGAGTTTTCAACCGGATTTGTTTCGCGGCAAGACGGCCCTCGTGACCGGCGGTACGACCGGCATCGGGGCCGCCGCCGCCGAGATGCTGGCGACCCTCGGGGCGAGTGTCCATGCGGTCGGTCTTGGGGCGGAAAACGTCGCCGGTTCCGTATCTGGCGTCACGTTCAATGAGTTGGATGTCGCTGACGACGAGGGCGTGCGCGGATTTATCGAGGGGCTGGACGGTCTGGACATCCTGGTGAACTGCGCCGGGATCATCAGGCGTGTCGAAGAACACGAGCTCGATGTGTTCGAACGTGTCGTCGACATCAATCTCAACGGAACGATGCGGTGCTGCGTGGCCGCGCGCGCCAAATTGGCGGAGCGCCGTGGGTGCATTGTGAATATGGCATCCATGCTGAGCTTCTTCGGCGGCGGTCTCGTGCCTGGCTATAGCGCCAGCAAGGGCGGCGTCGTGCAGCTCACCAAGTCGCTTGCGATTGCTTATGCCGACCAGGGAGTTCGGGTCAATGCTGTGGCGCCGGGCTGGATTGCGACGCCGCTCACCAAGGCGTTGCAGGATGATGCGGAGCGTTCTGGAGCGATCTTGTCGCGCACGCCTCTGGATCGGTGGGGTAGGCCCGAGGATGTGGCGCAGGCCATAGCTTTCCTATGCAGCCCGGCCGCCGATTTCGTCACGGGCGTTACCCTGCCTGTCGATGGCGGCTATCTGGTGACCTGATCATTGCCGGTCACGTCCGCGCTGGGTGGAGTTTGCGTCAAGGGATGCCGCTAGGCTGTGGTGTCGTGACTGAAAGGGATTTGGGGCCAGGCTGGAGATGACCGAACCGCAGTCGGGATAGTCCTTGCCACCGCGTAGCGTGCCGGTTTCTGGAAGGAGCGAGTTCCAGGGGCAAGATGCCAGATTGGGCCATTTGACCGGCCGCTTGTTGCTTGTGCGTCGGAGGATGTTTTTTCCTTCGGAGCTTCCTGTCCCCACGTCATTTCCTCGCCAGCTAGCGTGTTTTCAAGGCATTGGCCCGATCCAGGTTGGCGAGAAACATAATGTAATTTACCTACAAATTCTCTCCTGGTAGGTGGCTGAAACATATGGAAGCTGGGATTTGTCACCAGTTTCGAATTCGGCGCGCTTGACAGGAATGTAGGTTAATGACATAAAAAAACGAAAATTTGGTAAGTGTCCTACATAGGCGCTGACAGAATGCGGGAGGCGATACTAAGCAATGGTTGGCATTGCAGAGCAAGCACCAAAATTGCGGATTTCCGCGGTTGGAATGGCCTATGGTCCGCGTGTCGCGTTGAAAGACTGTTCTTTCGATGTGGCGCCGAACACTATTGTTTCAATTGTTGGTCCCTCGGGTTGCGGCAAGAGCACCCTTCTTTGGGCGATGTCGGGTCTGCGTAAGCTGACCGAGGGCGAGATTTTTCTCGATGAAAACCCTATCGACGGCCCCCATCCTGATATCGGGCTGGTGTTCCAGGAGCCCAATCTGCTGCCGTGGCGCAATCTCATGGAGAACATTCTGTTCCCGTTCGAGATCAGGGGCGAGAAGCCTGACCGGCAGTGGATCGAGCACTTGCTGGAGCGGTGCGGCCTGATCGGTTTCGAACAAAATTTCCCGCGTGAGTTGTCGGGCGGAATGCAGCAGCGCGCGTCGATCGTGCGCGCGCTTTCGTTGCGTCCGTCGGTTTTGCTCATGGATGAGCCGTTTGGGGCTCTCGATGCATTTATCCGCGAGGAAATGAACCGGCTGGTCGAGGAAATCTGGCTGGAAACGAAAACCACGATCGTCTTCATCACGCATTCCATCGAAGAGGCAATATTCCTCTCCGACCGCGTGCTGGTCATGGCTAATCGCCCCGGGCGGGTACAGATGGACCTGGCTGTCGATTTTGCGCGGCCGCGCAGTATGCAGGCAATGGCGAGCAAGGCGGCATTCGACCTGACGAACAAGATCAAGGCGGGGATCTACGGCTTCGATCCCGCCGTCGATTTGGCAGCGGAGTAGAAGCGTGAGTGTAAGTGGTTCTGACATGTCTATGGCGGATGGCGCAAATGGTCTGAGCAATATGTCGGCGTTCTCCGGCGGGGGCGCGCGCACGCGGGTCGAAGTGTTTGCAATCGTCCTGACGGCGGTCATCGTGATCGGCGCGCTCGAGGCCGCGTTGCGGTGGTTCAACGTGCCTGTATATGTGCTTCCGACCCCGTCAGCCGTGGCGGTCGCCTTGTGGACCGAGTTCCCCAGTATTGCGCCGCATCTGGGCTACACCCTGATTGAACTCTTTGCCGGCTTTGCGATCGGGGCGAGCGTCGGACTGCTTCTGGCTGCGGTCATCACCCAGTTTCCTTTCGCCGAGAAGATCATCGCGCCTTATATTCTGGTGCTTGTCACAACGCCGATGCTGGCGCTGGTTCCGCTTCTCATTTTGCGGTTTGGTTTCGGATTTGAGCCGCGCATCATCGCCGTTGCGCTCGCCTCCGGTCCGATGGTCATGATCAACGCCGCCACCGGCTTCCGCCGAGTCGATAGCGCGAAGATTGCGCTGGCCCGCTCCTATGGTGCCAGCACGTTGCAGATTTTCTGGAAAATCCGCGCACCGATGGCCCTTCCAATGATTCTGGTCGGCCTGATGATCGGAGCGATCTTCGGCATGTTGACCGCTGTTGGCGCCGAGATGGTCGGCGGCGGTTTCGGGTTGGGCAACCGGCTTACCACCTACTCGTCGATGATCGATATGCCGGAGTTTTTCGCGGTGATCGTCATCCTCTCCACCCTGGGGATCCTCATCTACAGCTTCTTTGTCCTAGTCGGCAAGAAATGGGCTAGCTGGGAAGTTTGAGGTCAATCTCGGACCATCCGGCAGGCAATTTTATCAACAAAGGGAGTGAAGAAATGACGCTGTCTAACAGGAGTTTTTCGCTGAATCGTCGGCAGTTGCTGCAGGCAACCGCGACCGGCGTGGCGGTGATGGGAATGGGCCTCCGGCCGTCGATTGCGGCTCCGTATGAGCGGGCCTTCACCTG
>MRWF01006510.1_pt1 | contig 12560 bp, 9 predicted proteins | sample 1013331 | NCBI WGS metagenome assembly MRWF01 (sample SAMN06117577, study PRJNA244670) | biofilm metagenome | biome: Water; feature: Cathode Biofilm; material: Biofilm; isolation source: microbial consortium enriched at the cathode of a solar microbial fuel cell | place: USA: District of Columbia ... | reverse complement strand
GGTGGGGGCGCCGAGGGGCGGGTGCTACGCTCCCTTCCGGGCGGGTCGATGGGAGTCCCTCCGTGTCCGAAACAGAGTTCCAACGCGCTCGCGAGATCTTCGAGCGGGTCTGCGAGATGGGCCCGGAAGAGCGGGCGGCCGAGCTGGACCGGGCGTGCGCCGGTGACGACGCGTTGCGCCGCCGGGTTGGCGAACTGCTGCGCGCGGACGAGCGATCCCTCTTCTTTGACCAGGGGGTGATCGATCCGGAGATGTCGCTCGAACGGGCGACGGAGATCGCCCTCCCCGAACGCATCGGGCGGTACACCATCGTTTCGGTCCTGGGGGAGGGGGGCATGGGCGTCGTGTACCGGGCGCGTCAGGAGAGCCCGGCGCGGGACGTCGCCCTGAAGGTCATCCGCCCGGGCCTCGCGTCCCGCTCGGCGCTCGCCCGCTTCGCCCACGAGGGGGAGATCCTCGGGCGCCTGCACCATCCGGGGATCGCTCAGATCCTGGAAGCGGGTTCGGCGGGTGTGGGGGCGACAGCGCAGCCGTACTACGCGATGGAGCTGATCGATGGGCGCCCCGTGACCGAGCATGTCCGGGAGAACGAGCCAAGCGTTCGGGAGCGTCTCGATCTGCTCATCAAGATCTGTGACGCGGTGGAGCACGCGCACGAGCGCGGGGTGGTGCACCGGGATCTCAAGCCGGCGAACATCCTCGTGACCCCTGACGGGCAGCCGAAGATCCTCGACTTCGGGATCGCGCGTCTGACGGACGCGGACCTCGTTGCGACCACGATGCACACGGGGCGTGGTCAGCTGCTGGGCACGCTGCCGTACATGAGCCCCGAACAGGTCGAGGGTGATCCGGACCGGATCGATGAGCGGTCTGACGTCTACGCGCTCGGTGTGATCGCGTATGAGATGCTCTGCGGTGAGCTGCCGCTGGATCTGCGCAACAAGCCGATCTCGGAGGCCGCGGGCATCATCTGCAGCGAGGAGCCCTCGAAGCTCGGCACCCTGAACCGTTCGATGCGGGGGGATATTGAGACGATTGTCGCGACGGCGATCGACAAGGAGCCGGGGCGTCGGTACCAGAGCGCGGGGGACTTCAGGGCGGACATCGAGCGGTACCTGCGCGACGATCCGATCGTCGCCCGCCCCCCGAGTCTGCTGTACCAGACTCGCAAGTTCGCCCGGCGCAACAAGGCGGTGGTCGGGAGCGTCGCGGTGGTGTTCCTGGTGCTTCTTCTCGCATCGATTGTCTCGACCAAGCTGGCGATCGACGCGAGCCGCGCGCTGCAGGCCGAGAAGGTGGCCACGCGGGCCGCGGAGGCGTCGCTGGAAGCCGAACGGCTGGCCAAGCTTGCGGCGGAGGAGTCGCTCCGTGCGGAGCAGGCGGCCAAGGCGCAGGCGGAGCTTGAGGCGGCCAAGTCGACATCGGTGACGGTCTTTCTGGAGCGGATGCTGCTGTCGGCCAGCCCGTGGGGGCGTGCGGGGCTGAGCGGGCCGGAGGTGACGCTGGCGGAGTTCCTGGAGGTCGCCGAGGAGGGGCTCAACGAGTTTGATGGTGAGCCGGAGGTTGAGGCGGCGCTGCTCATGACCATCGGCGCGACGTACAAGGAACTCGGCAAGGTGCGTGAGGCGGAGCCGCTGCTCAGTCGCGCGGTGGAGATCCGCGAGCGGGTGCTCGATCCGCACCATCCGATGATCGCCGAGGCGCTGCGTCACCGGGGCACGACGCGGGTGCGACTCGGACAGCGGGAGGAGGGGATCGGGGACCTGCGTCGGGCGTTGCAGATCATGTCCGACGAGCTGGGGCCGGACCACTGGGACGTGTGCAAGGTCCACTCCGATCTGGGGTGGGCGTTCTACGTCAGCGGAGCACTCGAGGAGGCCCGCGAGCATCTCACGCTCGCCATCGAGCGGATGCTGGCGCATGAGAGTCCAGACCGGAACGTGCTCGGGACGGCCTTTGTCAACCTGGGCGCCGTGGAGAAGAGCCTCGGTCGTCTTGACGCGGCGGTGGCCCACTACGAGGCGGCGGTTCAGACCCTCGGGCCGGACGCGCTCGCGAGCGCCATGGTGGAGTCCAACCTGGGCAACATCGCGTACGCGCGGGAGGAGTACGAGCGGGCCGAGTCGCTGCACCGCGAGGCGTTGCGTGTGCTGGAGGCGAACCTGGACCCGCACCACCCGACCATCGGCACGGTGCTCAACAATCTGGCGCTCTCGCTGGGCAAGCTCGGTCGTCAGGAGGAGAGCGTGGACTACCAGCTCCGGGCGATGGAGATCTCGGGCAGGGTGTACGGGAAGGACAGCCGGGACTACATCATCACGCTCGGGAACCTGGCCTACGACCTGGCGGCCCTGGAGCGGTATCAGGAGGCCGCGGACGCGTGGATCACCGTGGCGGACTGGTACGAGGCCAACGACCCGGCGAGCCCGAAGGGGCCGATCCGCAAGGTCCGCGCGTACAGCCATATCGGGGGACGAAGCATGGACTGGGAGCAGGCCGAGGCCCGGCTGCTCGAGTCGTACGACCACCTGATTCGGCTGGCCGGGGCGGAGCATGTGTACGCCCAGGCGGCGAGGCGGGCGATCGTGGAGTACTACGAGCGTTGGGGGCGTCCGGAGGCCGCGGCGGCGTACCGCGACGAGCGTTAGTCGCTGAGCGTTTCGTCACGAAGCGAGCTGGCGAGCCAGGCGCGTGTGAATCGCCACCGGCGTTCCACGGTGGAGAGCGAGACCCCCAGAATCTCACTGATCTGCTGATTGGACAGACCGACAAAGAAGCGAAGCCCCACGATCCTGGCGCTCTCGGCGTCCTCTTTCTCGAGCCGGTCGAGCGCCTCGCTCAGGGCGAGGATCTCGTCCGGGGGGACGGTGAGTTCGAATGGGGGATCATCGAGCGATTCGCGTCGGCGGTCTCCGCCTCGTTTCAGGGCGGACTTGCGCCGGGCGTCTTCCACGATGATGTCACGCATCGCGCGGGCCGCGGCGAAGAAGAAGTGGCGCCGACCTTCAAACTTCGCGTCTCCATCCCCGACAATGCGCAGGTACGCCTCGTGGACGAGGGCGGTGGGTTGGAGGGTCTGGCCGGGCGGGGCGCCCGCCATCCGGGCCCGGGCCAGGGCGCGGAGTTCGTCGTACACCATCGCCAGCAGATCGCGGGCGGCGCCGGTGTCTCCTGTCGCCGCCGCGTGAAGTGTCTTGGTCAGTCTGTCCTGATCTGGGGCGCCCATGGGTGTCAGGCGCAGTTTACCTTGGGGGATCGCGGGGCCAAGTGTTCCGCAGACGCTGCGACGCTATCCGATTCGGATCACGTCCGGATGCCCGGTGCCGGGGGCCTTCTCGGACGGGGAAGCGGGACGCGGGCGTGGACTCGTCGGGCGAGGATCGGGCGCGGGGACGTCCTGGGTGAAACGCCCCGGTTGGGCGTTCTCCGAGTCCGAGGCGCGGTCGGGAAACACACACGCGTCGGCGATGGAGAACATCTTGTTCTCGCGGATGATGGCGCCGTAGTCCTGGCCGTGGAACGTGCGCAGCTCGATCGCTTTGTCTCGGAACCACTCCGGGGGGCGGACCTGCCCGTTCTCGTCGGCGTAGACCGTCAGAATGCGATCGGAGTTTTTCCGAAGATTCCGCCGGATCGGGCCGCGCATCCCGATCTCGTAGACGCACGGGTTGAGCGCTTCGTTGAAGTGATCGGTCAGAAAGGGACGGAGGAACCCTGACTCCGGGCGCACGTGGTAGGCGATGCGCCAGTATCCCTCGTGCAGTTCGAGCATGGGAGGGAGGGTTTCGCCGTTGATCTCGATCGGCTCGGTGAGGTTCTGATAGAAGAGCATGCCCGTGTAGTTGGAGGCCAGGTCGGCGTTGGAGACCACGCCGGTGGCGAAGGCTCCGATGGTGAAGGACTCAGAGATCGGGCCCCGAGAGTAGAAGCGCACGACCCAGTCGCGCGCTTCTTCTGGGTTCATCCCCCCGTCGATCCGGGCGAGGTAGCTCTTGTAGTAGATGTGCCCGAGGTCGTGGAAGTGAGCGATCTTGTCGGTCCCCATGTAGGCGCCATGCACGTTGATGGTGGACGACTGGAAGAGGAGCACCAGGCGGCGCGGATCGATGGGCAGGTGAGCCCAGGCGTAGATCCAGCCCAGCGTTCGGTGGGCGGTGATCTGGTCGGGAAAGGCGCGGCGCATCGAACGCCGGCGCAGTGCGTTCTCCAGGTTGACCGTCTCGATGAACCCGGGCGCGAACTCACTGCGGAAGAGGTCCGCGACCAGCCCGGGGTCGGTCAGGCGCCGGATCTCACTGGGGCGAGGCCCCCGGTACGCCCGGCGTAAGTCCTCGTTCAGGCTCTCGGTCACCCGGGTGAGGATCTCGTAATGGACGGCTTCCATGTACGGGCCGAGATCGGCCAGCGATCGGTCGGTCGGGAGCGTGAACTGGTCGGTTTCATTGGCCCCGGCGGGTGGCGAGCAGACCGTGCAGAGACACAGAAAGACCGCCCCGAGAGCACCTCGCGTCCGTGATGAACCAAACATGCCAACTCCCCTGAGACCACGCTGAGACGGGCGGGGATCACCCTGATACGCTGAGCAGAGCCCGCCAGTTGGGAGCATAGCGAGGAGACCGGTGTGAGAACCAGAGCCCTTCAACGCCGGATCGTCCCCGTCGCATCCCTTGTGGCCCTGCTCGGTCTCGGCCTTCCGGGGACGCTGGGGGGATGTGCGTCGGTCTACCACACCACCGCCAGCCGCACCCCGACCGCCATGGACGCCCGGCTGGAGCAGCGGGTCCGGGAGTCGATCGCGGCGCACGAGGCGACGCTCGGCGTGCTTGATGGGATCCTCGCCGACCTCCGGGAGACCCGGCGGACGCGGACAAGGGCGGGGCGTGTCGAGCGACTGGGTGACGAGCGGATCGAAGCGGGTCAGGCCGCTTGGGTGGCCCGAAAGTCGATCGCCTCGATCGAGGATGTCGTGGTGCTCGATTCGACCGCGCAGATTCCTCCGGAGCGGAGCGCACGGGCGGCGGAGGTCATGGCCCTGCTCGAGGCGGCCTCCGACGACATCGACTCGGCGATGGACGCGATCGAGCACGGGGTGGAGCGATACGCGGCGGGGGAAACGCTCCCCGTTGCCGCCGCAGACCGCATCGGCGCGTCGGTCGAGCGGGCCCGGACCCTGACCGCTGAGGCGCGGGCCCTGTCCGGGAGCTAGATCGCGAAGAACTCCCGCACGCCGGTGAGCACGCCATCGGCGGCCATGGCGGCGAAGAGCATCCCCATCACCCGGCTGATGATGCTCGCCCCGACCTGGCCGATGAGCCGGTGGATCCGAGCGGCGCCGAGCATGGTCAGCAACGCCAGCGCAAGCACCAGCAGCATGGCCAGTGTCGTCATCGTCTGTTCCATCAGCGAGAACTGGGAGTTGTCGGTCAGCAGGATCACGGCCATGATCGCGCCCGGGCCCGCGATCGAGGGGATCGCCAGGGGATAGACCGCCGCGTCCAGATCATCCTCCGCGTGCTTGGTCGCCTCGGCGACCTCGTGCTCCGGCTTGCTCTCGCCGAAGATCATGTCGAGGGCAAAGAGGAAGAGGATGATCCCGCCCGCGACGCGGAAGGCCGCGAAGTCGATGTCGAGATGCTCGAGGACCATCTGGCCCACGACGACACAGGCGAGCAGCAACGACGCGGAGATGATCGCGGCGCGCACGGCGATCAGCCGGCGCGTGCGGTCGGACATCCCGGCGGTGGCGGCGATGAAGACCGGCGCCGTCCCGATCGGGTCGATCACCGTGAACAGAAAGACAAAGTCCCCGAGAAACTGCTGCACGGGGCGCCGGATCAGCCGTCGCGCTGGGCCATCATCGCGAGCATGTCAACGCACCGGTTGGCGTAGCCCGCCTCGTTGTCGTACCAGCTGACAACCTTGAAGAACCGGTCGTTGAGTTCGATCCCGGCGCCGGCGTCGAAGATCGAGCTGTGCGGGTCGCCGATGAAATCGGAACTGACGACCTGCTCCTCGGTGTACCCGAGCACGCCCTTCATCGAGCCCTCGCTGGCGGCCTTCATCGCGGCGTTGATGTCCTTGAGGCTGGTGGACTTGCTCGTGCGGAAGGTCAGATCCACGCACGAGACGTCCGCCGTGGGCACGCGGAAGGACATGCCGGTGAGCTTGCCCTGGACCTCCGGGATGCACAGGCCGACGGCCTTGGCGGCGCCCGTGCTCGCGGGGATGATGTTCTGGTAGGCGTTCCGCCCCCCGCGCCAGTCCTTCTTGGACGGGCCGTCCTGGGTCGGCTGCGTCGCGGTCGCGGCGTGGATGGTCGTCATCAGGCCCTCTTCGAGCCCGAACTCGTCGTTGATGACCTTGGCGACCGGCGCGAGGCAGTTGGTGGTGCAGCTCGCGTTGGAGAGGATCTTGTCCTTGCTCGGGTCGTACAGCTCGTGGTTCACCTTGTAGGCGAACGTGTTCACCTGGTCGGGCGTCTTGGTCGGGGCGGAGATCAGCACCCGCTTGCATCCGTTGTTGTCGATGTGCTTCTGCGCGGCGTCCGCGGCGGTGAACAGGCCCGTGGACTCGAGCACGTAATCGACGTTGTGCTCTCCCCAGGGCAGGTCGGCGGGGTCACGGACGGCGGAGGTCTTCGTGGTCTTTCCGTTGACCGTGAACGAGGTCTCCGTCGCGCTCACTTCCGCCGGCTTCCCGTTGATCATGAAACGACCGTGCATCGTGTCGTACTTGAGCAGGTACGCCAGGTTGTCCGCGGGGACGAGATCGTTGATGAGGTTGATCTCGAAGTCGCCACGTTCCGCGGCGAGGCGGTAGACGAGGCGCCCGATGCGTCCGAAGCCGTTGATTCCCACGCGGATGGCCATACGTCGATCTCCTGTGCTGACGGGGATTGGATCCGTCCGTTCAACGGTAGGCGGGCACGCCCCCGGTCAGTCGCGGATGTCTGAGAGCGTCGGGGGCGGGGCCGCGGCCCGGACGGCGTTGAGCACCGCCAGCACGTCGATAATCTCCTGGGTGATCGCCCCGGCCACCGGAGGGAGCAGCCCGGCCGCCGCCAGACCCATCCCGATCACGCTCAGGCCCATCCCCCCGAGGGCGCTCTGCAGCGCGATCCGACGCATCCGGGCGGAGATGTGGAAGAACTCGTCCACCCGTTCCAGGGCGTTGTCGAGCACCACCACGCCCGCGGCCTCGGTGGTGATGTCGCTGGCCTGCCCGAACGCGATGCCCACGGTCGCCAGGGCCAGAGCGGGGGCGTCGTTGATCCCGTCGCCCACGAAGCAGGTCCGGGCCGCCTCCGTCTCGGCCCGCACGATCTCCACTTTCTGTTCGGGGGACTGCTCGGCGAGCACTTCCGGAATCCCGACCTTTTCCGCCAGATACCGCGCCTCGCTCTCCCGATCCCCCGAGACGAGCATGACCTTCGTGAAGCGGTGTTTGCGGGTGAGGTGGGCGATGAAGGCGGCGCCGTCGGCCCGGGGCTCGTCCCGGAAGCGGATCGTGGCGCCCAGGGCGCCGTCGATGAGCACCACGCACTCGAGCCCCCCCGCGAGCGGGGGCAACTGGGGCGTCAACGCGGGGTGGTTCCGCTCGAGCTTGTTACGGCCGGTGACCAGCACTTCACGCCCGTTGACAAGGCCCCGGAGGCCCTCGCCCGGGCGTTCGGAAATCTCGGCCGGCTCGTGCGACGCCAGACGCTTGGCGCTGGCCTCCCGAACGATCGCGCCGGCGAGCGGGTGCTTCGAGTACCGCTCCAGATCGGCGGTCAACGCCAGGACCTGTTCGGCGTCAAAGCCCTCCCCCGGGATGATCTCGGTCACGCTGGGTTTGCCGTAGGTGAGGGTCCCCGTCTTGTCGAAAATGATGGTGCGGCAGGTGTCGATGGTCTCGAGGGTGGCCGGGTCCTTGACGATGACGCCGCGCCGGGCCGCGAGGGAGATCGAGCCGATGATCGCGGTGGGAATGGCGATGAGCAGGGGGCAGGGGGTCGCCACGACGAGGACCGCGAGGAACCGGACCGGATCCCCCGAGATTCCCCAGGCGACCAGCGCGATGGCGACGGCCAGGGGGGTGTAGTACGCGCCCAGCGTGTCGCCGAGGCGGCGCATGCGCGGGCGACGCTGCTCGCTTTCGCGCATGACCTGCATGATCTTGGCGTACCGGGAGTCCTCGGCGGCGCGGGCGGCGCGGATGGTCAGGGCGGACTCCCCGTTGATGGCGCCCGACATGACCTCAGAGCCGGGCGCCTTGGAACGCATGTACGGCTCGCCGGTGAGGTACGACTCGTCCATGACGCCGTGCCCGCTGGTCACCTCGCCGTCCACCGGGCAGGTCTCGTGGGGGTAGATCACCACCAGGTCGCCGACGCCCACCTCGTCGATCGGGATGTCCTCGACCCGCCCGTCGCGTCGGACGTGGGCCACGGTCGGTACCCGCTTGGCCAGGGCGCGGAGCACCGAACGGGCATTCTCCACGGCCATCGCCTCGAGCGTCTCCCCCCCGGAGAGCATCAGCACCACCAGCGTCCCGGCGAGGTACTCCCCCAGAAGCACCGAGGTGACGATCGAGATGCCCGCGAGCAGGTCGGAGCCGAACTCACGCCGGAGGGCCTTGAGCAGCAGGTCCAGCACCAGGGGGACGCCACCCCCCGCCAGTGCGATCCAGAGGGGGATCCGGGCGGAGACGCTCGTGGGGGCGAACTCGAGACGCAGGAAGAGATGGACCGCGATCGCCGCGACGGCGAGAAGGGCGATGTACATCTCCTTCGTCCGCCAGGGCGAGCTGATCGACGCATTCATCGGCGATCCTTTATCGCGGGGCGTCGGCGGGCGTTCGATCACCGGAGGTGAAGCGAATCAGGCCGTCCACGATTGTGCCGACCGCTCGACCCCGGACACTCCGACCGAGGAAGGGGGTGTTGCGTGACAGGCCTCGCAGGTCCTCTTCGCCGATCGTCCACGACAACTCCGGATCGATCAGTGTGACATCCGCGGGGCCGTTCGGGGTCAACTGACCCAGACCCTTCCGGTCCAGGTTGCACAGGCGGGCCGGTTCGATGGTGAGCAGGGCAATCAGACGAGGCCAGTCGATCGCGCCCGTGTGCACCAACGCCTCGGCGTACAGCGCCAGAGCGGTTTCGAGCCCGATGATCCCGAAGGGGGCCTGGTCGAAGGGCTGGGCCTTCTCGTCGGCGCTGTGCGGGGCGTGGTCGGTCGCCAGCACCGTGATCACTCCCTCGGCCACGCCCTGGCGTATCCGGTCCACATCCGCCTGGGTTCGGAGCGGCGGGTTCATCTTCGCGAGGGTGTTGAACCCCTCGCACGCCTCGTCGGTCAGGAGCAGGTGGTGGGGGCTGGCCTCCGCCGTGACGGGCTGCCCCTCGGCTCGCCCGCGGGCGATGATCTCGACCGAGTCGCCGGAACTCAGGTGCTGGACGTGGTACCGCGCCCCGATCCCCCGGTTCAGGCGGATGTCCCGTTCGATGATGACCTCTTCGGCGACCTTCGGCCAGCCGGTCAGCCCCAGACGCACGCTGACCTCGCCCGCGTTCATCACGCTCCCGGTGGTCAGGGTTGGTTCTTGGCAGTGCTGCATGAAGGCCAGCCCGGTGGGCTCGACCGCCTGCAGGACGCGTCGCATCACACCGGCGGAGGCGATCACGTCGCCGTCGTCGGAGAATCCGACCGCTCCGGCCTGTACGCACAGATCGATCTCGGCCAGCTCCTCGCCCCGCCGGCCCTTCGTCGCCGCGGCCACCGGAAAGACCCGGCAGAGGGCACGCTCCTGGGCCCGGAGGCGGACCACATCGAGCATCTCCGGCGTGTCGAGCGCCGGGGTCGTGTTGGGCATGCAGCAGACGGTGGTGAAGCCCCCGGCGACCGCCGCCCGCGAGCCGGACTCGATCGTCTCCTTGTGCTCCCCCCCGGGCTCGCGCAGGTGGACGTGGGGGTCGATCAGGCCGGGGACGACCAGGAGACCTTCGGCGTCGATGACCTGTGCGTCCGCGGGGGCCAGGGCGGGCCCGATCGCCCGGACGCGTCCGCCTTCGAGGGCGACATCGGCAATCTCGTCACGCCCGGAGGCGGGGTCGATAACCCGCCCGCCACGGATCAGGATGCTTTGGGGAGGGGTCACGCCCGGATGATACGCCGGAGCGCTTTGAAGCGGGGCGAGACGTGGCGTATCCTATGGGCGTACGGGGCTTGGCCCCAGACATTCCGGGGTGTGGCGCAGCTTGGTTAGCGCGTTTGACTGGGGGTCAAAAGGTCGGAGGTTCGAATCCTCTCACCCCGATTGATTTCAGAACGAAGCCATTCGATGAGCACATCGGATGGCTTTTTTCGTGGTGGAGCATCGGTTCACGCCGTCGACGAGGCAGAGTTGACCTCCCCAACCCCCAACTCCGGTCCATCCCGAGTGAAACTCTCGGGTCGTAAACTCGATTGATCTCCATGGCGAGGATCTGGACGTGGGGGCGAGGGTGAGGGAAGCGATGCATCGGACCCATTGCAGAACTCGCCGCGCCGACGGACATCTCAGGTTGTTTCGGCCCCGTTCCGGGGCCGGTCGATGCGATTGGCGTCTGGTGGCTCTGGCGGTTCTTCTGACCGTCCTCGGCGCGCCATCCGCGGTGGCGCAGGACGGGCTTGCCGAAGCCCGGCGTGGCTTCCAGACTCGTCTCATCGAAGCACGGCGGGTGGATCGCCCGCTCGATCCACCTCCCCCGGATGTGTTTTCGCTTGTGCAGTACGAGTCAGCGGCCGGTCCGATGCGGGCTTACCTGTCGGTTCACACTGACATCAAGCCGGGAGAGCGTCGCCCCGCGATCGTCTGGCTGACGGGCGGGTTTCCCGCCGCTCGCGGCGGCACGGGAATCTGGACACCAGGACCTGCCGAGAACGATCAGTCCGCGTCGGCGTACCGCGACGAGGGCGTGGTGATGCTCGTGCCGACCGTACGAGGGACCGCCGACAATCCCGGCGTGCAGGAGTCATTCTTCGGCGAAGTCGACGATGTCCTGGCCGCCGCCGCGTACCTCCGCTCCCTTCCGATGGTCGATCCAGACCGCATCATCCTCGGGGGTCACAGCACCGGAGGCACACTCGCCCTGCTCGCGGCGCAATCCACAGATCTCTTTTGCGCCGTCGTCGCGTTCGGTCCGGTGGCGCGGGTTACCGATTACGGCGGGCGGACCTGGCCCTTCGATCACTCGGATTCAGAGGAGGTGCGGCTGCGTTCTCCGCTGTATTTCCTTGACGCCGTTCGCACGCCGACGCTCATTGTGGAGGGCGAGCGAGCGAACATCGAAGACCTCGTGCTGCTCGACGAAACCACCGACAACCCAGCGATCCAGTTCGCTCTGCTCGAGGACGAAGATCACTTCACGCCGCTCGCACCGGTGAACCGCTGGCTCGCGAGAAAGGTCAGACGCGCCGGTGATGAGGCGTTGCGGCTCGATGCCGGCGAGGTGCATGCCGTCGTACGATCGTTCTACCGTGAGCAACGAGAGGCGCGCGACCTGCGATTGCTCGCTGAGCGGCGTGCCGATGGGGTCGCGTTGGGCGAAACCGCGACGCTTGAGTTTGTCTGCCTGCTCCGCACCGCTTCTCGATTGGACGCCGTCCGCGCCGCCTTTGACGGATTCACGCCGGGCGAGGTGTCGGAGCGGGTTGATGCGGACGGTCGCCCCTTCCTGCAGTTGCGTTGGCGCCGCACCCTTGTGCTCGAGCCGCAGGAGATCTTTGACGCCTCGGCCGAGTTTCGGGACGCCTGTCGGGCCGCCTGGGTGCGGGACCAAGGCTGGGACCTCGCCACCGACGTCCCCTGAACGCCCTTGCGCCGAGACGGCGAGCGTTCAGAGTTCGCGCACCGGATCTGTCACGACCGGCGGCCGGCGATTGTCGAGACGCGCCGATCCGTGCAACAGTTCCATGCCCGCTGGGCGGCGCACTCATCCTGCCCTTTCTGTCTCATCCGACCGTTGTTGAGTGATGGAAACGGGAAGCTTGATCCCCCGGCATGGTTCGCAGCACGCTTTCCATCCCGCTATGCAGTCCCCAGAGACCGATTCGGAATAGCCTCCCGGGGCACGCCCGGAACGTGGACGACGAAAGATTGAATGCGATGGGCTCAATCTCGCGGTTCTCGTGAGTCGCCGTGGCACACGCCTCCGCACCTTCAGACTCCAACGGCCAAGCCTTGGAAGAGAATGTTCGACTGCCGCCCTTCGACCCGGTTCCAGACCGATCACGCTCCTGACCTGTTTGGCTTGTGTTTACGCTGGATTCCCCCGACACTTGGACTGCTGCGCCTCACCGGTACCATCCGTTCGTGAGTGGTTCCGGGGACCAGATCGTGCCGGTGCGTCTCCGCCCGGTTGCCCCGGCTGATCTGGGGGCTCGCGCGCGTCTCCACGTCCGAAACACCTGAAGGGCGCTCGGGAAATGGACGCTCGGCCCGCGAGTCGGGCGCCGGGGACTCGCCAACGTGTCAGGGCCGACGCGGGTGGGGCGGGCGTATCGTCACGGACGGATGACGATCAAGCAGACCAACAC
>MRWF01005189.1_pt1 | contig 12575 bp, 18 predicted proteins | sample 1013331 | NCBI WGS metagenome assembly MRWF01 (sample SAMN06117577, study PRJNA244670) | biofilm metagenome | biome: Water; feature: Cathode Biofilm; material: Biofilm; isolation source: microbial consortium enriched at the cathode of a solar microbial fuel cell | place: USA: District of Columbia ... | reverse complement strand
ACCTGGGCCCATGACGTCGCGGGCAATGCCGTCGCGACAGCCCAATTCAGCGAACCGACCGAACACTTGCTTGTCGAAAGTCGCGCAACAGTTGAACTCACCGCGTCGGCCTGGCCGGTATTCACCATTGCTGCCGCTGCCATCAATTACCCGTTTTTCTATTCCGATGACGACCTGACCGATCTAGGAGCGCTTGCAACACCTCAATATTCCGATCTTGATGGCCAATTTTCCAGATGGGTCGAAGGTTTCATCCTCGGACGTCCAACCGATACATTGTCCCTGTTGAGGGACATCGCGATCGGTGTCTCGACCTGCGTTTCCTATCTCAGTCGCGAGATGGAGGGAACGCAGACGCCGAGGGACACACTATCGCGCGGATCGGGGTCATGTCGCGACATTGCGGTCCTGTTCGCGGAGGCCGTGCGAAGCCTCGGTCTCGGAGCACGCATCGTATCCGGCTACCTGTTCGATCCTGAAAAGAGTCTCGTGGGTCATGAAGGTACCGGCTCCACCCATGCGTGGGCGGAGGTCTTTGTCTCCGGAGCGGGGTGGGTCGCTTTCGATCCCACAAACCAAAGTGTCGGATCTAAAAATCTGATCCCCGTGGCCGTCGCCCGTGGTATTCATCAGGTCGTCCCGGTTGCTGGCAGCTTTACAGGGCCCGGGAACGCTCTGGCCAAAATGTCAGTCGAGGTGCATCACACCGTGCTTGAGGAATAGAGTTGGAATGCTGCCAGTGAACTCTTCGGACGCCGCGGCATCTGGAAACACCGAATGGAGCACTATACATCTCACGACTTGGGCCGGCTCAACTAACGTCACGCCAACTCCGCTCCAGTTCTAGCCTTTCCGGCTGAAGCTTGTGCGTGACACGTCCGACCAGCCGAACGCGGAGCCGGCATTAGCCAAGGTCAGTCTCGCAGTCACGCCGCCGTCACTCGATGAATAATCAATCGAGCTACCGATTTGAGCAGACAACGCCTTTATCAGCCGGGTTCCCAAACCTTCGCTGGTCCTGCTGGTGCCAGCGCTGCAAAAGCCTGGTCCGTTGTCGCTGACCATAATCAGGATCGATCCGCTGATATCTTTTCGACAGGCAATCCCGATCCGTCTGACAGAGCCAGTGCGATGACCATATTTGAGGGCATTGGTAACGATCTCGGTAAAGATCTGCGCGACGGGAAGAACATGGTCCAATTTCAATGCACAGTCAGGCGCGTAGGTTTCGGTAAAGAGGACGTCATCCGCAATGCCCGATCTGAGGGTTGTGCAAATCTGACCCAGAAGATCCCCCAACTGCACGTCGTTTTCGGAATCGCTGACGGCAAGTATCCGATGCAGGTCTGACACGGCCTGGATTTGCGCACTGATCGCATTCAACAACAACGCAACTTCCGCGGCATCCAAGGTGTTTTCGTGTCGCATGAGATCGACGCCCTTAAGGCGTACATAACCGGACAGCAGGGTCAGGTGATTGGCGATCCGATGATCGGCCTCGAGAGAATCGGTGGAGCGGGGTTTGTTTCGGAACTTTCGCATTTGGGACCTCGTTGGTTCCGCTCTTTGACAAGAACGGGTACGTATGCCGGGCCGTTGCCAGAACGCGTTCGTCGAACCCTTCGCGCTGGCCTTCAACTAACGAATGCGCGTCTTTCAAATATCCTACGACGTCAGATACCCATGCGGCACTGATACAGATCAGGCCAGTGCACGCGAATACGTTGTGGGAACCCACACAGCTACTGATGAAACGTGTCCGATCGGAAGCTCCGCTCAACCGGTCCTTCGTCCCGCAGTCTGCCGATAGCTAGCCGCAATTGCCTAACGGGCGTTGATTGAGCGGACACGACGGCGTGCATGCTGATCTCGATCAACTTCGCAATCCAGAGTGCTGCTACCATAGGTTCAGGCAGCCTGGACAGCGGTTCTGCCGCAAGTGGTTCCCACATGACGCAATCCCGTCCGATACCGCGCGGTTTGCCCTCTTGAGAAGGAACGGATTTCCATGAGCTACACAATCAACCGGATGTTCGACGGAGCCGCCTTCGAAGACATCGATGCCCGGACACGTTCAGCGCTTTCGGGGAAAGGCTTTGGAGTGCTGACCGAAATCAAAGTAAGTGCAACCATGAAAAAGAAACTGGATGTCACGATGCGGCCGTATGTCATTCTCGGAGCCTGTAACCCCAAAATGGCATATAGCGCCATCAGCATGGAACCTCATGTCGGGGCGATGTTGCCCTGCAACGTGATCCTGCGCGAAGTGGAAGGCGGGGTCGAAGTCAGCGCCGTGGATCCGGTTGGGTCGATGCAGGCGATCGACAATCCCGAATTGCATGCTGTTGCCGGCCAGGTGCGCGCCCTCCTGGCCGAGGCCGTTGCTGGAATCTGAAGATAGTCGCGCTTTCGAGCAAACACTTGGCGCCCAGACAGATTGCAATCGATATGCAGGATGCGGAGGGCCTCCAGCATTGGCGCCACCGGCTCATTCGTCCCCGGCCCACTGATCTGGGTCAGTACCGGGTTGCCCGCTTTCCGTTAAGGTGAATGCCATCGAAGAAACAGGCCAGACCTACTTCGGTTCAATCGGAGCAAAGTCCCCGGCGATTTCTGCCGAAACGGACGGTGCCCGCAAGGATCCTTAAATGGCATACCTACCGAACAGACTGAGACAAGACCCGCAATACGACCTTTTTCTACAAGCCACCGTCGGCGACGATGCTCGCGGAACCAGTGTCACCGTGCTTTCGATGCTCGCCCGGCTTGGCGTCGATCCCTGGGTTGAGGCGGCGACGCTGTCTCATTTGAAGGAGGTAGTTGCCCGGCAAAGACTGGAGGCGCTCCTGGGCCGCTTCACCGATGTACCGTTGTTCGGTCCGGCAAGAGCCAAGGCCGTCTCGCGACTGATCGCGTGTCTTCCGCGCATCGGCAAGGACGTTCGCACGCCCCGGCCGACCGCAATATCCATCTATTGGCTGGTCGGCATCGGCCTGCTGCTGGCCTATGCCGGCTTACAAGCCAATGGAAATTAGAAGGGGACCGCGGCTGCCTCTTCACCCAGCCTCCACGGTCTTCTGAGCATCGATATTCATTGAGGGACATGATGATCAACCGGAACCTTCTTCTGATCCTTGTCGGCGTGCTTGCCGTCGTGGCGGTTGGCGCAAGCTACCTGTACTACAACGAACGCCAGCGCGGGATCGATATCGAGATCGGCCAGAATGGCATTTCCATCGAAGGCAAATGAGCAAAATGGCGCAGCCGGAGCGTTGCGAAGACCATTGAGCCGTCCGGTCGCCGCGGCTCAGATCAACAAGACTTATCGCGAGAAGCGATAGTCCATCTTTCAGGAGAAACCATCATGTCACTCGGCTTGATCCTCATTATTCTGCTTGTCATTATTCTGCTGGGCGGATTCAGCGGCCGTGTCGGCGGCTATGGTTTTGGCTTCGGCCACGCCGGGGTCGGTGTGCTTGGTGCTGTGCTGATCGTCGTCGTCGTGCTCGTACTGCTTGGCCGTATCTGAAACGGCTTACCGTCAGGAGGATGTCGCTTTCAGTGCCCCTTAAATCTCACCGGAGCTGTTCCTGAGGGCTTGCCGATGTAAACGGCCGCCGCGACCTCCATGTTCCCAGTCGCCCCGGAACCATCGGCGACAATCAGAAGCAAGAAGTCCGTGACGATCTCGTCAGCGGAAGAGTGTTTCATTTATGCGTCCACACTCAGGATTCCAGGAGACTTGAACTCTGCCGGCAGCCAACCAGACTCAATAGTATTTGATTGAGTTCAGTCAGCCGGTCGAAATGGTTTTGTTGGCGTTGAATATTTTCACACTTCCCCGTCTTTCCCGCTTCGGCGTAAGTCAGAGCTGGTCACCAGCCACAAGAGCGCAAGCAAACCAATGATCGCTGAGACTGCGGATCCCATAAGAATTCCGAGCTTTGCGGCCCCTAGTAGATCCCGTTCAAATGCCAGGTTCGCGATGAAGATCGACATCGTGAAGCCGATGCCGGCGAGAAATGCGCCAGCTGTCAAAAACGGCCATGACAGATCAGGGTGTCTCACCGCAAAGCCCAAGCGAACAGCCGCCCAGCTGAAACCGAGAACGCCGAGAGGTTTGCCCAGCACCAATCCTGCGACAATTGCCAAAGAGATTTGCTGACCAAAGTCAGCCTTGTCGATCGAGATCCCGGCATTCGCCAGGGCGAAGTCCGGCATAACGGCAAACCCCACCCATGGATGCAGCACCATTTCGAGCCTCTCAACCGGAGAAAGGGTCTCTGAAACCGCCCGGCCAGCCTCGCGAAGGTCATGCCGTTCTGGAGTGTCTCCGCTCCAATGTTCTCCTCCTGGATAGGTAAGCACCTGCTCGAGAATTGCCCGCAGACGTGTATCGCTCACCCAGTTTTGTGTCGGTGTCATTAAGCCGAGAAGAACTCCGGCAATGGTTGCGTGAAGGCCGGAAGCGTCGACGCACAACCAGATGGCGCCGCCTGCCAGAAAATATATCGGGATGCTTCGTATCCCGAGGCGGGCGATGCCGGCCACTAGGCCAAATCCCAGGACTGCCGCCCCTAAAGCAGTCCAGTTAAACGCCTCTCCATAAAACACAGCCACCACAAGGATGGCTCCGACATCGTCAAATATGGCCAATGACAATAGAAACAGCCGGAGAGCTGGTGGAATGCGTTGTCCGAAGAGTGCGAGGCACCCAATAGCGAATGCTGTATCGGTGGCCATGACGGTTCCCCAACCGCGTATCCCCTGATGCCCGGCGATCAACGCCACATAGATAGAGACTGGTACGATCATCCCTCCGAGCGCAGCTGCAAATGGCAACGCAGCTTGTCTGGGGTTCCTCAATTCTCCCAGAACGATCTCCCGCTTAAGTTCCAGGGAAATTACGAAGAAAAAGAACGTCATCAGGCCGTCGTTGATCCAGTGACGCAGCGAACGGGTGAAATCCAGTGATCCGAAATGGAGCCCGATTGGTGTTTCCCAAAACGCCTCGAAAGATAAGTCCCAGGGCGAATTGGCCAGGGAAAGTGCGAGCAGTAGGGCAAGGATCAACAGTCCCCCTGCCGCCGCCTCGATTTTCAAGAACCGCGTGAATAATTTTGTGAACCGATCGGCAATTTCATGAGGAAGGCGTGTGCTCTTTGAGCCGGTCATGTCAGCCGCGGTCCGTGTTGGAGGGATGATGCATCACAACGCATCGATCGTGTCGAGGCTGACTTGGCCGCCGGTAGACCCGGATCGGGTTAGGGCCGTCGAACCGAGTTCCCGCCCGCGATAATCCGATTAATCAGTCCAGCAACACCGCGGTGCATTTCCATGTCAGTTTCCGCAGACACGGCATTCTCGTGTGACGCCGCGGCATCGCGCAGAACTCCTACGATCTCGTGTTCCGGAAGGATCGCATGATCGTTCAAGGCAAGCAGGAGAGCTTCACAAATGGAGAGGGCCGCCATTCCTGAATAGTCTGTTGGGTCGGCCATCGTCGTCGTTCTTTCTCGCGAGGATGAGGCCCACATTGAATGCGGGCCTGTTGAATATCATCATCCTCGCAGAGATTGTGTTATGGTGTACTGATCGAAAGCAGTCCTTGTGCCGGGTTTGCCGGATATTTTCCATCGGCACTGGAGGCACTTTTGAACACTATCGAAACCAGCCCACTCACACGCAAACTCTCCACATTCGTCGCTCTGTCCGCGAATGAACTTGTGGTTCTAGAGCGCTTGTATCAGCGCCGCAGAACATTCGTCGCAGGAAAAGACCTCGTTGAACAGGGGCAGTCGAAACAGGCAGCCTATATTTTGGCATCAGGCTGGGTGTGTTCCTACAAGATTCAGCCTGACGGGACGCGCCAGATTGTCGACTTTCAGATCCCCGGCGATTTTCTAGGGTTGCGCAGTGTTCTGCTTCGCACTTCGGACCACAGTTTCGAGCCGATCACGCAAATTCAGGCCGCGGAGGTACAGGCGAAGGATCTTCTCGAAGCGTTCGCGACGACTCCTCGCTTGGCAACAGCCGTCCTTTGGGCAGCGTCGCGGGATGAAGCGATGGTCGTTGAGCATCTGGTGGGCATTGGACGACGCACATCGCTCGCACGCATGGCGCATTTCATGTTGGAGCTTGGGGCCAGGCTCATGCTGGTCGGGCTGGGAGGCAGGACTGGTTACGCTTGCCCGCTGACCCAATATCATCTGGCCGATGCACTGGGACTGAGTGCTGTGCACGTTAATCGTGTCCTCAGGCAGCTGAGAGAAGAAGGCCTGGTTACGTTCCGGGACGGCTGGGTTACATTCGACGACCATGAACGTCTGAGTGAACTCGCGGGGTTCGACCCGGCCTATCTTGATCAGACCGGTCCGCTGTTGAGATAGATCTCGAAACTGGCAATGAAACCGTCAGATCCGGCGGAATCCATCAAGACCGGCATGTTGATCAGCAACGCCTCAAGGATGCCACTTCCGGATTGTCCAAAGCCGCATTCGAGCGGAAGATCCCGACAAGCTAACCTCAATCAGCACGAGATCCATTGGTCTTGAGTAGAGTCGCTTCGATCCTCGAGTCTTGCTCCCAAGCTTGTGAAATATTTTTGGAGCAAAGAACCCGAAGCGCCGGGAGAAGCAAACTGGTGAGCCAAGGCGTTCTAACAGGAAGGAATACACCATGAGAACCATTTTGACCCTCGCCGTTGCAGCGGTAACTGCTGCCACGATCGGGCTCCCGGCATTTGCCGAGGTAAATGGAACCAGGCTGGGCGTGTTGGAATGTGAAGTTGAAGGTGGAATGGGACTTCTTGTCGGATCAAGCAAAAAGCTCCAGTGCACTTTTACTGGTCAGGACGACAGCTCCGAAACCTATTCCGGGTCGATCAGCAAAATCGGGCTGGATGTCGGCATAACCGGAAAATCCTACATCAAATGGGTCGTGTTCACACCTGCCGGAAGCGAGATCGGCAAATTCGCTCTTTCCGGGTCCTATGCAGGTGTTTCGACCGGAGTATCCTTGGGAATCGGCCTCGGTGCCAACGCTCTCGTCGGCGGGCAACAAAACAATATCGGATTGCAACCCTTCAGCATTGAAGGCCAATCCGGCTTGAATATTGCTCTTGCAATTTCGACACTCAACCTTGAGGCCGCGCAATAAGCTTAAAAGCCGCGGTCATGTGGACCACGGTATGCGACAGCCGCACAATCGAACTAACTCTACCGGATGTAGCGCCTGCTCCGCTGAAGATCCGGCAAAAATAGCAATGAGGAGCTTGGCTTCGATTGTGCCTTTGCGAAAAACGACCAGAAGCGCAAACACGCTCGCGTGGTGACGGCTTCGATCAAGAGCTCACTACGATGAAACAAGAACGACACTCAGATGTTTGTTTGGCGAGCTCCAGCTTGGCCAGAAAAGACGCACTCCGGATCAGTTTGGGCTGCCGTCTGGAATATGAATTTTCAAATGTCACGCCGATGCTTGCAATGCTCAACGTGCACGATGCCCATTTTGGCAACATCGAGCGCCTTGACTATTTGACCACATCTCCTTGCGTACCTCAGGAGAGTTACCGGGATTCTTTCGGGAACTGGTGTATCAGGCTGACAGCACCAGCCGGCACTTTTACATTGATTACGAACGGTATTTTTTTCGACCATGGAAAGAAAGATCCGGTTTGCCCTACTGCGTATCAGCATTCTGTCCAAGATTTGCCATCTGAAACCCTCATGTATCTGGTGGGAAGCCGTTACTGCGACACCGACCTCCTGTCGGAGGAGGCTTGGCGATTGTTTGAAGGCAACGCTGCCGGCTGGGACAGGGTTCAAGCGATTTGCGACTATGTGCACCAACGGGTGACCTTCGGCTACGAGCATGCGCGGGCTACCCGCACAGCGTCCGAGACGCTGGCTGAACGGCGTGGCGTTTGCCGCGACTTCACCCACCTGGCGATCAGCTTTTGCCGCTGCATGAACATCCCGGCCCGATATTGCACGGGATATCTGAGTGATATCGGTGAGCCGGAACCACATCCCCCGGGGGATTTCGCAGCCTGGTTGGAAGTCTTTCTGGCCAATCGATGGTGGGTCTTTGACCCGCGCAACAATCAACGCCGTATCGGACGGTTTCTCGTTGGTCGCGGTCGGGATGCAGCCGATGTCCCCCTGACACAGACCTTTGGCGAAAATACTCTAAGAAAATTCGAAGTTTGGACCAAGATTTCCGATTGAGACTAACTTCGATCAGTACACAATCCGTAGGGTTTATCCATAGTCCTTTACATTCGTGCTCCGCAGAAAAATCATCGACCAAGAAGACCTTGGAGTCCTGCTTTAAACACAACTAACATACGCGGCGGATAATACCATGAATAGCCGTTCCACAAGATCAACGGTGAAGTTCTTCCACCCGTTCACTTTGAAGGGGCATTCAGAAATACTGCCTGCCGGAGACTACGAAGTCCTTGTCGAAGAAGAACTTCTTCAGGACATGAATTTCCTCGGATACCGAAAAACAGCGACATATTTGATCGTTGCCGGCAAGGGGAGGACTGTGATGCGGGAAATATCCGGAAAGGACCTGGAAGCGGTGCTCGACCGGGACCGGGCCGCCAATGATGACAAACAAAAAGACGGGGCGACGTCTTCTCTGTTGGAGGATTTGAAATGAAAATTCCTGCATGGCCGAAACCTGTTGCGCTTGGCGTTTTGATCGGCGCGATCGCCGTTAGCACGGTGGGCTTTTCCTGGGGTGGTTGGGTCACCGGCGGAACTGCGGCAAAGATGGCGAACACCATGTCACATGAAAAGGTGATTGCGGCGCTGGTGCCGGTGTGCGTTGACCTGTCCCGAACCGATGCAGAGCGCGCGGCAAAGATGGCGGAGATTCGCGAAACTTCAGCTTACCAGCGCAGGACCGTCCTGATGGGAACTGGATGGGCGACGATGCCTGGAGCCGACAACGCGGATCGGGACTTGGCCCAAGCCTGCCTCGCTGCACTTGAGCCTGACCTGTCTTGAGTGAAGTCCTTCCCAAAATCACGAGCGGGGTGGCTGTCATGCCCGAGGAGACAGTTCTTCAATTCGAATCAGAAGCTGCGGATACCGTTGCTTACTACGTGAAGCAAAACGTAACATGCCAAGGTTTTTTCTGCAGGAAAAGGCAAGTTCGCCGGGAGAGTACGTTCTCTATCCAGGTAGCAAGGCCTGACACGCCAACGCATACTTCCCAATTGATACCAAACACCGCACCGCGGTTCATTATTACTGACTTTATACATCAGCAAATGGATCTTTTTGAAATCTCGCCAAAGAATCCGGACACGGAAACGCTTTCGAACGAACGCCACGAAAGCAATCCCCCCATACCCGGCTCTGGCCCCTAGTTTCCGTTAGGAACAGTCATGTCTTCTGAACAAAATGAGCCACAGAACTCCGGGCCATGGGCGACGGGTCCGAAGAGCCAATCACTGGACATTGACGCCTTTCTGCGAAAGGGCCGGCAGAATCTTGGTGGAATTGTGCCGGGTGGCGCACCGTCACTGCGCGGAATTCTCATTACCTGCGCGATCGTCATCGCCGCTTTCGGGATCTGGTCTTCCTACTATACCGTCCCGAGCGATTCCGTTGCCGTGATCCAGCGATTTGGCAAGTATGTCGCAGAAGTGCCGCCGGGCCTGCATTTCAAGTTTCCCATGGGCATCGACACGGCGACGATCGTTCCGGTGAAGCGGCAACTGAAACAGGAATTCGGTTTCACGACACCAGGTGGCAATGATCCCTATCAGAGCCCCACGGACGGACGGCGCGAGACCGAAATGGTCACAGGCGACCTGAACGCCGCCCTTGTCGAATGGGTGGTTCAGTACCGTATCTCCGACCCCGTGAAGTTTCTGTTCGAGGTGCGCGAGCCGGCCGCAACGCTCCGATACGTCTCTGAATCCGTCATGCGCGAAGTGGTCGGCGACCGCACGGTTGACGAAGTCATCACCATCGGCCGGCAGGAAATCGAAAGCGAAGCACTCCTGAAGATGCAGGCCCTGGCTACGAAATACGCCATGGGCATCAGCATTGACCAGGTGCAGCTCAAGAACATCAACCCACCCGAGCCAGTTCAATCCTCGTTCAATGAAGTCAATCAGGCCCAGCAGGAAAAGGAGCGTCTGATCAACGAAGCTCGCCGGGAATACAACAAGGTCATCCCGCTGGCTGAAGGCGAAAAGGATCAGCGTATCCGCGAGGCCGACGGTTATCGGCTGAAACGGATCAACGAGGCTGAGGGCGACGCCGCGCGTTTCACCGCGCTTCTGACCGAATATCAGAAGGCACCGGATGTAACCCGGCGGCGGATCTACATCGAAACCCTTCAGGACGTGATGCCCGCTATCGGGTCGAAGATCATCGTTGACGGATCAACCGGCAGCATCCTGCCGCTTCTCAATCTCGATCGCCAAAGGGAAATCAAGCCATGAAAGTCGTATGGGGCATTCTTGCGGGGATTGCCGCAGTTGCGGTTGTGTCCGCTTCCACCGCCGTCTACACGGTCAGCGAAGTCGAACAGGCGATCATCACGCAGTTCGGCAAGCCCGTTGGCGCGCCGGTCACGACATCGGGTCTCAAATTGAAACTGCCCTTCATCCAGGAGGTCAACAGGATCGACCGCCGGGTTCTGGAGTGGGACGGCAATCCCTCTGATATGCCGACAAAAGACAAGCTGTATATTTCCGTCGACCTGTTTGCCCGTTGGAAGATCACGGATCCCTTGCAGTATTTTCTTCGTCTGCGAGACGAGCGAAGCGCACAATCGCGGCTCGACGACATACTTGGCAGCGAAACACGTAACGCGGTTGCCAAGCACGAGCTGATCGAGATCATCCGGACGACAAGAGGGCGCACCCCCTTAAGGGATTCTCTCCTCACCGATGAGGAACTGGCACAGGACATCGGATCCCTCGTCCCCATACACAAGGGCCGGGCACTTGTGGAGCAGGAAATTTACCAAGCTGCCGCCGAGAAGGTCCGCGTATTCGGAATTGCACTGCTCGACATCCGGTTCAAGCGCATCAACTACAACGAAAGCGTCCGCCCGAAGATCTACGACCGGATGGTCTCGGAGCGGCGGCAAATCGCCGAACGCTTCCTGTCCGAAGGCAATGGCGAGGCCGCACGTATTCGCGGCAATCGTGTGCGAGATCTGAACAAGATTCAGTCCGAAGCCTATCGGGAGGTGGAGGAAATCCGCGGAGTGGCCGATGCCGCCGCGGCCGACATTTACGCCAGGGCTTACAACACCACCGCGCAAGCAGTGGAATTCTACGAATTCACCCGAACTATGCAGGCCTACAAGGACATAATCTCCACTGGAACGACCCTTGTATTGTCGACGGACAGCGATCTCTTCAAATTCCTTGAAGGGATGCACTCCAGGGCATCAAATGCGAGCGACCATCCGCCTGACCTCAACGTTGAGCTATTGAATAAGGCGACCACACGCATGCGATGAACCAATCGCAACTCGATACGGGCTGCTGCACAAGACCCAACGATACCTAAAACCCTGACCAAGGGGAAATGCAATTCGCTTCCGAAAACAGATACTGAACATTCGCACGCCAGCACATCTTTCAGTCACCGTTAAACCGCAATCACAGTGTTATATGCATCTGTAGCGGCTGACCCAAACCCAAGCCTTCAGCCGCTAGCATAAACCCGGTTTCAGCCTACCATCCAAAACCTACGTTTTGAATTTACAAGGCGGACAGTGCCAGTTTCACCAGTCATGTGCACGGTTGCCGCGTGCTTGTTTGCGAACGGATACGATCCCTCCTGAGGGTGGCGCCATTTGAAAGAGCGATAAAATGCGGAACGAAATCAAAAACCGGCTCACCCGTTCAGAAAGGCGATACTCCCATTCTGTTCCCCGTAAATTCGTTCTGCGGAGATATCAAAAAGCCTCTCAGGACCAAGAAATGCTCATCACAGTGCCTGGTGGTGTTGCACCATATGGCAGTTGTTGGCCGGTGCCTGACGGTGCACCTCCCGCCGCAAGCCCGAAACTAGTGCGAAACCGTTTGCCGGATCCCTTTGATTTCTTGGTTCGGGCGCATGCAGTCTGGGACAATGAGGGCGGTGCCCCCAGACAAGATTCAATGCATAGTGAGTATGGAAAACGGATCGAAGCAGATGGCTCCTGGACAATCTATCATGTATTTAGTGGCGTTCCTGCAACGATCGGTGGAGACTTGATGCAGGGAATGAATTCAAACGACGCTCTGGATCAAATGACAAAAACCAACTTAGACAATACCAGGCGGCGGGCGGTCCCCACAGGCACATGGAAAGGTCGGTTCCTGGCTGCCTGGTGGGTCAGATTAAGCAAACACTTCTAATTTGTCTTCTTTATTTGCAAGTGAGATCAAACCCTATATCACCATTCCGTCATGGCGAAGACTGCAAATTTCGTGAATTGATTACAGTTGCGCTTCGAGATGAAACTTGATTGAGACTTTTAATTCTTCCGCAAGCGCGAGCGAAGACTGAAGAACTTTCGTTTCGTTCAAGGCATCAGATCCCTGTTCC
>MRWF01010650.1_pt1 | contig 12682 bp, 9 predicted proteins | sample 1013331 | NCBI WGS metagenome assembly MRWF01 (sample SAMN06117577, study PRJNA244670) | biofilm metagenome | biome: Water; feature: Cathode Biofilm; material: Biofilm; isolation source: microbial consortium enriched at the cathode of a solar microbial fuel cell | place: USA: District of Columbia ... | reverse complement strand
CCGGCAGCACACGCGCGCGGGCGGCGGGGTCGAGCAGTGCGTCGAGATTTTCGGCATCGGGAAAATAGGACGCGGTATGGCCGTCGAGCCCCATGCCGAGCACGACGGCGTCGAGCGGCAGCGGACAGTTGGCAAGCCGCTTGTCGGCGGCGGTCGCGGCTGCGGCCGGGTCGGCCGTGCCGGACCAGAGCCCGACAAAGCGGGCCTGTTCCGCCCGATCGCGAAGCAGGGTTTCGCGCACAAGTCGCTCGTTGGAGCGTGCCGCGGTCGGCGGTACAAGCCGCTCGTCGACCAGCGTGACCGTGACGCGCTCCCAGTCTATCGGCCGTTGCGACAACTGCCGGAAAAACCGTGCAGGCGTGGTGCCGCCGGAGACCGCGAGCGTGGCCCGCCCGTCGCGGCGCAGGGCCGCGTCCAGATGGCCGGCGACCGTTTCGGCCAATGTTTCGGCGAGCGCGTCGGCGTCTTCGAAGGCATGGAAGCCATAGGGGGATGCCGGGCGCATCAGTTCGGGTCGTGCCAGGTACGGCCGTCGCGCTCGATCAGCGCCACCGAGCCGGACGGGCCCCAGGTGCCGGCGGTATAGGCCTGGGGCTCGCGGCCGGAATCCTCCCAGGCGGCCAGGATCGGATCGATCCAGGCCCAGGCCGCCTCGACCTCGTCGCGGCGCATGAACAGGGTCTGGTTGCCGCGCACGACGTCCATCAACAGGCGCTCGTAAGCATCCGGATTGCGTACGCTGAAGGCTTCCGCAAAACTCATGTCGAGCGGCACATGGCGCAGGCGCATGCCGCCGGGACCCGGATCCTTGATCATGATCCACTGCTTGACGCCTTCGTCGGGTTGCAGGCGGATAACCAGCTGGTTGGCGTGCACGCGCCCGGCGCCGGATTCGAAGATCGAATGCGGGATCGGCTTGAAGGCGATGACGATTTCGGAGGCGCGCGCGCTCAGTCGCTTGCCGGTACGCAGGTAGAACGGCACGCCGGCCCAGCGCCAGTTGGCGATGTCGGCCTTGATGGCCACGAAGGTCTCCGTCGTGCTTTGGCCATTGCCGAGCTCTTCCTGGTACCCCTTGACCGCGCCGCCGGCCGAGGCGCCGGCCCGGTACTGGCCGCGCACCGTCAGCCTGGCGGCATTGTCGGCGTCGATCGGCGCCAGCGAGCGCAGGATTTTCAGCTTTTCGTCGCGCACGGCGTCGGCGTCCATCGATGCCGGCGGCTCCATCGCCGCCAGGCAGAGGAGCTGCAGGATGTGATTCTGCACCATGTCGCGCAGCGCGCCGGCGCGGTCGTAATAGCTGACCCGGTCCTCCAGCCCGACCGTTTCGGCGACGGTGATCTGGACATGGTCGATATGGGCGGAGTTCCACAACGGCTCGTAGAGCGCGTTGGCGAAACGCAGCGCCATCAGATTCTGCACCGTTTCCTTGCCGAGATAATGATCGATGCGGAAAATCTGGTGCTCGTCGAACACGCCGCCGATCTGGTCGTTGAGGGCGCGGGCGCTCGCCAGGTCGCGGCCGATCGGCTTTTCGACCACGATGCGCGCATCCGCGCTTACCAGATCATGCTCCTTGAGCTTGGCGCAGATCGCGCCGAACAGTGCCGGTCCGACCGCCATGTAAAACACGCGAATCCTATCGCTGTCGCCGATCTCGCGCTCCAGCTCCGCAAAGCCGTCGCCGCTCTTGGCATCGACGGAGACATAACTCAGCCGGTCGAGGAAACGGGCGAGTTCGTCCGGCTCGATCTCCTCGGCCCGGACATGCTCGGTGATCGCCGTACAGGCGAATTGCCGGTATTCTTCAGTGCTGAGCTTCGAGCGCGACGCGCCGATGATGCGCGTGGGTTCCAAGAACTGTCCCGCCTGCTGGCGCTGGAACAGCGCCGGCAGCAATTTGCGCTCGGCAAGGTCGCCGGTTCCGCCGAAGGCGATGAAATCGAACGGGTCGACCGGTATGATCTGGCTCGTCATGCGTCTCGGTAGCCTCCCGCATGCTGTGGCGACGGATGGCGTCGCTATAATCTAATCGATTTAAGAATGCCAGCCCCCGCCCGGCGCCGCTTGGCGCTTGACAGTGTGGGAGCAGGCGGGTTTCACCTTCGAGCAGCAAGGCGCACGCCAGCCAGTGCATCACAAAGCGCGCGCGCCGCAAAGAGGAGCCGGGACAATGAACACGCATTTCTCGCGCAGCGTCGCAGAGGGCCTGGCCTTCGCGAATTTCATCGACGGTCGATCGCAGGAGGCCGCGTCGGGCCGGCGCATCGATGTCGTGTCGCCGTCCGACGGCAAGATGTTCGCCTCGATCCCCGAAAGCGGCAAGGAGGATGTCGACCGGGCCGTTCGCGCCGCGCATCGCGCCTTCCACGACGGACCGTGGAGCCGGATGCCGGCGGTGGAGCGCGGGCGCTGCCTGACCCGGCTCTTCCGCCTGGTCGAGGAGAACGGCGAGGAACTGGCCGCGCTGGAATCGCGCGATACGGGCAAACCGGTGCGCCAGGGCAAGGCCGACGTCACGGCGACGATGCGTTATTACGAATTCTATGGCGGCGCGGCCGACAAGGTGCATGGCGACACGATCCCGTTCCTTGACGGTTATACCGCGCTCACTCTGCGCGAGCCGCATGGCGTGGTTGCCGGCATCATTCCCTGGAACTATCCGCTGCAGATCCTGGCCCGCGTGGCCGGCGCGGCGCTCGCCATGGGCAACACGCTGGTCGTCAAGCCGGCCGAGGACGCATCGCTGACGGCGATCCGCATCGCCGAACTCGCGCATGAAGCCGGCGTGCCCGATGGCGTCTTCAACGTGATTACCGGCTACGGGCACGATGCGGGAGCCGCGCTGTCAGGCCATCCGCTGGTCGACTACGTCACCTTCACCGGCTCGACCTTGACGGGAACCGCGATCCAGCAGGCCGCGGCGGTCAACAATCGCGGCGTGACCATGGAACTCGGCGGCAAGTCGCCGCAAATCGTGTTCGACGATGCCGATCTGGAGGCCGCGCTGCCGGTGCTCGTCAACGGCATCATCCAGAACGGGGGCCAGACCTGCTCCGCCGGCAGCCGGGTCCTGGTACAGCGCCCGGTCTACGAGGCCGTGTCGCGCGCCCTGGCCGAGCGCTTTTCCAGGCTGACAGCCGGCCCGCACGATGCCGATCTCGACCTCGGCGCGCTGATCAACCAGCGCCAGAAGGAACGCGTCGCCGGCCTTGTGGCGGCGGCCGAGGAGGCTGGAGTGCCAATTCTAGCTCGCGGCTCGGTGCATGCCGATGCGCCGTCTGGCGGCTATTATTTCGCACCGGTTCTGTTCGGTTCGGCGGACCCGGACCAGGTGATCGCGCGCGAGGAGGTGTTCGGGCCGGTGCTGGCGGTGATGCCGTTCGAGGACGAGGCCGACGCGGTTCGGCTTGCCAACGGCACCGATTACGGCCTGGTCGCCGGCATATGGACCCGCGACGGCGCGCGCCAGCATCGCGTCGCCAAGCGCGTGCGGGCCGGCCAGGTGTTCGTCAACGGATACGGTGCCGGCGGCGGTATCGAGCTGCCGTTCGGCGGTTTCAAGAAATCAGGCCACGGCCGCGAAAAGGGCTTCGAGGCATTGTTTGACATGTCCGCGACCAAGACGGTCGTGTTCAACCACGGCTCATGATGAGGTAGAAACCTCGCAGCGAAAAGCGCTATCGCCCGTCATATGCTCCAGGCACGAAAGTTAGGAACCGGAATGGCACGTCTCAAGGATAAGGTTGCGATGATCACCGGCGCGGCGTCGGGTTTCGGCGAAGGCATGGCCAAGCGCTTTGCCGAGGAGGGCGCGCAGGTGGTCGTGGCCGACCTCAATGCCAAGGGCGCGGAGCGCGTCGCCGGGGAGATCGGCCAGGCGGGTTTGCCGGTCACGGTCGACGTGTCGCTGAAATCCGACATCGACGCCATGGTGGCCGCGGCGATGGAAGCCCATGGCCGCATCGACATCATGGTCAACAATGCCGGCTTCACCCACACCAACCAGAGCATGCTGGACGTCGACGAGGCGACGTTCGATCTGATCGCGGCGGTGAACATGAAGGCGATCTATTTCGCCGCGCTCGCCGTCGTGCCGATCATGGAAAAACAGGGTGGCGGTTCCATCATCACCACGGCCTCGACGGCGGGGCTTAGGCCGCGACCGGGGCTGACCTGGTACAACGCCTCCAAGGGCTGGGCGGTGACGGCGACGAAGTCGATGGCGGTTGAGCTCGCGCCGAAGAACATCCGCGTCAACTGCCTGTGCCCGGTGGCCGGCGAAACCGGCATGCTGGCCCAGTTCATGGGCGAGGATACGCCCGAAAAGCGCGCCCAGTTCCGCGCCTCGATCCCGCTCGGGCGGCTTTCGACACCGCTCGACATCGCCAACGCCGCCTTGTGGCTTGCCTCGGACGAGGCGGCCTTCATCACCGGGGTGGCTCTCGAGGTCGATGGCGGCCGCTGCATCTGATCGCCTGTCCCGTCCGCGGAACCGGACGCCTCCCAACACGTTCAAGCAAGGCCTCAGCGGCAGGAGCACAGCGATTTCATGACCGGGCAACAGATCTTCATCTTCGGCCTGCTGGGCGGGGTGTTCGCATTTCTGGTGTGGGGTCGCATCCGCTACGATCTGGTCGCCTTCGCGGCGCTGATCATCGGCGTTGCCGGCGGCGCCATCCCGGCCGAGCACGCCTTTGCCGGTTTCGGCCACGAAGCCGTGGTCATCATCGCCCTGGTGCTGATCGCCTCGCGCGCGATGATGAACTCCGGCGCGGTCGAGCTGATCGCGCAATATGTCGTGGATGCCGGGCGCTCGCTCTCCAGCCATATCGGGGTGATGTCTGTGGCCGGCGCCGCGCTGTCGGCCATCATCAACAACGTCGCCGCTCTCGTTATCCTGATGACTCTCGACATGGAAACGGCGAAGAAGGCCGGTCGCTCGGTGTCGCTGTCGCTGATGCCGCTTTCGTTCGCCACGATTCTCGGCGGCATGGTCACGATGATCGGCACGCCGCCCAATATCGTAATCGCGCAGTTTCGCGACCGGGCGCTGGGCGAACCGTTTTCGATGTTCGACTTTTCCCCCGTCGGCCTGGTGTGCGCCATTGCCGGCATCGCTTTCGTGGCTGGTGTCGGCTGGCGGTTGATCCCGCAACGCATCGCGCCGCAGAAGGCGGGTGAAACCGAAAGCGGACTGTTCGTCGCCGAGGCCGGATTTCCCGACGGGTCCGAATGGGTCGGCAAAACGCCGCGCGACCTGGTCGAAAAGGCCGACGAGCTCGATGTCGCCATTCTCGGCCTCGTGCGCCGGGGCAAGCGCCTGCCGGGTTTTGCCATGGGCGAGGAGATCCGAAAGAGCGACCGTCTCGTGGTTGAGGGCGACCCGAAATCGATCGAGGCGTTTACCGGCGCGGCCAAGCTCGATATCGCGGTCAAACCCAAGGAGGAAGGGCTGATCGGCCGTTCCATGACGCTGACGGAGGCAATCGTGCCGCTGGGCGCGCGCGCTGTCGGCCGTACCGCGCTCGACATGCGGCTTCTGGCGCGGCGCGGCGTGACCTTGATCGGCGTGTCGCGTCAGGGCACGCGTTTCCGCGAACGCGTGCGCAATCTCACCATCCAGGCCGGCGATGTGGTCCTTTTGCTCGGACCGGAGAACCGCGTCGCCGACGCTGTCGAGTGGATGGGTGCCATGGCGCTGGCCGACCGCAGCCATGCGGTGATCCAGCGCAGCAAGGCTCTGCTGGCGATCGGGATCTTCGCAGCCGCGATCGGCGCCTCGGTGATCGGGCTGATCAGCCTGCCGATCGCGCTCGCGGCCGCCGTGGCGCTTTATGCTTTGTTTAACATCGTCAATGCGCGCGAGGTCTATGAATCGGTCGAGTGGCCGGTCATCGTACTGCTCGGTTCGCTGATCCCGCTGGGGCTGGCGCTGGAGGAATCGGGGGGGACCGAACTGATCGCCAACGCGATCGTCGCCCAGACCTCGTTCCTGCCGGCCTGGGGCATTCTGGCCGTGCTGATGGTCGTCACCATGACCCTGTCCGATTTCCTCAACAACGTTGCCACCGCGTTGATCGCGGCGCCGATCGCCGTTGGCATCGCCAATTCGATCGGCGTGTCGCCCGACCCGTTCCTGATGGGTGTGGCGGTCGCGGCCTCGTGCGCCTTTCTGACCCCGATCGGTCACAAGAACAACACCATCATCATGGGACCGGGCGGCTATCATTTCGGCGACTACTGGCGTATGGGCCTGCCGCTGGAAATCCTGATTATCGTGGTGAGTGTGCCCGCGATCCTGTTTTTCTGGCCACTCTAGGACGGTTTCGAACGGGCAGGGAATGCCTTTTGGCTTGACCGCGGGCGAACCCGGCCCGATCTTTCGGGGAAAAGCGGGGCTGAGAAAACATGCACAAGGTCGCCATCAGCGGCACCGGTATCTTCACGCCGGATCAGATCATCACCAATGCCGAACTCGTGGCCTCCTATAACGACTACGCCACACGCTGGAACGAGGCGAACACAGCGGCGATCGAGGCCGGCGAGGCGGAGGCCAAGCCGATGTCGAGCGAGGCATTCATCCTCAAGGCGTCGGGCATCGAGCGCCGCTACGTGATCGAAAAGTCCGGTGTGCTTGATCCTCAGATCATGCATCCGGTCTTTCCCGAACGGGCCGATGACGAATTGTCGATGATGGCGGAGATCGCCGTCGCCGCGGCAAAAAAGGCGCTTGCGCGCGCGGGACGAACCGCCGCCGACATCGATGCCGTGATCTGCGCGGCGTCAAACCACGAGCGCGCTTACCCGGCGATCGCCATCGAAGTCCAGCAGGCGCTGGGCATCGACGGTTTCGCCTTCGACATGAATGTCGCCTGTTCCTCGGCGACGTTCGGCATCCAGGCCGCCGCCGATATGATCCGCTGCGGCTCGGCACGGGCGATCCTGATGGTTAATCCCGAAATCACCTCCGGTCATCACGAGTGGCGCGACCGGGACTGCCATTTCATCTTTGGCGACGTGTGCACGGCGGTGGTCGTGGAACGGGCCGAAGACCTGGCCGCGGACAATGCCTGGGAGGTGCTGTCGACGCGGTGCCTGACGCTTTATTCCAACAATATCCGCAACAATAACGGCTTCCTGCGCCGGACCAGACCCGGCCACATGGAAGACCGGCGCGATATGCAATTCTACCAGGAAGGCCGCAAGGTCTTCAAACAGGTTGTGCCGGTCGTGGTCGACCTGATGCGCGCGCATCTTGGCGACGAGGGCGTGGAGCCGTCCGAATTGGCGCGGCTTTGGCTGCATCAAGCCAACAAGAACATGAACGATCTGATCGGCGAAAAAGTGCTCGGGCGGGTGCCGAGCCGGGCCGAGCAACCCAATGTGCTACAGGACTACGCCAACACCTCATCGGCCGGATCAATTATCGCCTTTTCGAAATATTCCGACGACCTGCCGTCGGGAAGCCTCGGGGTGATCTGCTCCTTTGGTGCCGGCTATTCGGCCGGCAGCGTGATCGTTAGACGGATATAGGGCCCGCCGACCGGCGAGGATGCCGGCAAGTGCTGCTACGACCAGAATGCCGGCGAAAGCAGCACCAGAACGGCGAGTATTTCAAGCCGGCCGAGGATCATGGCGCCGCCGAGAACCCATTTCGCCGCGTCGGGAAGCTCCGAGAAATTTCCGGCGGGGCCGACAATGTCTCCAAGGCCGGGCCCGACATTGGTCAAGGCGGTGAGGGCGCCGGTGGCGGCGGTCATGAAATCGAGCCCGGTTGCGGCAAGCAGGATAAGGGTTATGGCCCAGATGACCACGAAGGCGCAGATGAACAAGACGGCGGTGTCTTGCATGTCGGTATCGACGCGCCGGTCGCCGTAGCGAACGGTCGCGACGCTGCTTGGATAGACGAGTTGCCTGAGGCCGGATCGCATCGTCTCGAACAGGATCAGGAAGCGATAGGCCTTGATCCCGCCGGCGGTGGAGCCGGAACAGCCGCCAAGGATCGTGGCGAGGAACGCACAGGCGACCGGAAAGGCGCCCCATAGCGAATAATCTGTGCTGGCGAAGCCGGTGGTGGTGATCAGCGAGACGAAATTGAAGGCCGAATGGGTCAGCGCCTCGAACGGCGTGAAGTCGGACTGAACCCGGAGATAGACCGCGACCGACAGGGTGAAGATCACGCAAAAGCCGACATAGACGAGGATCTGCCGGTCGCCCAGCGCCTCCAGGCGTCCGCGCAGGACGAGCAGCATCAGGATCGAGAACGGCAGGCCGGCCACGAACATGAAGACGGTTCCCACCCAGATCACCGCGCTGTTTTTGCCGTAATAGCCGAGCGAGGCGTCATGGGTCGAAAATCCGCCTGTCGCCAGCGTCGTCATGGCGTGGTTGACGGCGTCGAAGCCGGTCATGCCGGCTGTGGCGTAAGACAGCGCGCACAACAGCGTGAGCACGGTGTAGATGCCGACAAGCGCCACGGTGAAGGTCGAAAACCGCGCAAAGGGCCGGTCCGCGGTATCGGAAGATTCGATGCGGAAAAACGAGATGCCGCCGATGCGCAGCAGCGGCAGCACGAACAGGCCCAGAGCGACCACGCCGAGCCCGCCCATCCATTGCAGTAGCGAACGCCACAAAAGCAACCCCGGCGGCAGCGCGTCGAGGCCGGAAATGACGGTAGAGCCGGTCGTGGTCAGCGCCGACACGGCTTCAAATACGGCGTCGGTCAATCCGAGACGGATCGATGCGAGCATGAAGGGGATGGCGCCGACGATCGCCGAAGTGACCCACAAAAGGTTGACCAGAAGGAAGGCGAAGCGGGCATTGACGCGCGGGGGGCTTGCACGCGTCGCCAGCGCACAGGCGGCGGCCGGCGCGCCGACAAGCACGGCCGAGGAGACGAAGACGCGCCAGTCCGGGTTGCCGAGAAAAAAATCGACGGCCGCCGGCACCAGCATGGCCGCGGCGAAATAAAGCGCAAAAACCGCCGCTAGAAAGGCGGAGAACCGAAGCTGCGTTTCCGACATGAGGTCGTCTTTTCGGATGCCTTGCTTTGGCCAGCCTTCCTCCATGGCGGCAAGCCACGTTATTGGCTTAACCTATTCGCGGCAAGGGCCCAGCGCTGATGATCGCCAGGCGCGCGGCGGTCGTCGCGAAGGTTTGTCGGTTAACGATATCTTGACAAATTTTTCCTCCGTTGCCGCACTTATATTAGATATGTGGTCGACCGCTTGAATAAGCGGTGCAAGGGGGACGATCATGATTGCGATACTTCGACAGCCGCATTTCGTGCGCGCGACAGGGCTGCTCGTCGGGCTGGCGGCGGTGGTTCTTGTGATCCGCTTCGGCACGCTGGCGCACGGCTATCGTTTTTTGGAGAAGTTCCCGCCCGACTTCTCGACCGTTGGCTGGATGCGCTTTGCCGGTTCGGCGGTCGCTGCCTTCTTGATCTATTTGGCGATCAGGCCGGACCGGGACCAGACGCGCCCCTTTCTGGCCGATTGCGTCAACACGCGGCTTGGAAAGCTGTTTGCGTGGGGGAGCTTTTTGACCATGGTGGCGACGATGGCCGGTGTCGTGCTTATCCCGCAGAGGCTTTATCCGCTGGTGACGGACGGGGCCGTGGTGCAGTTGATTTCCGAACTGTTCCTGGCGGGCACGATCGGGCTTGCTGTGTTTGCGGCCGTCCGCTCGCGCACGGTGGCCGCGGCGCGGATCGGCATCATTCCCGCTCCGCTGGCGTTCGTCGGCATGGCGCTGGTGGCGTTTCTGATCCTCGGCGAGGAAATGTCCTGGGGGCAGCATCTGATTGGCTGGCAAACCCCCGAAACCTTCGCCGGAAACATCCAAAACGAGACCAATTTCCACAATTTCTACACGTATCGCTTCGAAACGGCCTATTATCTGTCGGCGCTATTGCTGTTTTTCGTCCTGCCCTATGCATGGCCGAAGGCGCCGGGGCGGTGGCTGAAGCCCATTGCGTTTTTCGTCCCGCCGGCCGGATTCGTCTTGATCGCCGCGCCGATTTCCGGCCTGTTTTACGAATATTGGAACGTGGTGCCGATGCAGGTGGCCTTCGCGCTCGGCGTGATCCTGCTTGTCGACTGCGCCTTCGACAGGCGTCGCGGAGCGCCCGGCGTGCGCGCCTTTGCGGGTCTGTGGGCGGCGCTGATGGTCGCCTCGCAGTCCATCTTCCTGGCATTTGGCGGACAGATGAGCGAAGGGCACGAATTGTCGGAGGTGCGCGAGTTTCTGATCTCGCTGTTGATGCTGGCCTATCTGATCTGGATCAGCGCCCGGCTGCTGGCGCTGTCGCGCGGGCTCGCCTGAGCCAAACGTCTCCGGAACCGGCGTGCGACAGACATGCCGGCCAGCCGGCTGGCCTCAGGCAACCACTGCGCGGCGATAGAGATGCCAGGTGGCGTGGCCGAGCACGGGCAGCGTGACAAACAGGCCGAGAAAGAACGGCACGCACGACAAGAGCACCAGCACGGTCACGGTGACGCCCCAGCCGATCATCGCAAACGGGCTCGCCAGCACCGTCTTGACGCTGGTGATCATGGCGGTGACGAAATCGAGCTCGCGTTCCAGCAGCAGCGGGATCGAGATGACGGTGATCGAAAACAGCACCAGCGCCAATATCGCGCCGACGACATGACCGACCGCCAGGAAGGTCCAGCCCTGCGGCGTGGTGAAGACCACGTCGAGGAAGCGTTCCAGCGTGGCGAAGGACATCCGCCCCAGGACCAGCGCGACCAGGAGGCGGATCTGGTACATCCAGATCCAGAACACGAACAGCATCACGAACGCCATCCATGACAATTCGCGTGTGCGCTGGTGCCAGACCACCGCCAGGACCGCCTTCCAGTCGAGCGGCTGGCCGGCCTCGAGCCGGCGGCTGACCTCGTAAAGACCGACGGCGGCAAACGGTCCGATCAGCGGAAAGCCGATGGCGAAGGGATAGATCATCCACGGCACCCGCCAGATCGTCAGACCGAGCACGATCACCATGCCGCCGAGGGCGAATACGCCGCCGAAGAAGAGCCCGAACAGCGGCGCGCGCGCGAAATCGTTCAGACCCTGCATCAACGCCGCGCGAATATCCTCACCGGTGATTGCCGCGACCTCCGGCATCGCCGGCTTCGCGCCATCGTTCGGACCGACCATCGTTTCCTCCCGAAAACAGCGCCTCGTCCGGCGGACATCGCCCGCAGCGCCGATTCCTCTCCAGTTTCGCTTATGACGGTGAGGGCGGCAACCGGCATTGACCAGGATCAAGGTCGGTGGTTGCCGTTACGTCGTCGGATCCGCGTTTTTCAGATGCGGTCGCGCAGTGCGTACCAGTTCAGCGCCAGGAACAAGAGCGGTGCGCGCAGACGCCGACCACCGGGAAACGGCGGAACCTTCAACTCCTCGAGCAATCGCAGCCGGTCGCGGTTGCCGGCGACCGTTTCTGCGTAAAGCTTGCCGGTGAAATTGGACAGCATCACTCCGTGGCCCGAATAGCCTCCCGCCGCGATCACGTTCGGCATCACCTCGCGCACGAACGGTTTGCGCGGCATGGTGATGCCGACAAATCCGCCCCAGGCATGGGTGATCTCGACATCGCGCAGGGCGGGGTAGACCTCGGCGATCTGGCGGCGGATCTGCGCCCCGATGTCGTTGGGATCGTCGGTCGAATAGACTTCGCGACCGCCGAACAGAAGCCGCCCGTCGGCGGAGCGACGGAAATAGCGCACCACGAAGCGCGAATCGTCGACCGCCTCGCCGCCCGGTATGACGGGACTGTCGTCGCCAAGCGGTGGCGTGGCGCCGATGAACGAGCCGATCGGCATGACATGGGCGGCGCTGACGGGTTCGAGCCCGCCGCCATAGGCATTGACGGCGACCAGGCATTTCTCGGCGGTGACGGTGCCGTTGGCGGTGGCGATCGTGACCCGGCCGCCCGTGCTGTCGATGCCGGTGGCCTGTGTGTGTTCATGCAGGCGCGCGCCGGCCCGGCTGGCAACGCGCGCGGTGCCGACAACGAGCTTCAGCGGGTGGATATGGCCGGTTCCGGTATCGCGCACGCCGCCGAAATAGCGTGTGGAGCCGACCCGCCGGGCGGTCTCGTCGGCGTCCATATAGGTCAGATGTTCGTAGCCGAACCGCGTTGCCATCACGTCGGCATGGGCGCGGTAGTCGTCGACATAGCGCTGCTTGTGGGCGACGGAGAGCTGCCCCGGCCGGTAGTCGATGTCGATCGCGTGGCTAGCCGCGAAGTCGAGCAGATGCGCCTTAGCCTCCTCGGCGAGATCGAACAGCGCCCTGGCCCGCGACAGGCCGAGCTCGGCCTCGAGTTCCTCGGCCCAGGCACGCTGGCCGGTGCCGATCTGACCGCCATTGCGCCCCGAGGCGCCGTCGCCGAAGCGGTGCGCCTCGATCAGAACGACATCGACGCCGGCCCGGGCGAGATGCGCGGCGGCCGAAAGGCCCGTGAAGCCGCCGCCGACAATGGCGACGTCGGCCCGGCAATCGCCGGCAAGCGGTGCGTAGCGTGGCCGTTCGCCGACGGTCGCCTCGTACCAGGAGGAGCCGGGTGCAATGGGCGAGGGGTCGTTCATTGATTCACCTTTGGGCGGGCGGGTGCGCGGCCGCCGCGCGGCGGGCCGCCCTGGGGATGCGACCTCGTGCGAAACCGTGC
>MRWF01032068.1_pt1 | contig 12732 bp, 13 predicted proteins | sample 1013331 | NCBI WGS metagenome assembly MRWF01 (sample SAMN06117577, study PRJNA244670) | biofilm metagenome | biome: Water; feature: Cathode Biofilm; material: Biofilm; isolation source: microbial consortium enriched at the cathode of a solar microbial fuel cell | place: USA: District of Columbia ... | reverse complement strand
TCGCGACCATAGCCGAGATTGGTCAGTGCGGAGACGGCGTCGGCGACCGGCGCCGGCGCCACGCCTTCGCCGAGTTCCTGCTTCAGGCCGATCGTGCCCGACGCCGCGCCGGCATGGGCCGGCGCCTTGTCGCGCAACTCGGTGACGATGCGTTCGGCGACCTTCTTGCCGACGCCTGGCGCCCTGCTGACCATGGCGATGTCGCGCAGCGCCACCGCATTGGCAAGCTCCGCCGCCGACAGGGTCGACAACACGGCGAGCGCCACCTTGGCGCCGACGCCCTGGACATTGTTCTGCAACAGCCGGAACCATTCGCGCTCGAGCGCGGACGTGAAGCCGTACAGCCTGATCATATCCTCGCGGACATAGGTTTCGATATAGAGCGTCACCGCCTCGCCCGGCCCGGGCAGGCCGGCAAGCACGCGGGCGGGACAAAAGGCGACATAACCGACGCCGTGCACGTCGACCACGCAATAGTCCTCGCCGATCTCGTCGAGCGTGCCCTTAAGCTTGCCGATCATGCTCCCGCGCCCGCATAGGCCGCAGCAAGCTTGGCCGGTACGCTCTGGCGATGATGGGCGTGACATATTGCGATCGCAAGCGCGTCGGCCGCGTCCTCGCTGTCGAAAACCGCCTTGGGCATCAAAACCTTGACCATCATGTGGATCTGCTTCTTGTCGCCATGACCGACCCCGATCACCGTTTTCTTGACCGCGTTCGGGGCATATTCGGCAACCGAAAGGCCCGAAAGCGCCGGCACAAGCATCGCCACGCCGCGCGCCTGGCCGAGCTTCAGTGTCGCCGAAGCGTCGCGGTTGACGAAGGTCTGCTCCACCGCCGCCTCGTCCGGATCCAGCGCGCGCATCACGTCGGCGAGCCCGTCATGCAATTGACGCAGGCGAACGGCGAGCGCGGCCGAGGCGTCAGAGCGCACGGTGCCTGCGGCCACGAAGCGCAACGCGTTGCCTTCCGCCTCGACCAGCCCCCAGCCGGTGCGACGCAGCCCCGGATCGATACCGATGATACGAATCGTGCTAGCCATGGTCCCACCTTAATCTCACGCAGGACCATTGCCAGCCGAATGTGAACAAACGAGAAACGAAATTACCGCCCTCGCCCCCCTGCCTCGTTTTCTAACCAGCACCGGAACGCCATTTGCCTCTTCCCGACTTCGACCTGTCGCTTGCCATACTGCTTGGCACCGTGCTTGTCGGTGGCATTGCCCGCGGCATGTCCGGCTTCGGGACCGGTATGATCGTGGTCCCCGTGGCGGCCGCGCTCTACGGGCCAAAAGCGGCGCTGGTGATTGTTGTGCTGATCGACACGCTGCCGATCATCCCGGTAACGATCCCCGCACTCAAGGTCGCGCGCTGGCGCGAGGTGTTGCCGGTCCTGGCCGGGCTGGGCCTGTTGTTGCCGGTCGGCATCCAGATCCTCAAATGGGGCGATCCCACGGTTCTGCGCTGGCTGATATGCGTGGCGATCCTGCTGTGCGCAACGGCGCTGGTGAAAGGCTGGCGGTATGCCGGCCCCCGCACCACCGGCACATCGCTGCTGGTCGGAGCGGTGGCGGGGCTGTTGTCGGGCATCGCGTCCATTCCGGGGCCACCGGTCATCATCTACTGGCTCGCGTCGCAACTGCCGCGCCTGATCGTGCGGGCCAATTTGATGACACTGTTTTTCCTGACGGAGACGCTGTCGATCGCCAATATCTGGCTGGCGGGCCTGTTCGAGCGTCAGGCAGTGCTGTTGAGCATCGCTGCCGCCGGCCCCTATTTCATCGGCTTGATGATCGGCTCGCGTCTGTTCGGGCTGGCCAGCGACAAGACCTACCGCCGGTTGACCTTCGTCCTGGTTGCGGCCGCCGCGCTTCTGGCGCTGCCCGCGGCCGATCCGCTGTTTGCGGCATTGGGCAGGCCGGGCGCGAACTGAACGCGTCAGCCGCGCGCAAAAGCGGTGTTGAGAAGCGTGATCTGGTCGGAAACCGGATTGGTGATACCGGCGCCGGCATGCGGCACGGCGCCCTCGCCGTAGATTTCGTCGTCAAGCCGGCGCACCCGCCCCTGCAGATTGAGCGAATGCGAAACCAGCGTGCGGAAATCGTCCGGCAGCTCGGACCAGCCTTCCGCCCGGTCATGGGCGGAAGCGGTATCGAGCCGGACTTTCGATTTCTCCGCTGCAACCTGCTCGCGCGTCATTTCGCCGGAATTGGCCGCCCGCTGCAGCAGCAGCCAGGAGGCGACCTGCATCAGCCGCGTCGTCAGTCGCATCGATTCCGCGGCATAAAGCGTGGCCGCCAGCCGCGACAGCTTCTTGGCCTCCGCCCGGCCTGGGCCGTCGAGATATTCCGCCGTCTTTTCGACCAGCCCCATGCCTTCGTCGTAGAGCGGCTTGAACGATGGCGAAAACAGCCTGCGCTCGGCGAGATTGATCGTATTCTCGTCGCCTCTTACCGCTTTACTCATGGACGTCACCCCGTACGCTCGACTGCTTCCGACCAGTGGCCATGCCTATAGCCCGATCAGGCCGGCGACCTAACGGTCCCGGAGGCAGAAATTGCGCGTTCTCCCCGTCGAACGCAAGGTGATGTTTAACAAAGGGTTAATGCCGCTGCCCGGATTCGTCCCGAAATCGGACAAAAAAAGAGCCGCGCAAAGCGGCTCTCAGGAGTTTAACAGGGAGGCGTCAAACAGAGCAGACCCAGCCGCTCGGTAAGAATCCAGCAAAACTGGACGAAATTAGTAAACACCCATAAAGCTTAACGGTCGGTTAACGCCAAAGCGAAAATCAGACCGTTCGGGCGCGGGCGTATTCGCGACATGGTGCCGGCCGTCACAGTGTTTTCGCCATCTCACGCAGGCGGAACTTCTGGATCTTGCCGGTCGAAGTCTTCGGGATTTCAGCGAAAACCACCATCTTGGGGCATTTGAAACGCGCGAGCAGCGTGCGGCAATGCGCGAGAATTTCTGCCTCGCTCGCCGTCTTGCCCGGCTTCAATTCGACATAGGCGACCGGCGTTTCGCCCCATTTGTCGTCCGCCCTGGCGACAACGCCGCAGGCCGCCACGGCCGTGTGCTTGTAGAGCGCGTCCTCCACCTCGATGGAAGAGATGTTCTCGCCGCCGGAAATGATGATGTCCTTCGAGCGGTCCTTGAGCTGGATATAGCCGTCGGGATGCATGACGCCGAGATCGCCGGAATGGAACCAGCCGCCAGCCAGCGCCTCGTCGGTCGCCGACTTGTTCTTCAGATAACCCTTCATCACGATATTGCCGCGAAACATCACCTCGCCGATCGTCTCGCCATCGGCCGGGGTCTTGTCCATGGTCTGCGGATCCATAACGGTCAGGTTTTCCAGCGCTGCGTAGCGCACCCCCTGCCTGGCCTTCTTCGACGTACGCTCTCCCTTGTCCAGCGCATCCCACTCTCCCTTCCATTCGTTGACGACCGCCGGCCCGTAGGTCTCGGTCAGGCCGTAGAGATGGTTCACGACGAAGCCAGCATCGGCCATACCCGACAGCACCGCCTCGGGCGGCGGCGCGGCGGCGGTGTTGAAGGTGACGGTGTGCGAAAACGCGCGCTTTTCCGCATCGGGCGCGTTGAGGAGGCTCGACATCACCACCGGTGCGCCGCACAGATGGGTGACGCCGAGATCGGCGATTGCATCGTACATCGCCCCGGCGCGCACCCAGCGCAGGCACACATGGGTTCCCGCCTGAACGGCCAGCGTCCAGGGAAAGCACCAGCCGTTGCAGTGAAACATCGGCAGTGTCCACAGATAGACCGGATGTTGCCCCATGCCGGCATGGATGGTGTTGGCATAAGCCATCAGCGCCGCGCCGCGATGATGGTAGACCACGCCCTTGGGATTGCCTGTCGTGCCGGACGTATAATTGAGCGAGATCGCGTCCCATTCGTCGTCCGGCATCGACCAGGCGAACTCGGGATCGCCGGACGCGACAAACGCCTCGTAATCGAGAGATCCGATTCTCTCGCCTTTGGGATAGGGCGCATCGGCGCCGTGCTCGGGATCGTCGTAATCGATCACCACCGGGCTCATTTCGGTTCGCGCGAGCGCGTCCCTCACCACCGCCGAGAATTCGCGATCGACGATCAGCACCTTGGTCTCGGCATGCTCGAGCTGGAATGCGATGATGGCGGCGTCGAGGCGTGTATTGAGCGAATGCAGCACCGCTTTGACCATCGGCACGCCGAAATGGGCCTCCAGCATCGCCGGCGTGTTCGACAGCATCACCGACACGGTGTCGCCCTTGCCGATGCCGCGTGCGGCCAAGGCCGAGGCCAGTCGGCGCGAACGGGCGAAAAAATCGCGGTAGCTCGTACGCGCGGCGCCATGAACGATCGCAGTCTGGTCGGGAAAGGTCATCGCCGCGCGTTCCAGATAGGATAACGGGGTCAATGGCTGGAAATTGGCCGCATTGCGGTCAAGACCGATCTCGAAAATGCCAGGCACGTCTACCTCCCCGTGTGCGCTTTTCCGGAAGAGTAGCGAGCCGGCGTCACCGCGTCATCCGTCTAATTGGTCGCCGAAGCGGGCGGGCTCTGCGGCGGCCGCGACGCCGGCGCGGGTCAGCCGGAAAATGCCGACACCCCGTCCCACAGAAGCTTGAGCGCGACCACGAAAACGGTCGCATAGGCGAGCGGATAAAAGACTTCCGCGCGCATGCGTTTCACCACATAGGCGCCGGCCAGCGTTGCCAGCGGCGCGAACGGCAGCAGCGCCAGCGACGTGCCGAGATTGACGGCGTCGAACTGGCCAAGCGCGAAATAGGGGACGAGCTTGACCGCGTTGACGACCGAAAAATAGATGACGCTGGTTCCGGTATAAAGCTTCGGGTCGTAGCGCAGGGGCAAGGTATAGACCTGATAGGGCGGGCCGCCGGCATGGGCAACGAAGCTGGTAAAACCGCTGACCGCGCCCCAGAACACACCGGCAGGAGGGTTGTGCGTGCTCGCCTGCCCTGTGCCGGCCACCATCGAATAAAGCCAGCGCGCGACGAAGAGCAGGGTCACCACGCCCAGCACCAGCCTGACCATGTCGCCTGTCACCAGCGTCGCCGTCAGCCAGCCGATGCCGATGCCCAACAGCGCGCCCGGCAGCATGATGGCCAGCGTACGCCGGTCGTAATAGCCCCGCCAGGACCACAACGAGACCACATCCATCAGCACCAGAATCGGCAGCAGGATCGCGGCCGCCTGGACCGGCGAGATCACCAGTGCCATCAGCGGCACGCCGAGGAAACCCATGGCGCCCCCAAGCCCGCCCTTGGCCAGGCCGACGAGAACGACCGCGGGGATCGCGACGAGATAGAAGGAGGGATCGGTGATCAGGGATGGCATCGGCGAGCGGATTTGTTTGAGGCGCAGCCATAGCGGCTGGAGAACGCGAAGGCGAGCACCAATCGGACCTACACCACGTTCCGGCTCTTCGAGGAGCGCTGGTCATTCAACGCGAGCTCGGCTATGCCCCATTCCCACCAAGATCGCACGCCATGAGCGGGCCGGAGAGCATGACCATGACACAAAAGCCCCCCAATCGCTGCCGTCTTGTGCTGATCGCGCCGCAGTCGCGCGATCTCGACACGCTCGCCGCGCAGATCGAGCAAGCCTGCGCAGGCGGCGATGTCGCCTCCCTGATACTGCCCCAGTTCGACATGCTCGAGGCTGAATTCCAGGATCTGGCCGAACGGATCGTTCCGCCTGTCCAGGAACGCGGCATCGCGGTGGTGATCGCCGGGGCGCCGCGCATCGCCGCGCGGTCAAAAGCCGACGGCATTCATGTCGACGGCCCTCATGCCGATCTCGCCGATGCCATCAGCCGCTATCAGCCGACGATGATGGTCGGCGCCGGTGGCGCGCGCGATCGCGACCGTGCGCTGGAACTGGGCGAATTGCGCCCGGACTATCTGTTCTTCGGTCGCTTCGGATACGATTCCAAACCGGAGCCGCATCCCCGCAACCTGGCCCTTGGCCGCTGGTGGTCGGAGATGATCGAGATTCCGTGCATCGTGCTCGCCGGCAGTCGCATCGGTTCGGTCGTCGAGGTCGCGCAAACGGGCGCGGAATTCGTTGCCGCGAGCGCGGCCGTGTTTGCCGAAGATGCCGATCCGCAGGCCGCCGTTGCCGAAATCAACCGCCTGCTCGACGAAACCGTTTCCGCCCGCGAGACGCCGCGATGAAAAACCTGCCTCCGCTCGCCGCGTTGCTTTTCGCCACGCTGACGCTGGCCGGTTCGCCGGCGGCCGGTGCCGATGGCGACCGCGCGGGCGGGCCGGACAAACCATCCGTCGATCTGCAGCGCTTCGGTGAGAAACAAACCGATCCCGCTTTCGGCGCCTATCAGCGCGGCCTCTACAAGACCGCCTACAACCTCGCCCTGCCGCGCGCCGAGAACGGCGACGCCGCCGCCCAGGCGCTGGTCGCCGAGATCCTGGCGCGCGGGCTCGGCCTGCCGCGCGACCCGGCCGAAGCGGCAAAATGGTACGGCAAGGCGGCGCAGGCCGGCATCGCCGAGGCCCAGTTCCAATACGCTCTGGTCTTGTCCGACGGCAAATATGCCGGGCCCGATCCGGACCGCGCCTTCGAGCTCATGAGGTCCGCGGCCGACGCCGGCAACCGGCTCGCCATGTTCAACTTCGCGCAGATGCTAATCAATCGCGAAGCCGGCGAGGCGGGCCTTGCCAAGGCGGTGCCCTACTATGAAAAGGCGGCCGAAGCCGGCCTGCCCGATGCCCAGTACGCGATGGCCCAGCTTTACGCCAACGGAGCAGCTGGACGCCCGCGCGACGAGGCGCGTGCCCGCGAATATCTGGTTCTCGCCGCGCGCCAGAACTACGACACCGCGCAGCTCGATCTCGGCACCTGGCTTGTGGAGGGCCGCGGTGGCGAGCGCGACTACCAGGCCGGGTTCGGCTGGATGAAACGCGCCGCCCAAAGCGGCAATGTCGCGGCCCGTAACCGCCTGGCCAAGCTCTACGTGCACGGTCTGGGTACCGAGCCGGATCCGATCGAGGCGGCCGCCTGGTACATCACCGCGCGCCGCGCCGGCCTGCGCGACCGCGATATGGACGATTTCCTGCAAGGTCTCACCAACGAGGAACAAAAAAAGGCTATCGAGCGAGCCAACCGCCTGCGCTGAACCGGCTCGCAACGCCGCTCTCGTCTTGCCTCCCCGGCGGAATTGTGTTCTTGGAAGCCGCGAAAAGGCGCCACCCGCGCCGCAAGGCACTTTCTGGATTTGAACGCATGAAGATCAACGGCAACGAAATCCGTCCCGGCAACGTGATCGAACACAATGGCGGTCTGTGGGTCGCGGTGAAGACCAACGCCGTCAAGCCCGGCAAGGGCGGCGCCTACAACCAGGTCGAGTTGAAGAACCTGATCGACGGCACCAAGCTCAACGAACGGTTTCGCGCCGCCGAGACGGTCGAAAAGGTCCGGCTCGAGCAGAAGGATTTCACCTATCTCTACCAGCAGGACGAATCGCTGGTGTTCATGGATGCCGAAACCTACGAACAGCTCGAGCTGCAGAAGGACTTCGTTGGCGACCGCTCCTCCTTCCTGCAGGACGGCATGACCGTGACGGTTGAACTTTATCAGGAAAAGCCGATCGGCGTGTCGCTGCCCGACCAGGTGACGCTTACGATCGCGGAGGCCGACCCGGTGGTCAAGGGCCAGACCGCGGCGTCGTCCTACAAGCCGGCCGTGCTCGAAAACGGCGTCCGCGTCATGGTCCCGCCCTTCATCGCGTCGGGCGAGCGCATCGTGGTCGACACCAACGAAATTACCTATATCCGCCGCGCCGACTGACGGCGTCCGCGAAGAAAGACCGAATACATGGCGCGTTCCGCGATCATCAACGTCATGGTGCAGGCCGCCGTCAAGGCCGGCCGCTCGCTCGCGCGCGATTTCGGCGAGGTGCAGAACCTGCAGGTCTCGCTGAAGGGGCCGGGCGACTATGTCAGCCAGGCCGACCGCCGCGCCGAGGAGATCCTCCATACCGAACTCGCACGCGCGCGCCCCGGCTATGCCTTCCTGATGGAGGAGCGCGGCGCGATCGACGGCGACGACAACCAGCATCGCTGGATCGTCGACCCCCTCGACGGCACCACCAATTTCCTGCACGGCATTCCATTGTTCGCGGTCTCGATCGCGCTCGAGCGCCAGGGCCAGCTCGTCGCCGGCCTGGTCTACAACCCGGCTATGGACGAGCTCTACACCGCCGAACGCGGCGGCGGTGCCTTCATGAACGACCGACGGCTGCGCGTCGCCGGCCGTTCGAGGCTCACCGACTGCGTGATCGGCACCGGCATCCCGCATCTGGGCCGCGGCCACCACGGCAACGCGCTGATCGAGCTGCGCAATGTCATGGGCGAAACCGCCGGCATCCGGCGCATGGGTGCGGCGGCGCTCGATCTTGCCTATGTGGCGGCAGGGCGGCTCGACGGTTTCTGGGAACACGGCCTGTCGGCCTGGGACATGGCGGCCGGCGCGCTCATGATCCGCGAGGCTGGCGGCTTCGTCACCGATTTCGAAGGCGGCGCGGATTTCCTCGACACCGGTTCGATCGTGGCCGGCAACGAGACGATCCACCGCGCCCTGTCCAAGCAGTTGAAGAAGTCGCTGTCAGCGCGCTGAACGGTCGGCACGTTTCATCTCCGTCGGCAGACGCGGGAATATTTCCCTCTGCGCGGCAACTGCCCTACAGTTTCGTCACATCCGCCCGATAGTGTAACGGCATGGACGAGATGCGGCACGACGACCAGACCAGGCCTCCCTTTCGCGGACGATTTCATCACAGCCCGGCCGAACGCTGGGCGGACGGTATCGTGCACGCGGTCGGCATCGTGCTGGCGATCGCGGCGGGCTCGACGCTGCTTGCCCTGTCGGCATTCAGCGCCGCGCCGGCCGAATATGTCGCGGTGATCTTCTACGTCGCCTCGCTGCTGACCGTGTTTTCGGTCTCGTGTGCCTACAATCTATGGCCGATATCGCCGACGAAATGGGTTCTGCGCCGTTTCGACCACGCCGCCATCTTCCTTTTGATCGCCGGCACCTACACGCCGTTTCTTGCTCAACTTGCGACCGGCACGGCAACCACGATGCTCGTCGTGGTATGGACGGCCACGGCACTTGGGGTTTCGGTGAAGCTTTTCCTGCCCGGCCGCTTCGACCGCCTCGCCGTCGCCTTCTACCTGGCGATCGGCTGGAGCGGCGTGGTCGTGGTTGGCGATATCGTCGACGTTCTGCCCTACTCCACACTTTGGCTGATCGTTGCCGGCGGCATGGCCTATTCGTCAGGCGTCCTGTTTTTTGCCTGGCAGCGGCTGCGTTTCCAGTCCGCGGTCTGGCACGGTTTCGTGGTTTCCGGCGCCGGGCTCCACCTCGCCGCGATGCTGGACCTGATGGTCATCAGCCGCGCCTAGCCGTGGAACCTCAACGGCTTGTCCGTGTTGAGGCCCGTCGGACAGCTTTCATTTTCGTCACAATTCCGCTTAGGATCGCGCACACGGTTTGGGCGGGATCGAATTCGAGGCTTGGCAATGGCATGGTTACGAAATCTTGCGGACGACGGACTGTCGGGAGAGACCGACTATGATCCGCATAAACTGTCGAGTCCGCAGATTTTTCTGCTCTCCATGCTCATTTTCCTGGCTATCGCAGGCTTCGTCGCCGCGATCCTCTACCGGCAGATCTCTTCGGCTTTCGCGACCAATCCGGGCCTGAACGGCCTGATCCTGGGCGTCCTCGTCGTCGGCATCCTGCTGGTGTTCAGCCATGTGGTGCGGCTTTTCCGCGAAGTGCGCTGGGTGAACTCCTTCCGCCTCGGCACCGAGACCGGCAATCCGGTCCTGCTCGCGCCGATGAAGGTGATGCTAAGCCGCTCCTCGGCAACGGCGCTGACCACCTTGTCGATGCGTTCGATCCTTGATTCGATCGCCACGCGGCTCGACGAGAGCCGCGACATTTCCCGCTATCTGATCGGCCTGCTGGTCTTCCTGGGTCTGCTGGGCACCTTCTGGGGTCTGCTGCAGACGATCGGCGCCATCGGCAACACGATCCAGTCGCTCGATCCCGCCTCCGGCGACACCAACGACGTGCTGGACGCGCTGAAATCGGGCCTGGCCGCGCCGCTGGCCGGCATGGGCACCGCGTTTTCCTCCTCGCTGTTCGGCCTGGCCGGTTCGCTGGTGCTTGGTTTTCTCGACCTGCAGGCCGGCCGCGCGCAGACCCGGTTCTACACCGAGCTCGAGAACTGGCTGTCCTCGGTCACCGATCTCGACTCCGACACGCCGGCAATCGCCGAAGCCGCCCATTCCGGTTCCGCCGAGGATATCCGCATGGTTGCCGAGCGGCTTCGATCGCTGCAGGAGGCCGGCGGGTCGAGCCAGCGCGTCGCGACCTCGATGGCCAGCCTGGCGGAGGGCATCTCCGGCCTGGTCAAAAACATGCGCAACGAGCAGCAATTGATGCGCGACTGGGTCGAGGCGCAGTCGCAAGAGCAAAAGGCGACACGCGCCGCGCTCGAGAAGATTGCCGCCGCGCTCGACGCTGACAGGCAGGGAGCCGATTGAGATGGCCCTAGCGCGCGGCCGTCAGCGCAATCGCGGCGTCGACTACTGGCCGGGCTTCGTCGACGCCTTGTCGACGCTGCTGCTTGCAATCATGTTCCTGTTGTCGGTCTTCGTGTTGGCGCAGTTCCTGCTCAGCCGCGAAATCACCGGCAAGGACGCGGTCTTGAACCGCCTCAATTCCCAGATCAACGAACTGACCCAGCTTCTTGCCCTCGAACGTTCCAACAATCAGGATTCGGAAGACCAGCTCGCCAATCTGCGCGCGTCACTCCAGGCCACCCAGGCCGAGCGCTCGCGGCTGGAGGAGCTTCTCGCCGCAGGCACCGGCGCCGACCAGGCAGCCGAGGAGCGCATAGGCGCGCTCTCGGGTGCGCTCGACCAGGAGCGCCGCATCTCGCAGCGCGCGCTATCGCAGGTCGAATTGCTCAACCAGCAGATATCGGCCCTGCGCAAGCAGATCGCCGCGCTCGAGGACGCGCTCGAAGTGTCGGAAAAGCGCGACCGCGAATCCAACGTCAAGATAGCCGACCTCGGCCGGCGCCTCAACGTTGCGCTGGCGCAGCGCGTGCAGGAACTCAACCGCTACCGTTCCGATTTCTTTGGCCGGCTGCGCGAGATCCTGTCGGACCGTGAGAATATCCGCATCGTCGGCGACCGTTTCGTCTTCCAGTCGGAGGTGCTGTTTGCTTCGGGCGCCGATGTCATCAACGAAGCCGGCCGCGTGGAAATGAAAAAACTCGCCGACGCCGTCCTCGATCTGCAAAGGGAGATCCCGCCGGAGATCAACTGGGTCCTGCGCGTCGACGGCCACACTGACAACGTGCCGCTGTCGGGCACCGGGCGTTATCGCGACAATTGGGAACTTTCCTCGGCGCGCGCCACCTCGGTGGTCAAGTTCCTGATCGAGAACGGCGTCCCGGCCAACCGCCTGGTCGCGGCCGGCTTCGGCGAGTTTCAGCCGCTGGAGGAAGGCGACACACCGGAAGTGCGCGCCCGCAACCGGCGCATCGAACTCAAACTGACCGAGCGATAGCGCGCTACCAGCCGGCGAGAAGAGCAAGCAGCGCCAAGGCACCGGGGAGAGCCTGCACCAACAGGATCTTGCGCGACACCGTCGCCGCGCCGACCAGGCCGGCGACCACCACGCAGCCGAGGAAGAACGCCTTGATGGCAAACCCCTCCGCGCCCAGCCACACGCCCCAGACGAGACCGGCGGCCAGAAAGCCGTTGTAAAGGCCCTGATTGATCGCCAGCGCCTTAGACTGGGCGGAAAATTCGGCCGTGGTGCCGAAGACCTTGCGGCCGGCGGGCGTGTCCCACAAGACCATTTCCAGATAGAGGAAATAGAGGTGAAGCAAGGCCACAAGGCCGGTCAGCGCGGTTGCAATCATCGTCGACATCCGTGTTCGCAAGAACTCGGGCTCAAGCTTAGGCCGTTCGCACGCGAATGGAAGCGCAGTTGCCCGAACGGCAGCGGCACGATTGTCAGCCGGCGCAAATCGCCTACGATGACGGCAACGGGCGGCACGGCGGCACGATAAAGGAAGGCAGCGACATGGCGACAGACGCGGATGCGATCATCATCGGCGGCGGACTGGCGGGGCTGGTGGCCGCCGCGGAGATCGCCGATGCCGGCAAGCGCGTCATCATCCTCGACCAGGAGGGGGAGAACTCGCTCGGCGGCCAGGCCTTCTGGTCGCTCGGCGGCCTGTTTTTCGTCGACAGTCCCGAACAGCGACGGCTGCGCATCAGGGACAGCCGCGATCTGGCACTACAGGACTGGCTCGGCTCGGCCGGGTTCGACCGGCAGGAGGATCACTGGCCGCGGCGGTGGGCCGAGGCCTATATCGATTTTGCCGGCGGCGAAATGCGCTCCTGGCTGCACGGCATGGGCATGCGCTGGTTTCCCGTCGTCGGCTGGGCCGAGCGCGGCGGCGGTTTCGCCGACGGCCACGGCAATTCCGTGCCGCGGTTCCACATCACCTGGGGAACCGGTCCCGGCGTGCTCGAACCGTTCGAGCGCCGCGTGCGCGCGCATGCGGCCGAAGGCCGGATCGAACTGAAATTCCGCCACCGGGTCAGCCGTCTGGTCAGGACCAACGGCAGCGTCAACGGTGCCGCCGGCGAAATCCTAGAAC